>Ga0315306_10000062_pt1 | contig 48597 bp, 52 predicted proteins | sample TDP1_MG_FD_203803 | JGI IMG/M metagenome (GOLD analysis project Ga0315306, IMG submission 203803) | Freshwater sediment microbial communities from Lake Towuti, South Sulawesi, Indonesia - TDP1 | ecosystem: Environmental > Aquatic > Freshwater > Lake > Sediment | place: Indonesia: South Sulawesi... | reverse complement strand
AGGAGCTTTCTCACGACCAGGTTTAGGTTTGTGGTCGGTTGCTGCACCACCACAGCCTCGGAGCCCTTAAAAACCGTGAGGCCAACGCGGTCTCTGTTGCGATAGGCGCTCTTGTGAGAGCTCAAGACAACCTCGCGAACGTTGTCGAGTGAGGCTATCATGGATTCGCTCATGTCTAGAAGGAGCATGACGGCGAGGGGAGCACGGTACTCTCTCACCTTCACTCTCACATCATCAGGCTCAACCCTCACAGCCAGGTCTTCAGATTCACGTTCAAGTTGATGAGGCGCCGCAGCCCGAATTGTCGGCGCAACCGCGATGTCCCAGGGCTGTTCTTTAGGCGACTCAAACCAAACGTAGCGTCCGCGTCTCAGCCTTGTGACTGCGGCTCGACGGAAGGTCCGCTTGCCTCGTTGTTCGAGGGGCATTCGAAACTGAGCCTTGGCAGCCAACATCTGAATCAAGTCGTTTAGACTCTCGATTACTCTTCTTCCGTGGCCCACAACGGCTCTGTAGGGACCTCCGATTGCTCCGCCCAGCGTGTCGATTTGGTAGAGGTATTCTCCCTCGCTGAAGTCTTTGTGTGGTCCAAGCTCATGCATAAAGAGTCTACCAGTTCGTCCCTTCACCTCTGGTAGTACTGGAATGTAGCGGATGTCTTTGCGCCTACGCAAGATTGACAATAATAAGTAGAGTGTTGTTCCAATTATGGCTATGACTATACCGGAGAGGTTTCCTACAGAACCCCACGTTTCAACTGTGATGGAGCGCACGAACAAACGGAGCACAAAAAGAGAAGCGTGTGTCAACAGGAAAAACAATGCGAAGAGAAGGGTGAAGAAGAGGATTGTGGCTAAGATTTGACTGGTAGGCGACCTCTTAAACCTGGGCATAGCTGAAGGACGGTCAGAGGGTGGAGCGCTGAGCTTTATGCTCTTAGCCTTGGCTTCTTTCAAAGCCTCTGCTTCGTCAAGTTTCCAGCGTATCCCATCCGTCGGTGCCTCTGGCTCCATCCAGACCTGAAAGTGTTGAAGGGCTTGCTCTATCGATTCCCTTATCAGCTTGGGCGGAGCGGGCTCCTCCAAACCGCCTCGTCGGGTTCTGTGACTGAGAGCCAGCTCCGAGCTTGTCAAAACGTCTTCTGGTTCCACGCGGGTTCTTCCGTTGAAGGCGGCTAGGGCTCTGGCTGCTCTCACCGCCACGATGTCGGGTCGATGTCCATCAACTTGAATCTCGGCACAGACGTGAGCCACGCTCTGAAAGATGCCCTCAGCCACGCTCACTTGCGACAGCCTCTTCCTGGCATTGGCAATCTTCCGCCGAATTTCTTCGCACTCAGCCTCGTACTTGTTTCGAAAAGCAACAGAGTCTGTTTCAAAGTCGAGGTTTCTGCGCATTATCTCAATTCTTTGTCGGGCATCTTCTATATGGTCGGTTTCCGCGTGAAGCGCAAATCTGTCGAGAATCTGAGGTCGAAGGTCTCCCTCCTCTGGATTCATAGAGCCTATCAGAACAAAGCGCGAGGGATGAGTGACGGAAACTCCCTCACGCTCAACCACGTTCCAACCGGAGGAGGCAGCATCGAGAATGGCGTTCACGAGGTGGTCTGAAAGCAGGTTCACCTCGTCTATGTAGAGGATGTTTTGATTCGCCTCGGCTAGAAGCCCATGCTGAAAAGCCTTCAATCCCTCCCGCAGTGCCTTCTCAACATCAATGGAGCCCAAAACGCGGTCTTCTGTGGCGCTCAGCGGCATCTGCACTATACGCATCATTCTACTTTCAGTGACGATAGAATCTCCGCTCTTAATGTGCGAACGACACTCCTCGCACGCATTGACAGGGTTTTGCGGGTCACAGTTGAACACGCAGCCTTTCACCCCGGTGATTTCTGGGAGGATGTCGGCGAAGGCTCGGACCAACAGTGACTTCCCAGAGCCCTTAACCCCAGTCAGCAAGACTCCGCCTATGGTGGGATCAATCGCGTTTAGGATCAGAGCTAGCTTTGTCTTCTCTTGACCCACTATAGCTGAGAACGGATAGACCAGACGCTCTTGCAACACCGTTCTTCTCTGGATCTGAAGAGAGGAGGAAAGAGGGAGAAAAAGGTTGCTGGAGAAAAGAGTGCCTTCTCTTATAGTTATCGGAAGTTTATAAATGCGCGAGAAGAAAACTTGACTCTGGAAGACAGCTCGATGTATGACTTCAATCTTCTAATCTCTTGTTCATGGGGCATGCACGGAGCAGCCAGAGTGGAAATCCTAAACGTCCTAAAGACTCTGGGCGATGAAAAACCAGTGGTAAGGCAAACAATCGCGAGAGGAATAATGGGAGCGAGAACGAGTCTGGATCCGAGGAGGGTTGTTCAAGAGTTGCGCAGGCTGCTCGCAAAAGACCCCCTTGTCTTCCAACACACCCTCAAGTGGGTGCCAGTCGACCTTTGGACGTATTCAGACATAGAATCGATGAAGGAGGCTGTGCTGAGGCTGAGAGACAGAATTCACTCGGGCGAAAGGTGGCGCATGACCATAGAAAAGCGCCGCTACACCCTCTATCACAGAATCGAGATCATAAAGGAGCTGGCTGAGCTCATCGACGAGGAGGTTGACCTCAAAAACCCAGATAAGATTCTGCGAGTTGACATCATTGGCAAGTACGCTGGCGTGTCGGTTCTAGCGCCTCAGGAAATCTTTTCGGCAACCCATCTGCTGGCCACAGGAGAAGTTGAAGAAAGCGTCTAAAGGAACCTAAACTTCTTTTGTCATCAAGCTCTGAGCGGGTTTGAATTCCACTCCCCACTTCTTCTCTAAGAAACTCTCGAACTCTCGGAAAACGGGGCTGTCCGTCTCGTTCAGTTTCAGACAGACAGGCTTGCCGGTGTAAGCCCAGCTCAGATCGTATATGGCTGTTCTCTTAGAGAGGTCTGGGTTCTCAGCAACTGTGCGTAAGAGTTCTTCGGGCGGGGTTTCTGGAAACAGCCAAGCCGTGTAGGAGATGTCTACCACTTGATAGGAGACGCCTTTGCGAACAGCGCACTTGTGGGTTGTCGCAACCTTCTTGAATGTGGATGGGTGGATTGTTCGCGCCCAGAGAAAATTGTGGTACTGCTGGTTTAGGTTTATCCAGTCCTCGTCCTCTGAGGTTTTCCAACCACGAGACTGGCACTCATTCTTAAAACGTCTAAGTATTTCCCAGACTCGTGGAAGATTAATCACAGCAACCCTTCTGTGAGATACTTCTAGAAGAATTTTCTACCCGTAGATTTAAGATTTGTTGACACAATTCTTGCAAAACTTTCACAAATAGATTCGATTTGGTTAAAAAATTCCGCAAAAATAACAGATTTTCGACAAATTTCCGAAAGTTTAATAGCATACTTGTGAGCTGGGATTTTATAAAAATGACGAAAAATAGGGCATTTTTCTACATTTTTCCGACGATAAAGGATAAATCGATAAAGGAAATAACGGTTTTACAAGAGTTCGAGAGCATGAAGATTAAGGGTCAAGTCTTAGCCTTAGACGACTTAGACTGGAGAATCCTGCGGCTTCTTCAAGAGAACGCAAAGCAGACTTACACCGAGATTGGACAGCGCCTTAATGTCGCGCACTCCACTGTTTATGATCGAATTCAGAGAATGGAGCAGCATGGAGTCATTAAGAAGTACGGGACTGTTGTTGACTTAGAGAAAGTCGGCGTACGGCATATCACTGCTGTCATGACAATCTTTACGGATCCGAAGGAGAGCGAAAGAATAGCACAGAAGTTGTCGAAGTTCTCGGAGGTTTCAGAGGTTTTCACCTCGTTTTCAGAGGAGTTGGTTATTATAGCCAAGGTTGTCGCCACGGACCAGGCTGAGCTTCACTCCTTCATCGCTCACTCCGTTGCGCCTCTGCCAGGAGTTTTGAGGATTCGAACTTCTATTGTAACTAAGAAATACAAGGAAGAAATGCCTCGAACGTTCTGAACCACAACCCTTCTGGAAGTGAAGAACGCTAGTTCGCGATTGAAGCTTGAGCTGAACTCTGTAAAAGTTTATAAGAACAGTTCGCTGTATAGAATTTACTTCTAGAATAGAGAGGAAAGTTGTCTGTGTCGGTTTCATCATCTAGGACTCTCAGAAATGTCCTGAGAGAGGAGGCATTCTACTTCTTCACCTCTATAGGAAACTACACTGGCGAGAGCGCCTCCTCCCTTGAAGAGTTCATGAACAAGATCAAAGAAATCAACATAAAATCCCTAGAGTTTCATCTCTACAGAGAAGATTTCGAAAAGTGGATTGCGCAGACCCTCGGAGACGCAAAGTTAGCCGACGAAATCAAGGGTTTGAGAAACCTGAAGTTTGTTGGGAACGCCCTGCGAGACAGGCTCTACAGCGTTGTTTCAAGGAGGGTCAGAGAGTTGAAAGGCGGCCATTTAGGTTCTAGGTAGGCTTTGCTTCTTCAGCCACCTTCTTTAGCTGGCTCTTGTACATCTCCACTATCTCCTGTTCGGTGGTGGCGTCTTCCGCCGCCTTATCGAGTCTGTAGTTTCCAGTGAACCGTGGGAACCTTATGGCTAATCCGCTTCCTCTGCGTATGGCGTCCATCGCGCACGTGTGGATGGGGCTCAGCGTGATTTCGGCTCCGATCACTTCGACGACCACCTCGGGCTCAAACCAGACATCTGCTTCTAGGGTTGAGACAACTCTGGGGCTTCGGTGTGGCAGTTTGTGCTTCTCCATCATTTTGGGCAGTTTGGCTAGGTCTTCGTCCGTGAAGCCCGTTCCACACTTGGTGACGGTTTTGAAGACGTCGTTTTCTGGGTCGTAGGCGGCTAATAGCAGAGCGCCGTAGGTTCCGCCTCTCTTTCCTCTTCCGTGTAGCGCACCCACAGCGACTAGGTCGACGGTGTCTGTCATCTCGCTCTTGTAGTCGCGCTTGTACTTTATCCAGAGCCAGCCTCTCGCTCCAGCCTGATAAACAGCGTCTTTGTTCATGGACTTGCACACCACGCCTTCGCAGCCGCTCTCCACGGCTTTCTCGAAGAAACGCTCCAACTCTTCTGGGTTGTCGGTGACTAAGTACTCGGCTGGTCTGACCCTGTCGCTCTTCTCTATTATCCTCTCGAGGGTTTTGTGCCTGATTGGATAGGGTTTCAGTGTGAGGTCTTTTCCGTCGGCTTGGAGAACATCAAACATGAAGAGGGAGACAGGCCACTCTTCCATGGCTTTCTTGATTCCATATTTGCGTCGGCGGTGCATCAGCTCTTGGAAGGGTTTCATCTCACTCGTGTCTGGGTCGATGGCCACAACCTCTGCCTCTGTGATTGTCTCCTTCGCCTTCACGTATTTCTTTATCAACTCAACGGCGTCTGGGTACTGGTCGGTGATGTCTTCGAGCCTGCGAGAGAATAGAGTGACTTCGCCGTCTTTCTTGTGCGCCTGTATACGTTCTCCGTCGTACTTGTACTCGGCTATACACTTTCCACCCAGCTTCTCCAAGATTTCTTCGGGTGAGCCCAATCGCTCGGACAGCATAGGTCTTATGGGTTGGCCGATTGAAACCTCGAACTTTCTGATGCCTTCTATTCCTCTCTCAACGACTGTTTTGGCTACTGTGCCGAGGTCGGACGATATGTTGTAGGCGCGCTCGATGTCTTCTCTGGCTTCCTTTCCGCCTCCGTAGGCTACTGCCAAGGCGTCTAGGACGGTCATGTCGGCTATTCCCAGTCTTAGCTCGCCTGTAACGGTTCGAATGAGATACTTTGCCTCTTTGGGTGTGGCGTTGGCGAGAAGCCCAGCCAGCAAGTTGATTTTCTGTTCCATCGACCCAGCGCCTGTGGATTTAGCCATCTTGTCAAGCGTGTCGTAGACTTTTTCAACCGTTAACGATTCTTGAAAAAAAGTGACTTGTGTTTTCTTCTCACGGAATTTCTGAGCAGTCTTGCCCAGGTCGCCTGTTTTTCTCAGGTCTTCCTCGATTTCTTTTTCGCTTCGCCCCGTCGCTCGGGCAACCGCGCGTATGGCTAGTTTCTCCGCCACGCCTATTTCGATTCCGACGAAGTCTGGGTAGAGTTTTCCCTGTGTTAGGTAGACGACTTTGTCGATGACCTCTGGGGGCGTGTTTTTTAGTATTTCGACTAGGTAATCGGTCATTTCGAGTCGTTTGGTTGTGGCTTCTATTCTTTCGTAGGCGTCGGCGATGAGTGAGTACTCCATTTCGGAGCAGCCTTCAGTATTAACAAAACGTGGGGTCGTATTAAAGTAAACCGTTGAAAAACGGGTTGGTTCAGCTCTGTTCAACTATTCCTTAGCCAGCAGTAGAAAACCACAAAGAATGTTCACGGCTCCGATGAACCCTATTATTGAGAGAAACAGAATTTTCAGTTCAGCCGTGAACAGCCATTTGGCTAAGAGAACGTAAGGCGCGGATAGAATTAGGGATAAGACTCCTGTGAAAAAGAGAAGAACGCCCAGACGTTTGCTTATCCTTGCGCACACTTGGAAAACACTTGTCTTTTCTTTTTCAATGGTGTCTTTGATGAGGTCGTCTGTGGGCTCTGGACTCACGGATTCTTCGGTTGGTGGTTTCCTTTGTTTTCTGGACATTATGTCTCACATGCTAATCTACTGTTTGTGTTTTGTTCCTTTTATTTTTTGTAGCCTCTTCTAGGAGGGGGAGGAGCCCAAGGTTTTAGCGGAAGCTTGGGTTCTGCGGTGACGTTTAGAATACCCGCCAGAACCTGGATTATGCTCACCAACAGCAGGATGTAGAAGATGGCTGTTGTGGTTGACGGATCGACGCCGTTCAATCTTATGGTGCTTGTTCCGATTAGGTAGGCTGTTAAGGCTGTGAAGCCTCCCAGGCTCAGGCTTATTCCACCGAAAGCGATGCGTATTCGGCAGTATCCCACCATTCTGATGTAGTAGGCTAGCACCGCTAGGAGAATTAGTTCTAAGCCTAGAACAAGCACCCCAGCCTCTATGAACGCGAGAAGAAAGAGGGAGGTGGCTATTCCAAGGATTGGAGTGTAGGGAAAGAACGGGACCTTGAACGGTCTCTCGATCAGGGGCCTCTCTCTCCGCAGCTTTATGACTGATAGGTTAACCAACGTGAAGCCTATGATGAACCCGAAGTCTGAGGCGTAACCCACGAAGTTTATCACACCTGTTGCAGCGAGCACAGCGGTAAAAATCGCGCCGACGACTACCGCCACGTGGGGAGTGGCGAATCTCCCATGAATTTTTAGCAAAGCCTTTGGGAAGTATCCGTCTCGGCTTAGAGCGTAGGCGACTCTCGACTGAGCCATTATCGACGTGTTTACAGAGGACAGAGCTGCAAGTGTGCCCGCGATTACAAGTATCACCATTCCGATTTCGCCCATAGTCTGTTTTGCCGCAAAACACAGCGGGGAAGCTTCTCTGCCGAGAATTTCGGGCGGAACGATGCTCAATGTAACATACGCTATGAGAAGGTAGATGACAATTAAAGCAACGCCAGTCAACAGAATCGCTCTTGGGATAGTCTTTCCGGGGTCTTTGACTTCAGCCTGAGCCACTGCTATCGCTTCCGCTCCCAAGTAGACGACGAAGATATAGGCTGTGGCGTGAATGACTCCTAGAGGACCCGTGGGCGCAGATATTTGCAGTGCTGTCATCTGGGCGCTGTTGAATCCGCTCCAAACATAGAGCAGCAGTATTGTCAGCAGAATTCCGATCATGACCACTTGGCTTGTTCCAACCTCTTTGACGCCTCTCACATTAATCGCTGTGAAGACGGCAATAACGGCGATGGCAATCAGAGGCGCTGTGAAGGAACTAACTGGCACGATATACGAAATAATGTAAGCAAAACCCACAGCGTTCAAGGCTGCGTAGAACATGTTGCTCGTCCACTCAAACCATCCCGTCAAAAAGGAGACGAAGCCTCCGTACGCTATCTTGGAGAAGGTGTATTCGCCTCCTGCTTTTGGCAGGGCTGCGCCCAACTCGGCGTAGCTGCACATAGTGAACAAGTTTATTACGCCGCACAGCAACAACGCGATTATGACTGCCGTGCCAGCCAAGCTCGTGGCATGTCCGAGCGTGACAAAGATGCCTGCCGCTATGGCGCCTCCTATTCCAAACATAGTAGCCTGCAGAAGCCCTAGCTCTCTCCTCAAACCCACTTTCTTCATTCACTTGTACCTCTCCTACTGTTCGAAGATCAGAAACAGAGCGCTCGCTATGGATAACAAGCCGAACACTATGAACAGAAGCATGTACAGGAAGAGGTCTTTGGCTGAAACGTTCAGCATGACTTGAACGTTGAAGAGGTTGTAATACAGAAAGTAGGCGAAAACAAACGAGACCGCTCCAACGGCGCAATGAGCAAAACCGACTACTCTCGTGATGGTCTTCCTGGTCTCCATAGATGGGCTCACCTGCGCCAGAGTATGACTCCCGCCACCACATCCAAGACGCCCATCGAAAGAAGCCCCGCAATCAACAACAGCAGACGAGTTTCATCGGTAAACACGCTTATGTCGAGAACGTTGAAGAGAGCGAGTGCGAAGACACCTATCAAAATCATCCCCATCATGATTAGAAAGCCGCCCACAGCCACGGCGATTCTGCTCAGCCTCCCAACTTCGGCAACCAATCAGTGACCCCCCTCACGCGCTTTCCCTTCCCCTGAAGGTTTCATAATGAACTATCTCACTCAGAGGTCTCCTCCAACGAGCCTCAGGCGTTTCGGCTGGATGCCCCACGGGAATTATGGCGACTGGGCGGACACCGCTCGGAATGCTCAAAACTCTTCTGGCTTCCTCCTCGTGGAAGGCTCCAACCCAGCAGGTGGCGAGACCGAGGGCGCACGCAGCCAACAGCATGTTTTGAATCGCTGCAGCGGTGTCCTGCAGACAGTAGAGGCTGCTGCCTCTGACGCCGTATCCTCTTGCTGAGAGTGTTAGGTTGGCGCAGACCACTATGACTACAGGCGCTTCCTCGATGAAACTCTGGTCTAAGGCCGCGATTGACAGTCCCTTCTTTATTTCCGGGTCGCGCACCACCATGAACTCCCAGGGTTGGATGTTTCCAGCCGAGGGAGCCCATCTCGCGGCGTCTAGCAGTTTCTTTAGATCTTCCTTTGACACGTCTTGCTTCGTGAAGGCTCTGATGCTTCTCCGGGTTTTTATGGCTTCAAACACGTCCATGTTTCCACGTCTCAACGGGACAGGCATTACTTGTTGTAACTGTCCCTTTTTCAGAAGCTTCGTGTCCGCCTCCAATTTCAGAGTGGTTTGTAACAGCGAACATATTACATTTTCTGGACTCCACGCAGATGAAAACGCTTTAAACCCTTAGCTATCATAACTGCGGTTTTGTTGGGAGTGAAAAACTTGCTTTTCCTAACTCTGATGAAGGTTCTTCCAGGAAGGGCAACCGACCAGCCGGGCACGTTGAAGAGGATTAGGTCGGTGACGCCACCAGCCAACATCAAAGTTCACGGAGTCTACTTCCTCTTCGGACGGTTTGACGCCGCCATAGTCTTCGAGTCACCCGACCTCAGAGCCGCAAAAGACTTCATTCTGCGAGCGGCCACACCCATCTACAGAACCGAGACACTCAGCGCACTACCAGCCGAAGAACTCTAACTCATCAGATAAAGGAGATTCCACTATATGTCACAGTTTCCCTCTACCAAACCCCTATACTACGAGGACCCATACATGAAGGAGTTTGACGCAAGAGTTCTACAGATAACGAAGCATGACGACCGATTCGGCATCGTTCTGGACCGGACAGCCTTCTACCCAACCGGCGGTGGACAACCAGCAGACACGGGAATCATAAGAGGGCAGAACGGGGAAGCAAAAATCGTAGATGTCCAAGCGAGCAAGAGCGTGATCACGCATGTAGCGAGCGAAATCGTCGGAAAAATTGAGCAAGCAGAACAAGTCAGAGGTGTGATAGACTGGAACCGCAGATTCACTCTCATGCGAAATCACACAGCCGCCCACCTGATGGCAGAAGCCATACGCAAAGCCACTGGCACGACAATGGAGATAATAGGTTCGGGACTCGACGTGGACAAGGCGAGACTGGACCTAGCCCACGAAGGGTCGCTGGGACCACAACTGCCAGAAATCGAGAGGGTTGCAAACGCTTTGGTAAGGGAGAACAGACCCGTAGAGATTAAGATGATGTCAAGAGCAGAAGCAGAAAAACACGTGGAGAGGTTTCACGAGAGCCTGAAGACGCTGCCCCCGCAGGTTCAGAACGTCAGAATCGTGGAGATTAAGGATTGGCACGCGTGTGCTTGTGGCGGAACCCACGTCAAGAGCACGGGAGAGATAGGAGCCGTCAAGATTCTGAGAAGGATGTCCAAGGGCAAGGGCGTCGAGCGCATCGAGTTCGTGGCGGTTTAATCTATCCTAGCAAAAACATCTTAAGCTAGATTCGTTTCAAGTTAAAGGTGGATGATGAACACGAGAGTCAGCAGAGCCTAAAGCTGTGATCGAAACTCTCGACGGGCGATCTGACAAACTCCTTTAACAAATATATAGCAAAATTAACTTGAATCTATAGCAAAATTTAAATGAAGAGATGTATAAATATCAATGGCTGGAGGAAAAAATATGCCATGCTCAGTTGTTGTTTGCGGGTTCTTCGGAGACACCGGCAAAGGCAAGGTCATCTCATACTTGGCGCTGAAAGACAAGCTAGATGTGACGGTGAGAGCCGGCGTGGGTCCAAACGCTGGACACACCGTTGTCTACGGCGGCACCAAATACGGGCTGAGCATGTTGCCCAGCGCCTTCGTAAACAAAAACTGCCGCCTCCTAATCGGTCCAGGAGTCTTGGTTAACCCCGAAGTCATGTTACGCGAGATACAATTGACCAAGAGTGAGGGAAGGGTTGGAGTTGATCCCCAATGCGCCATTATTGAGGCGCGTCACATAGAAGCTGATAAAGGTGGACACTTAGCCGACAAGATAAAGACAACAGGCACTGGAACTGGTCCATGCAACGCTGAGAGAGCCTTGAGAACCGTTAAGTTGGCTAGGGACATGCCCGAACTGAAGAAATATTTGGCAGACGTCCCGCTTGAGGTGAATCGGGCGATTGACGCGAAAAGGAATGTTCTGATTGAGGGCACGCAGGGAACCTATCTCTCCCTCTTCCACGGAACCTACCCCTACTGCACCTCAAAAGACGTCACCGCCTCGGCTGCCTGCTCAGACGTGGGAGTTGGACCCACAAAAGTGGATGAAGTCATCATCGTGTTTAAGGCTTTCACAACACGAGTCGGCATGGGATCGCTTCCAGGCGAGATTTCTTGGGAAGAGGCGGAGAAGCGGGGCTGGGCGGAAACTGCTACGGTTACAGGTCGGAGGAGACGAGCCGCTCCCTTCAATTTTGAATTGGCGAAGAGAGCTGTGATGTTAAACAGCGCAACCCAAGCTGCCGTAACAAAAATGGACGTATTGTTTTCAGAGTGCAAGGGCGTCAAGTCCTACGGAGAGCTTTCAACCGACGCAAAAGAGTTTATTAAAAGAGTGGAAAAAGAAATCAAGGTGCCGATCACTCTGATTGGAACAGGACCCGACTGCTGGGAAATGGTGGACAGAAGGTGAAGGGAGCCTCGTTTGAGTGAGCTGATTAAGTGGTTTGACAAGAGGAAAGAAACCAAAGTCGTAAGCCGGATGCAGCGACACTTAGCCACAACAATGAGCGCCGTTGAAGACCTAGAGAAGGCGGTGAAGGCGACCACAAGCAACAACGAGGAGGAAGCGAGAGAGGCTGTCGAGCGCGTGACGAGCGCCGAGAAAGAAGCCGACAAACTCAGAAGAGAAGTGATGAGCGAACTGGCTCGAGGAGAGCTGCCGCCAACCGACAGAGAAGACCTGATGCACCTAATGAAGCGGGTGGATATGGTGGCTGACTGGTGCAGAGAGTCGACACGCATACTCACTGTGATTCCCATGAAGGACGTTTCTGACAACCTCAAGAAGGCTTCCATCGAAATGGCGGAGGGCTTAAGGGAATGCGCCACAGCCCTGCGCACAGCGGTCAGCAGAATGACTGAGAAGCCCGAAGAAGCCTTAAAGGCGGCTGATCAAGTGGAGAGGTTGGAAGAGAAGGTTGACGACATGTTCCAAAACACGAGAGGACTACTGACAAAAGAGACGAAACTGAAGGCTGGAGTGGCTGTAATGATCAACGAGCTGTTTGAAACCATCGAGAGCGCCACAGACGCGTGCGAAGACGCGTGCGACCAAGTCCGAGTGATAATAGTTCGCAGATAACCATTAAGAGGGCAAAATCTTGTCGAGCATGACAGTTGAGATTTCGGAACTGAGCAGCAGGTACAAAGAAAGAGTCAAGGAGCTCGCAGAATTCTTGGAAAGCAAGCTGGGGCTCAAAATCGATGTCTCAGACCGTGAAGTTAGGGTTGCGTCTGAAAAAAGAGCGGTTTCAAGGGGTTATATGCGGGTGCTTCTTCGAAAATTTCTGCACAGAGCAGATTTGAAAGAGGAGTTTAGGGTAGTTTCGGGTCCTGAAGGGGCTCTGGTCATAAAAGAGAGGAAGCTCATCACGGAGGAGTAGCAGCCCCGGCTTTTGAAGCGCTCTTCCGCTTCTTTTCGAGCATATCCCAAACCCCTAAGATGCAGCCTCTGGCATCCCACGCTTTCTCATACGCCTCTTCGACGCTGCCCACACTTAGGCTTTCTTTGGCTTCTATGAGGAGGTCTTGAGCAGAAGTTAGAGCGGCTCCGACCTCGGTCTGCTTTGCGGTTGAACTATGCTTCGTGGATGAAGTAGATTCGCCATGATGAGAGAGGGTGAAGAGGAACAGGGCGTATTCTGTTTCGGCGGCCGCACGCCACACCAGGTCTCCAACCGCGTTTTCGTTTTGATTGGCAAGAGCCTTCATCGAACTTTCTAAGTGGTTCATCGCGGATGCGAGAGCTTCGGCGATTCTCTCTGTGTGCATCTTTTTTCACGTGTGGATGGAGCTTTTTCGGTTCAAATAGAAAGCCGCGTTGGATAAATGTTTGGGTTACTTCTCGGCTGTTACCCGGCTGACGCCCGCTTCCTTCTCGACTCTTATGACGTGTTCGGCTTTCTCGGCGAAGGCTTCGCTGTGGGTCACTGCGATAATTTGCTCTATGGCTTTTAGGCGGGATATGGCCTCAGCCAGTCTGTCGATTGAGCCGTCTTCCCTGCCTAGGCTCTCGGTTGGCTCGTCCAGAATCAGCGTATAAAGTCCGTGTCCTGTTCTGGACTGCATGATGAGCTGACCGAGCCCGAGGCGGTAGGCGAAGGCTAGGAGGGTTCTCTCTCCGCCTGACAGGTTAGTGACTTCGCGCTCAAAGCCCTCCTCACTCTTGACGATTGGTGAGTAGGCTTCGTCTATGCTGACTATGAGCGTTGGTCCAGCGGCGCCAACAAGCTCGTCCAAGACCTGCTGAATCACGCGTTGCAGGTAAGTGACGAACTCGCTGCGCAGGCGCGGCTGGATGCTTCTGTAGGCTCCTCGGATGCCGTTGACGATCTCGAGCAAGCCCTCGATCTTTTTCATGCGGTTTAGCTTCTGCTCTGCGTTGTCTAGGCGTTGCTTCAGCTCTTCCACCTTAGACGAGAGGTCTCTCTTGCGGGTGTCGGCGTTGTCAAGCCTGTGCTTAACGTCTGAATGGTCCATGAAAGCCCTGTCACGGAGCTTGCGCGCGGACTCTAGCTGTGTCAGGTCGAATTTGCCTATCTCGGTTCTGATGGCGCCCAGCTGCTCCCTCAACATTTTTTCTTGTTTTTGTTTGTCTTCGAATTCGGCTGTGAGTTTTTCCAGGGACTGGCGTGCTTCTTCTATTTGGCTTCTGATGTCGCTGATGCGTGGCGCCAGCGTCTGTAGGCTCAGAACGACTTGGCTGAGGGTGTTTTGCAATCCTTCCAATTCGTCTAGGTCTCTTTGGAGTTCTGCAAGTCTTTTCTCCCGCTCTGCGTTTTCTCCGCCCATCTGGTCTAGGAGGCTCCTTTTGTAGTTGTCTGTTATTGTTTGGAGGCAGAGGGGGCACTTGTTTTCGGCGGTTAGGCTTGTGATTCTTCTCTGTAAGTTCTGCATCTCTTTTCTGACAGCCTCTTGTTCGCCTCCGATGCTTCGCACTTGTTCTTCAAGCGTCAAGAGGTGCTTTCTCAGCTCTTCAGTGGTTTGGTCGGGTCTCAACCCAGCTTTTTGGAGTTTCTCTCGTTGCTGTTTTTCGTCGGTTTCCATGGAGTTTAGGCGTTCAGTTAATGTTTTGAGAGAGGTGCTCTTGTTTTCCATGTCTTCTGCCAGTCTGGCACACGTGTCTTCTATGTTGGCTATGTTCGTCTGCAGCTGAGCCTCCTTTCTCCTCAGCTCCTCGGTCTGTTTTCTCAGCTCTTCCAGGCTCTGAAGGCGCAGATCAGCTTCCTTGAGCAGGGTCTCGGCTCGGGTGAACGCGTCTTTGAGACTTTGGAGCTCACCCTCGATGGAGGCGAATTCTTGAACCGATTTGTTGTAGTCCGTTTGGAGCTTTTCCATGCCGACTATGTCGTAGTCGCGTTCGTAGGCTCTCTTCTCACCCTCGTACTCCTTCTGAACCCCGGCTAGGTTGCTCCACGCCACCTCGTAGTCGGACAGCCCAAAGAGTTCGTCCAGTCGTTTTTGGCGCTCTCGCGGGGTCATGTTCAACAGCTCCTTCAAAAGTTCTTGCCGAACCCAGACTATCTCGCGGAAGATCTCCTTGTCCATTCCAGTTATGGCTTTCAGCTGCTCCGCCACAGCCTCGCTCTTCATGCTGGCGAGGAGATTGTCGTCTTGGTATAGTTTGAGTTGCTCCCAGTCTTGGCTTATGCCCTTTCCCCGTTTTCGCAGCCCTCGCGTGAGCGTGTAGGTTTTTCCCGCGTGGACGAATTGAAGCGTGACTTTACACGTGTCCGCGCCTTCTCTCAGGAGGTATTCGTAGCTTCTGCCTAAGGGGTCTCCGAAGAGGGCGAAGTCGATGGAGTACAGAACGCTGGATTTTCCGCATCCCACGCCGCCCACGAGGCAGTTGAAGCCTCTGTCAAACTGGATTTTTGTCTTAACGTGGGAGCGTACGTTTTCCAGCTCGATGTTTTCAACCCTCACTCATGAACGCCTCCATGTCCTTCTTCACTCTCTCTTCGTCCTTCCTCACAAGCGGCTCGATGATGTTAACCGCTAGCTTGGATATCCTCTCCGATTGTTCGCGGCTGTAGCGCTCGGCGAAGATCTGAACGAAGTATTCGAAAGCCTTCGTCTTGAGGTCCTTCAACTCGCCCTCGAATATGGACCGGATCACCTCCTCAGAAACCTCCGTCTCACGCAAGCGCAGGAGAGGATACACGAGGAGAGCCTTCTGGGCGGCTTCCCGAATTCGAGCGAGGTCTATTTCGGCTCGGTTGGCTTCGGCTGGCAACACTCCCTTCAACACGAGAACTATTATAGCGCCTTCCTCATCCCTCTCCTTTACGAGCTGCACGGCTGATTCAGTAATTTTTTCTGGAAGCATTCCTGTGTAGTCGGGTTCCAAAACAATGAAGTGACGGGGAGTCTCGAGTTTGATTCGATTCAGTTTGGCAGCGCCCTTCTCGTCGACTTCGACGTGGTAGAAGCCCTTCTCGATTTTGGCGTCGTCGTAGTTCACGGTCTCCGTGCATCCGCTGTAGACGAGCAAACCGTTCTTGAACTGGTCTTTAGAGGGTTGATGAACGTGACCGCCTGCAAAGTAGTTGAAGCCTTCGGGCAGCAGCTCTGGGGAAGCCTCAGCCTCGATGTGAGGAGGCGTCAAAGCAGGGAGCTCCAGCGCCATGTGAAAGAGGAAGATGTTAAAGAGGGATGGGTCCGGTGTGGGCTTGTTCTGCTCCAAAAAGAGTGGTAACTGCTCCTCCGTTTTCCGCTTGGTTCGAAAGTTCGGAACCCCGTACACGTAGCAGCTCTGGTTTCGCCAGCAGGCACCATCACGACGGGGCAAGTAATGAATCAAACCCGCACTATCTAAGGGGTTTAGAATTGTTCCTGTGACAACGTTTGGCGCAGCGTCATGCCCCCCATCAACAGCCAGCACGGGTATACCAGCCTCTCTCAACCGCCTGAAATTGGTGATGGCTGTCTCAAGCGTGACGTTGGATGGTCTGGCGTGATGGAACAAATCGCCTGCGATGATCATGAAATCTGGCTTCAACTCGATGGTTTTGTCCGCAACCTCTCGAAAGGCGTTGTCGAAGTCCTCTCGGCGCACCTCTAAGTTATATTGGGCATACCCCAAATGCAAGTCAGCCACGTGAACAAAACTGAAAGGCTTCAGGCAGACCGTCCTCCTTACGATGTAGGCGACATCTTTTTCTTCCCAAGTTAGTAGAGTACTTCTGCTTTTAAGTATGAGACCACATAAGGGTGACATCCCTCGCAAACTCTCCCTCTTTCTATGCGCTGTCTGGTTTCTTCGTGTATGCAAAATTTTAAGAGCATCAAGAATCCAAAATGGTTCAAAGGGGATAAGAATGGTTTATTGTCCCAAATGTGGTACTCAGAACGAGGAAGACGCGAAATTTTGCGTCAAGTGCGGAGCCGAACTCTATCCAAAAAAACTAGAGGAGAAGCGCGAAGAAGACACGTGTTTTGGTCCACGGGAAAAACGAGTTGAAGAGGAATGCTTCGGAATCCCCCATGGAGGAGCAATTGCGGGCATACTCGTTGGGGTGTTCATTGTTCTCCTCGGGATGGCAATAGCCCTTGGACAAGACATCGGACGCTGGATCGGACCTTTCATTTTAGTCGCTCTTGGCGTGCTTATCATCATAGGCGCCATCATTGGACTTCGTCGAAGACGCTGACTCTAATATGTTTACTCAGAGAAAGGGCAGGTTTCTAAACCGCAAGCCGCGCAGATTTTCCTGTGCTCCTGTTGAGAGAGCAGTATCCGAGTAAGAACCCAGTAAAGGGTCAGCGTTACAAGGTAAACATCAAGAACTATGTTGCCTGTTATTTCCTCGATACCAATGAGAAGAAGAAACGCTCCAAAGACAAATATGACATTCAAAGAAAAGTGAACAAAACTTCTACATGTGTTAAACAGGTCATACTGAAGTAAACCTGAGGCGACTCCCGCAAAACCAAGCCAAAAAAGCAGTGGAGCCATTCCTCTGAGAAAAAATCCCGTGAAAAGATATACCGGAGTTCCTGAAAGAGAGAGCATCGCGCCTACGACCAACCCAGTGCAGCCTGCGCAGTACTTTTTGTCACCCAACTGAAGAACGTGTGCGGGAAAGTTTCCGCAGTTGGGGTGGTGTCCTTCGAATGTTACGATTCTTTCTCTAACACTCCCTTGCTCCGCATCATAATGTCTCTTGCTCTGCATCTTTTTTCGGAAGTGGAGCATCCGTGAGCATCTCGAAGGATAGACTCCAGCTGTGATTCCAGAGAGACAGATTATCCCGAAGACTGAGCCAACCACGGGTTTTTGCCAAGAAAAGTTTACCTTTAAGATAGGGATGCAGAATGTTAACGCTGCTAGGAGAAATAAACCAATCAGCGAGACGCTAATGAAAAACAGAGAGAGGACGTTGAAGCCCGTTTTTGACGATTTATTCAAAATAGATCCCTTATGGCTTTAAGGATGCCTTGGCTGGCTAGATACCTGTAGGTTCTCCTCTTGAGCGCGTTTGGTGAGAAAAGCCCCTTTACGCGCCTTCTGATGTTCCCGTAGAAATTTCGATAACACTGGTAGAGCTCTGCTTGAACCTCGTCTCTTGAGAGGCTTTCAGTCGGCATGATTGCGTGAATCATATCGTAATTCGCCCAATTCGTGTCTTCTATCCATCCATTCATTTTAGCAGTCTCGTAAAGCTCTGTGCCAGGGAACGGCGTTAAAACCATAAAAATCGCCAAGTCTGGGTCTACATCATTTACGAATTCGCGCAGTTTTTCTATAGATGCGTGCGAATCTTTTCGTTCTCCTATGATGAAGGTTGCTTGGGCGAATATGTCGTTTTTCTTCAATAATTCCATGGCGAGTTTAGCGTCGGAGGGTTTTATTTCTTTGCGAAAATTTTTGAGTGTTAGAAGATTGTGGCTTTCTATCCCTACCAACATCCAGAGATTGCCTGCTCTTCGCATCTTGGGCAGAAGATTGCTGCAATTAACAATGTCGTCGCATCTTGCCTGAGCAAACCACATTATGTCACCCGCTATTCCTCGCCGCTCGATTTCATCGCATAGGTCGCTAGCCCTTTCACCTAGCCCAAAGTTGTCGTCGGTAAGCCACAGAAATCTGCTCCCATATTCTCTGTAACAGTGTTCCATTTCGTCCGCTATACGCTTAGGCGACTTTGTCCTCCACGTTCCCCTCCAGTGTCTCCATTGCGAGCAGAAGGTGCAGCGGTGGGGGCACCCGCGTGAAGCCTCTATGAGAGCGTATCCTGTTTTTGCGCCAGCCATCATCGTGAAGTGGTATTTTTTCATGTGGTCTGCAACGAAATGATAGCCTGGGAGAGGCAGCTCGTCAATATTGTTGATTAGTGGGCGTGGTGGAGTGTGCACGATTTTTCCGTTTTGCTTGAAGGATATGCCTTTAACCCTGGAAGGTGACTTATTTTGGGCTAGTGCCTGAACAAGCTCTGCGAACGTTTGCTCGCCTTCTCCACGGACGATGAAGTCAATTTCACTGTACGTTTCAAGGCTTTCTTGGGCTGTGGCGGTGAAGTGCTGACCTCCCACGACGGTCATTGTGTCTGGGTCAACTTTCTTGGCTGTTTCCAGAGCTCGAAGCACCGTGTAGGTATTACATGTTGCTAAGGCACTTGGAACAACTATGTCTGGACGGAAGGATTCGATACGTTTTTCCAGTCCCTTCCAGTCCACCCTCTCAGCTTGACAGTCCAACACTTCAATATCGACGTTTCTATTTCGAGTCTCAAGATAGGCTGCCAACTCCAATATTCCTAAAGGCGGGGGAAGATACTCACCCATGATGAACCAGAAGTCCCTTGGCGGTTCAACGAGCAAGACTTTCATAGACAGGCATCTACTCTAGACTAACCTGCAAGAAATATATTTAAACTAAGATGAACAGACACTTCACTAAATTAAATGTGGTGCACAAATTGAGTGAAAAGCGATCCAAAAGACCAGATGTCATTGGTATTGTAACCCTTGGCTTCCTTCTGCTACTCGTCGGGATGATCTTTGCTATTACACCAAATCTCATAGATAGAATTTCTGATTTCTTACGCGACTTCGAAATTCGGGAACTTGCTCCTAACTGGAAGCTTCCAACCCCAAAATCACATCATCTACTTCTCTACACTGCAGCATTTCAGTTTTGTCTGGCATTCGCCATTTTTCAGATCCTTGTATTAGCCGCAAGATTCATTCTGAGAGACCCAATTGATAGAATATCTGGGACTATTTCTAGCATAGTTTTCTGGTTCGGCGCTTCCTGGCTTGTGAATTTGCTGATAACTGAGACCATTGAATGGTTTGTATTTTTTGGCCTGTTGATAGCATTGATCGGCACAAGCGTCATCATCAAGAGCGTTATTGGACTGATAGCACGGATTCTGCGTAAGACTCAATTTTCCTAACCACTGACTAGGCAGAAGAGAAAGGAAAGCTTCAAAGTTTATTCCTTCCTCTTTTTCTCCAAACCCTGTTAATGCTTTGCCTTTTAAATATGAGAGCGCAGTGAAAGTATTGCGGTCGGAGGCTCAAAGGTTGAAGCGCGAATACCCAAATCAGCCCATAGTAGGCGTTGGAGCAGTCATTCTAAGCGAGGGAAAAATCCTACTCGTGAGAAGAGGCGTCGAACCAGGAAAGGGCAAGTGGAGCATCCCAGGCGGCGCGGTTGAACTCGGTGAAAGGGTTCGAGAAGCCACGGTTCGAGAGGCAAAAGAGGAGTCCGGACTAGATGTGGAGATAGTCGATGATCGCCCAATCGATGCAGTTGACAGCATTACCACCACAGAAGAGAACCGCCTTAGATACCACTATGTCCTGTTACAGTTTCTCACTCGACCAAAAGGAGGCACACTAAAACCTGGCTCCGACGCCCTAGAAGCCAACTGGGTGCCCCTCGAAGAAGTGGAAAAATACGACCTGACAAAACCCTTCCGAGCCTTCTTCCAAAAACACAAGGACGAACTGCAGAAACTCTAAAAAACGGCTAGTTCTTGCTGGCGAAGAACAGTCTTGTCTGCCCCATGGTTTGAACGTCAAGAGCCTTCACCCTGACCACCAAGGGAAAATCTTTGACCGCACTCCCAAGGAGCAGGCAGTGGTGTGGCGGCAGGTCTCGGGCTATTGACTTCACTGTCTCGGCGTCAACCCTGGCAGCCCTGCTCACGGTCTCCAAGTCGTGCTCGTTGGTGAAGTTGAAGAGGAAGACGTTGTCGGCCTGACGATAAATGTTCTCCCGTATGGTGTCGGGCTGATTCGTCACGAAAGTTGTGAAGACGCCGAAGTGACGCATGCGAGTGACAACGTCGTCCCAGTAGGTTTCACGCAGGTAGAGATGCGCCTCCTCAGCGAACAAGAAAACAGCCCGAAGCTTCCACTGCGTCAAAAGCTCAACCAGCTTGCCCAACACATACTCAACCACAATCTGGCGGTCGACAAGAGAAGCGTCGCGAAGGTTAACTATCAAGGCGCCGCCGCTCCGAACCTTGGCGAAGCTGTCCTCGAGGCTCACAGCCTCCGAAGGGTTGTCGGTGAAGAACCCAGAGTTGACAAGGGCGTAGTAGCGGCTGAAAAGGGCGTCGCGCACGTGCTGGTTGCAGCGCCAGTTCCTGATAGCCTCGCCCAGTTCGTGTAGCGTCAGGGCTGCGCGCTCGTCGAGGAACTTCCAGATGCGGCGGAACTCGCGAGCAGACGTGCCGGGGAGGTTGAGCGCGTGAACCAGCACGTTCAGTACTACTCTTAGTTTCATCTGCGCCAGTGTGACCTTGAAGTTTTCGCTGGGGGTCAAGACGTGTATTTTTGAGTGGTGCTCGTTCCTTCTTCCGTCAGACGCATAGCCGAGATGAGCGTATTCGCCGTTTAGGTCGAGCACAACCACAGGTGCGCCATAGCCCACGAGGCTCAGAGCGAGCAGCTTGGATAAGTGTGACTTGCCTGTTTCTTTCTTGCCAGTGACTATGTTGAGTTTTCCGTCGAGGGCTGAGGCGTCGATGCTGAGCTGAGACGCTTCTTTGGTCTCGCCCAAGTGAACTGGTAGCGAGTGGTTGATTTTGGCTAGGCTGAGCAGCGCTTGGGTTGGCAAGAGTTTGATTGTGGATTGGGAGCGTGAGGGCAGCCAACTGCTGGTTGTTGTGAGTTTTCCGTTTTCGAGGCTGGCTCTGATCTTGCCGATGAGGAGGCGTGCGTCCTGGATGATGGTCACGTGCGATGTGACCTCTAGTGGGTCGAGGCTTTCTCCGTTCACGCTTTCGCCGTTGTTCGTTGAGTCTCGCAGCAGCTCTTCCAGTATGCCTGGGACGCTGGCGAACTGCACGTCGATTACCTGCGTGATTAGGGCTCGGTTCTCTTTGGGGTCTTCGATGAGGAGGTAGTCGCCTTTCTCCGCGTTTTCGCTGGGGAAGCTGAGGATTTGGACGGTGTTGCCTTCTTTTCTGTAGAGGCGCATGGGTTTAGCCTCCTTCTGGTCCCTTTCCGAAGGGTCCGAAGAGGAGGCGGCGTATGTTTGGGCGCTGGATTGTCTTTAGTCCGTGTGTCCTTGCCAAGAAGCGCTGGATGCCGAGGACTTCGTTGGCTGTGAAGGTTGAGTATATGTGGGCCAAGCGTAGGGTTTCGGGGTAGCCTTCGAGGAGGAGGTCGTTTCCGACTAGGCGCTGTGTTGCTTCTATGGCTTGGTCGCTTGGGATTTTTTGGTCTATGTCGAGGCGGAAGCTGCAGTTGCCCTCGCTGAGTTTGGCTACGTGTATGTTGCCTAGGAAGTGTATGGTGTTGTGGGGTGAAGTTGCCGTTGGATAGCCGTCTATTGGGAGCAGGTATGGCGGCTTGCAGGCTGAGTTTAGGTCGGTTAGGCGGTGTCCGTTTAGGCGTAGGCGGGTTAGTTTTGTGAAGGCTAGGACCGTGTTTTGACGGTTGCGGGCTGTCTCGAGCAAGTGTGACATGGTTTGGGTTGGGGCGTCTGGGGTTCCTGCTGTGAGGCTGCCGTCCCAGAGGAGGAGGCTGTGGTGGCTTGTTGTGGCTGTTATGGTTTGGAGCCAGCGCTCGAGCAGTGCGCCCATGCGGGCTGCTATGTGGTTGAGGCTTGGCGCTGAGCCTGCTGGGTGGCTGTTTGGTGCTTGGAGGAAGGAGTGTTGGCGGAATAGGCGGTAGACTTGCTTTTTGTTTTCTTCTGTTATGTGGAAGGGGAATGGGCCTATGCGCAGGTAGCGGTAGTGGGCGCTGTTTTTCCAGACTATGGCGCCTCTTATGGCTATGAGGGTGCCTGCGTCTGTTTCTCCTAGGCTGATGCTTGAGACATCTACGGCCACTATGGTTGTTGGTTCGGTGTTGGGTTTGAGTTTGATTGGTTTTGGGTTTAGGCTTGTCTGTCCGAGGAAGACAGGTGCTATTTCTTCTGGTGTTTCGTTTTGTGAGGGCTCTGCGTCTGTGTATGGTTGGTAGAGGACTGAGCTGTGGTTTTGTGTGTTTTTTAGGGTTTGGATGCTGAGTTCTATGAGGCGTTGGGGCAGGGTTGCGTCTTCTAGGGTGGGTGGAAAGTTATATTTGGTGGTTGTTGGTGTATATTGTGTTTGTTGAATCAAGTTGAATTCACCAATAGGGATTATTATGGCTTGTTGGTGAGTATTTAAGTGTTGCGCATGAACAAGTTGCGCAATACAATAAACAATAAGGCGAGACGATGACAGAGCCAGCCCAGCAGCAACCAATCAAAGTAAGAATGAAAGTGGGCAACGTAGAATTCGAGATAGAGGGCACAGTGGACCAGTGCAACGAGGCAGTAGGCAAATTCTTGGCAACAGTAACAGAAAAACTCAAAGAAACACCACTCATGACAGAAAGAGAAACAGCACCACCAAGAGCAGAAACATGCAAAGTAATCATACAGAGACTATGGGAAGAAGGCTGGTTCTCAACCCCACGCGGGCTAGGAGAAGTTCACAGCGAAATGGCAAGAAGAGGATTTCATTACGACCGTACAGCGGTTGCGCACGCATTGATAGACTTAGTTAAGGATGGCATATTGACTAGAGAGGGACGACCACGTCGTTATCAATATACACAGAAAAGACCGCCACCTAGCCGCTAGTGACAAATGGTAATCACCTATTGGTTTGCCTCGGAGATTCCCCTAAAGCTGGATATCAGAAAGTTTTTTAGATGAATGGAGACCATCTAAAAGAGTTAGAAATAAAATGTCTATATTTAAGGATGAACATGCCCTTGTTCTATTTTTGAAAAGAAGACTTAAAGGTCAGTATCAGAAGATATATACTGACATAAATTTAGCAAGCCACAAATTCTATGATCATTGGAAGGAATGGTGGGGGAAAGAATTACCTCCTGCCCAACCTCAGATAGACCTATTGATAGTTGACAGGTTATCACTATTTGGCGTGGAATTGAAGTATTTTAGGAAGATCAATAATCGAATCAACTATCCATTTTACAAGGGCATCGAAGAAGCATTAGCTTTGTTAAGATTTGGTTTTCGCTGTGTTTCACTATGGCATTTCTTTGATAGCGCTCTCACTCCTGATGTTATTAATCGATATTTCGTCTCTGCTTCAAATGTCATCAACATTATAGGTCTACCAATAAACTATCATGCATTAGTTCCAATGAAAGACGATGATCAAATTTTGCTCTATTGTGTACACGTAAATGGTTTTTCTCTAATTGACAAACCCCCCGATCTCTATGGAAAGTCCAACCCACTCAGTCAATCAACGGAATCAAAGAAGATGTTAGATTTTTTAAGGATGATTCTCCGAATTCCTACTGAATGACAAACGTCCGAAAAATTGATTGACTCGATAAAAGCACTCGGCAATAGATTAGCGCACTGATACTAAGATTTTTTGTCAGAGATTTTCAAGTTTTTTCTGTATCTCTTCTAATTCCTTTTTTCTTGCACTTTCTTCTCTGTCGATCCGTTCTTTTTCTCTTTCTTTTTCCTTCAAAACTCGTTCATAGCAAGCGTTCGCTTGTTCTATGTAATTAAATATCCACTTGATGTCCCTGTCTACGTTTTCTTTAACTGCCCTCCATATGATAGATTTGCCATTCACTGTTGGTGGATGAATGCTTGGAGTCCAAGTAGATGGGTGTTGAAAGCACTCTACCCACTCGCTGGGGGGTTCCACGTTAAGAGGAATTTCAACTATAACTAGCCCAGGATGTTTAGGGTCAATTCCTATGACCTTAATTTTTCCTGACCGTTCTATCTTGTTTACCATCACTGATGCCCCCACTAATGTACTAAACGATAGAAATTATATTTAATACTATTTCTAATCTAATGTTGAGGGGTAATCATTGGCACAACGGCAGCTCAGAACCTCAGGGATAGTAATCTCAAAGGACGGCTGGATTGAAATCGACAACAAAATTGAAGAATTTAAGCAAGGATTAATTATTGAAGCTGCAAGCATCGCTCATAAAGAAGGACACAAGAGCGTTGACAGAACATACATTCAAAAAGCTTTTGGGCGTTTGAGTTTTCCAAGGAGTACCTCAATAACTTGGGCACTCCGAATTGTATTGGGACTTTTGATTTCTCTTGGACTTTTCCAACTTGGAAGCCTTGCAAGCCTTTCTTTATTATATCAACCACTCTTGTGGGTGCTTCCAATTTTTACTATAATATCTGTTCTTCTAATTTCGTTTATCTTCAAAGATTTTCTTTAGTTAGCGCGTCTGTCAAATCAAACAGGACTGAGGTGCCTTTATCATCTGTGTGTTATATCAAGAGATTCTTGAACGTTTAGCCGTGAAATCGTGCGTTGCTAGTTTCATTAATGCTTTTGTTGTTGTTTTGTAGTTTCCTTCTTCTGTTTTGGCTACCATTCCTTGTTTTGTTAGTTCGCCTAGTCTTGTTGTTGTTATCTTCGTGTTCTTTCCAAGCTTGGCTGCTAACTCCTCTTTTATCATGGTTTCAGTTCGTAGTTTTCCCAATTAGATAATAAATACCTCGGTTGATTGTCAGAGTGGAACAATCTTTGTAGTGATATTCTCAGAGTTCGCCATCTTGCCGAGGCTTGCATCAGTTGTCACCAGAATCGCCTCGTTCATTGAGGCTGCAGCGGCTGCATAGCAGTCTGCGAGCGACACCTTGCCTCGATGCTTGCACTTCAATCGAGCCGCGTTTCTTGTAAGTTCCTCATCCGGAGCCACTATTACTATATTAGGTTGATAGCGTATTCGGAGATAGTAAACGTCCGCCACATCTCTCCCCTTCTTCTCACAGGTTTTGGCATAGAACTCAGCCAAATTAACCTCGCAGACTAGAGGCTCAGCTCTCCCCGACGCCATTTCCTCCACATAACGTTTAACGTTGGCATCCCCAGCCAGAATCAGCGGAAAGACACCAGCGTCGAGCACATATCTACTCCGTGGTTTCATGCTGGATTTCCTCGCGGCGTCCCTCAGAAACAGCCTTAGCCACCTCTCTCATCGATGGGTCAATGCCAAAGAGGTCCTCCAACTTAGGTATGGGAACCACGAGGATTCCCTTCTCTTCTTCCACAAGTTTGACTTTTGAACCCTTCTTAATCGAGTATTTGCGCCTCATATCCGCTGGCAATGTTATCATACCCTTTTCAGTAACGGTCGAAGTATACCTCATGCCAATTCACCATACAAAACACTAAAAGTATTACAATATAAGTCTTGCTATACCAACCGACAAAAACATGCTTTTCGATCAAACAACCTGTTCACACTCGCCCAGACGTCGTTCACGCTGCCAGTAAACGTCTTCTCCATTCCACCATACCTGACATGAACCACAATCTTCTGCTCAGCCTCACTCATCTTAGCCCTCACCTCTTTGTGCTGATTTTGCGCACTCCAAACAGACGCTTTTCCTCGTTCCCTTCCACAAACAGCGTCCATCACAAACGCTGTTCCGCTCACCTATTAGACCCCCCTCTCCTCTACCCTCAAAAATTTATTTTTTCCCCAGAACGCGCACACATTGAAACGGTGAATACATTAGAAAAAGAAGAAGTGAACAAACCCAGCATCATCGCAACCTTGTGGCTTGTGCAACATTCCCAATCGGTTTAGTTGGAGGAAATAGAAAATTTTTCTGTATTTTTCTTTCTGAAAAACGTTAAAAGCGGAATCAATGTAACTTGGTTTCTACTGAAAATTAAAAGGAGAGAGAAAACAATGAAAAAAATGGCATGTCTGGCAATGTTCTTAGCACTACTTTTCGCAAGCGCTCTTCTACCCACATCCTTGGCGACAAGCAATGCAGGCCAGATCAGCCTCGAAGCCCAAACCACCCACATAGTTGTTGGCAAAGTGAAGTCCGTAAACGCCCACTGGAACCACGAAAAGACATTCATCTACTCAGACGTAGTCGTAACTGTTGAAAACGTCCTGAAAGGCACCGTCAAGAACAAAGAAGTAGTAATAAGGCATCTCGGCGGCGAGGTCGGAGCAATAGGACAGTGGGCCGAACACGAGCCGAGCTTCACGAAAGGCGAAATGGTCAAGCTCTACCTGAAGCAAGAGCAGAGCGGCGTATACACCGTTGTAGGTGGAGAGGATGGAAAGATGTCCCTTGATATCAAAGAGTTCACGTCGCCCGGATATAACTGGGAGGGTCACCACTGGCCTCCGGCATCTTTACCAGTCAACTATTGGATCAACTTGGCTGGAACTCCCGCAGGCACTTCGAGCAACGTTCAGATGGCATTCCAAACATGGGAAGAAGACCCATGCTCCTCCATGGACTACACCAACGCTGGAACCACGACCAGGACCGGAGGATACGACGGCTACAACGTAGCCTACTGGGCCTACATCGACGGGCCCGGCAGCGTTGTGGCTACATGCACCTTCTGGTATGAGACGGCGACCTTGCACATCGTAGAGTTCGACGTGAAGTTCGACAGCGGCGACAGCTGGCAGATCTACGAGAATACGGCTAGCTCCGCAAGCTTCGATGTGCGGAATGTTGCGACACACGAGTTTGGACACAGCCTAGGCCTACTTGACTTATACGGCTCCGGGGATACCAAGGAGACTATGTACGGCTATGTCTCGTATGGCCAAACCACCAAGAGAACCCTCTACACTGGCGATTTGGCGGGACTGTACGCAATCTACCCTGTGTCGTACTGGAAAGGGACGACGGTGAGGACCGATAAGACGGGGTACAAGCCAACTTGGTCCGTTCAATTGTGCCCACGCATCATCGCCAAGTGGATCGATGGACTGACGTATAACTTCTGGTTGATTCTATACTGGGGTGGCCAATTGCTCCCAATAATCTACGTCCCTAACTGGAAACTGCCCGAGAATTACGATGAGGTCTTCGACTTCGACTTCACAATGCCGAACATGGGTAGTACACAGGTCCAAGCGGGCTGGGTTACCGCTGTGCTAGACACAGGTGGGGCATTGATTGGATTGGATTACTGCCTATGGACCTACGTCCCATCATCATCGTCGCCAGGACCAGTTGTGACGCCAAGCGAATTTGCAGCCCAGATAGCCAACAGCATAAACCTGCCATCCTAGACGAGGCTCTACGGCGGCAGACTCCCCCTCTTTTTTTGAAGCTAAGCATACCACGCTCATACAAGAGTCAAAACCAGAGCGGAAAAATCATTCTCCTTATAGAATCTGCGTTAACAGAAAGTCTCCTCTCGTTCTCACTTATCGCTTCTATTATTGCGCGCTTCTTCTCACTTATTGTCATTTTTAAATTGGATTTACAAAGCCTTAGACAAAACTTTTGATTGTATCTCTCTTTGTAGTTGTGTTACAGCTATGGTCGTTATTTTGTAGTTTCCTTCTTCTGTTTTGGTCACCATTCCTTGCTTTGCTAGTTCGCCTAGTCTCGTGGTTGTTATCTTCATGTTTTTTCCGAGTTTGGCTGCTAGTTCTTCTTTTGTCATGGTTTCTCTTGTTAGTTTTCCTAATCGATAGCCCATGTAGGCTGCTAGTAGCGTGAGTTTTAGGGTTTCGCTGTCCGTCAACCTCTCCTTCGGCATAAGCACTTCGGGTCCCTCAGCCGCAATGGCAACCACATCCTTAAAGTCTTCAATCAGCTTGGCTAAGTCAACCGTCAACGTCACCTTGCGGGCTACGTCAAACGCCGGAACCAACTCGCCAAAGAATCGGTTCACACTAACCCAAACATCGTTCACGCCGCCCGTAAAAGTCTGCTCTATTCCACTATACTTGACATGAACCGTGATGACACGCTCGTCCTCGCTCAACCAGTGGCACCCCTCAACCTAGCCAACACTTCGTCCTCTATCCACTTCTCGCCTTGCACTGTCAATTTATACTCTGGTCGAGCCGGGTCTGGCTTGAACACCAAGCCTCGTTTGGTCATCTCGTTTAGACGGGCTGGCACCATTGACTTGATTCCGCTGGACTTAAGCAGCTGACCCACCTGCGTCGCCGTGCTCGCCTTCCGCTCAGAGGCGTACAAAACCAAGCCGATAGCCTCGTAGTGCGACAGCTTCTCTCGGGTTGTCACGACTGGACCCTCAGTGGTCAACTCGACAATACCCTCCAGCCTAGCCTTCACGGGCGCAACAATCTTGCTCGAAACCACACCGCTCACCTCACCGATAAACTCGGGCGTCACAGTCTTCAGAGCCTCCAATAGCTCTTGCGCCGACTCAGCCTCGACCTCCATCTCGCCAAAACCAGTCTTAACACGAACCCTGATCTTAGCCAAATCTACGCCCCCTCCCCCCTCGGGTATAGAGAGGTCTCACACGCACGCGCGGGGTCAGCCAAAACATACACGTAGCCTCTCTCAGTCTTCCACCTCTTAATCTTACCCCTCCTCACCAACCAATTCAAAACACCAGACAAAGTCGAAGCTGGATAATGAACAGCATTCGCCCTCAAAGCCTCAACCAACTCAGGCAGAGTTCTCGGCTGAGTTCTTCCCCAGTCAGACTCCAGCAACCGCAAGACAGCTTCACTACAACCAGCGGAGGCGCCAACACTAGGATACAAACCAGACGAAGAAACAGAGACCTTGGCTTCACCAGCTGCAGGCGCAGCCTCAACGCCAACCGCTCCAAAAGCCTCAACAACACCCGCAACCAAACCGGGCAGCTCCTTGATAGTCTGCATCACCTCATCACGACTCCCGCTGACCTCAATCTCACACACTCCAAAGCGAACACGAAACGAGAAAGGCACGCTCGACATGAAACACCACAACCCAAACAATATGACAGCAACAACTTTTAGAATTTACCATCCAACCAGCAAACGAGAAAGCCTTAAAAGAACCCGCACAAACTCATTAACCGTAAAAAGAGGAACCAGACATGCCGACCCACGGAAGCCTGGCAAAAGCCGGAAAAGTGCGCTCCCAGACGCCAAAGATAGCGCCCACACCGAAGAAAGGGCGCATACCAAGAATACGCGCTCGACGCAACTACGAGAAGAGGATAGTTCTACAGAGAAAGGCAGGACAAAACTGGATTTAGCGCTCTGCTCTCCATTCTCCCATAACGCTCACCCTTAAAAGCACTCAGCACACTAAACGTTAGCCAAACAGGGACCAGCCCATGCAAGCAGACATGGTTCTCACCAACGGAAACATCCTAACAATGAACCCAGCTCAACCACACGCTCAAGCGGTCGCCATCAGAGACACCAAACTTACCGAGGTCGGAACAAACAAACAAATCAGACGCTGGATAGGCAACAAAACAAAGATCATAGACTTGAAAGGGAAGACTGTTGTTCCAGGATTAATCGACGCCCACGTCCACATGGCGGGCTTCGGAAGGTGGCTAAAACAAATCAACTTGAGAGGAGCAAAGTCCATCAGAGAAATCCGGAGAAAAGTGAAGGAGCGAGCAAATGAAACGCCCCGAGGGAAGTGGATCCTCGGCAGAGGATGGGACCAAGATCGCCTCGCAGAGAAACGATACCCAAGCAGATGGGACCTCGACAAGGCCGCGCCTCACCACCCAGTCGTTCTCAACAGGGTCTGCGGTCACGCCTCAGTGGCTAACACAAAAGCACTGGAACTAGCAGAAATAACAAAAGAGACCAGTCCACCCCCAGGCGGACAAATCGACAAGGACCTAAAGACAAACGAGCCCACTGGGATACTGCGAGAAAACGCCATGAACCTCGTCTGGGACATGGTCCCAGAGCCGAGCGAAGAAGAAAGAACCGAAGCCTGCAGCTTGGCCTGCCAGAAGGCTGTCGAGGCTGGGCTGACAAGCGTTCACTGGCTCGTCTACGAACCAATCGAAATCCGCATCCTTCAGAAACTCAAGGCACAAGGCAAGCTGCCGCTGAGAGCCTTCATCGTCATGCCCATAGAGTTTTTTAGCTGCCTAAGAGATGCAGGCTTGTCCACGGGTTTCGGAGACCAATTTACAAGGATTGGGAGCATCAAAATCCTCGCCGACGGCTCACTCGGCGCCCGCACCGCAGCCCTCGAACAGCCCTACAACGACGACCCATCAACCAGAGGAATGACAATCTACAATCAAAGAAAGCTGTACAACCTAGTGGCTGAAGCCCACAGAGCTGGTTTCCAAGTGGCGGTGCACGCCATCGGCGACCGAGCAGTTGAGTTAGTTTTAACCGCCTTTGAAAGAGCCTTGAAGCAGACACCCAGAGAGGGACACAGGCATCGAATAGAGCACGCGTCTGTGCTGAACAAGAAACTGATTCAACGCATGAAGAAGCTCGGCTTGATAGCCTCTGTTCAGCCCCACTTCATCGTCTCTGATTTCTGGGTCGTGAACCGCGTTGGAAAAGTCAGAGCCAGATGGGTCTATCCCTTCAAAGCTTTGATTCGTGAGGGTGTTGTCTTGGCTGGGGGCTCAGACTGTCCAGTGGAGCCTATTAGTCCAATCTTGGGCATCTATGCCGCTGTGGCGCGAGAGTCCTTTCCACAAGAACGTGTAACTGTCGAAGAAGCCTTACGCATGTACACCATCGATGCAGCGTTCGCCTCATTCGAAGAGGACGCTAAGGGCTCGATTGCAGTTGGAAAACTTGCTGACCTAACAGTCTTGTCTGAAGACCCTCGGAAGATTGCGCCAAGCCAGATCAAAGACATCAAGGTGGAGATGACTATAGTGGGTGGAAGAGTAGTGTATAAGCAGAAGAGATTAGAAAAAAAGGAGGGTGAGAAGTTTATCCTTTGATGAGGTCTATGATTCTTTGTGCTTCTGATATTAGATAGTCTGCTTGCTCGTGTGTTAGTTTCTTTCCTCATAGGGCTTCAACTTGGTTTATGAAATCCATCAGTTTGTGGGTTGCTCCGTTTTCGTTTCCGATGTCTAAAAGATGAAGGGCATCCTGCAGTTTTGATGTGAGACTGTTCTCGGTTCCTTTTGGTAGGTTCCATGTTTCAATTGTTTCGATTAGTCTTTGTGCGAGGTCTTCTGAAGCTAGGCGGAGAACGGTAATCGTGACTGTGTCTGTCGCCCAGTTTCCAGAGGCATCTGTCACGTTTAAGGTGACAACGTAGACGCCAGGTGTGTGAAAGGTGTAGGTTGGGTTCACACCCGTCAAGGTTTGTGGAGCTACATCTATGAACGTCCACACATAACTCACTATTCCAACATTGTCATAGGAGCCGCTACCATCAAATGTCACCAAGGTATCTTCATAGACTGTCTGGTCTGTACCAGCGTTAGCTACGGGAGGTGTATTGTCCCAAGGATTCATGAGAGGATACCTGTCTTGATTGTATGCATCAATGTCGTATGGTGTGTCCCATATGCCTGAATCTCCAGTTCTTGAGCATCTGGATATCTCAGAGTATAGTCGCTCCAATAGTTCCCACCAGAAGGACAACCATCATCCCAAGTATTTGTCTCTCCTTCCTTAATACTCACTTGATTTGTATTACTAATGAAGTTATTGTGGTATATGATGTTGTCGCTGAACGACATCCATATGCCTTTACTGTGGTTAGTTATTGTGTTTCCAACAATAATGTTGCTAGAACCAGCCACTGATATGCCAAACCTAAAATCATAGACATTTCCATATTCGTCTACTTTAACATCTCCGTTGTTCTTTATGATGTTTTCACTAATCAGATTGCTACCAGGGCGACCCCCAGCAATGCCACCATAACCACGATTATTCTCTATGATATTGCCATGGACAATGTGATTGCCATAACCCCATAAAAGGATACCTCCCCAGCCATTTCTAGTTATTGTGTTGTCGTTTATGACATGGTGTGATGTTTGGTAGTATAATAGTATACCACTTGCAGAATTATTTGTTATGATGTTCCCACTGATGAGGTTGCCAGTTCCACCGCTTTCTAAATAAATGCCGTTGTAACTGTTATTAGCTATTATGTTGTTTTGGATAGTATTTCCCTTGCCTCTGACATATGCGCCACCGCCATAATAGCCGCCTGCACCATTCCTTATAGTGAAGCCACTAATAGTAATGTTTGCGACAAACCAAGGTGGTGAACCGCCAAATGCTCTGATTACATTTCCAGTTCGACCACCATCAATGATTGTGTTTTTTCTATCCTCTCCCAGAAGCGTCAAATTATCCTTGTTTATCAAAACATTTTCATAGTATGTTCCATTGTGCACATACATGGTGTCTCCTGGGTTTGCTGCGTTTATGGCATCTTGTATTTTCGAGAAGTCTGCTGGTCCATCATCATCTACAGTCCAAGTTTTAGGCTCTGCTTTAACTGGTTGAACATGAAATGTCAATGTCAACATACTTACTACAAGTAGTATCAGCGTTATTCCAAAAACCCCTTTCCTTTCCATTTCTCCTTTCCTCTCTCAATTATATGATGCTTCATCGTCTAAACAAAAGAGACCAGCACAGTTAAACCAAATAGACGTAATCAACATTTATGCCTTATGAAACAATCTTCGAGATTATTTTGCCACAGGTTTTCATCGTTGTAGAAGAATTGTGCACTCGAGGTGCTAATCAGTCATCTTTTCGAGCTTTCTCTTCAAGACTCTGCTGACGAGCTCTGCGTCGGCTCTTCCTCTAACTCTCTTCATGACTAAACCCATGAGTGCGCTGAAGGCAGCTTTGCCCTTCTCTTTCACCATAGACTCATTGTCTCTCATTAGGGCATCTACTATTTTTTCTAGCTCCACTTCAGAAATCACGCTTAACCCTAAGTCTTTCACAGCGTCCTCCACTGATGCCCCTTCATGCCTAGATAACCAAGTTACGATGTCTGGGATGGCTTCCTTCACCGTTTTTCCAGCCTCTATCAAGCGAAACAGCTCCACAATCTGCTCGTCGGTGACGTTGTCGACTTCCACTCCTTCTCGCCTCAGAGCCTTCAGGGTCTCTGTCAAAACGGCGGCTATTGTTGTCGGTGAGACCTTGGACTGCTCGGCAATGGCTTCGAAGAGCTGAGCGTACTCCGAGTCAATGACCTGCTTAGCCAGCTTCGAGTTTAACCCGTAATCGCGCATCAGCCGCTCTGTCTTCTGCGCTGGCAACTCTGGCAGACAACTACGCAGCTTTTCAACATACTCTTGGGAAATCTGGATGGGGGGAACATCGGTCTCTGGGTACATTCTGGCGGCGCCTGGTCTGGGTCGCATGTACCGTGTGGTGCCATCTGGGTTGGCAGCTCGGGTCTCTTCTGGCACGCCTCTCAACGCCTCTCTAGCCCTCTCTGTCACTGCCTTTAGGGCGTCGGTGGCGTTTTCTAAGGCGTCTGCGACGAGCACCACGGCGTCTTGTGACTCTGCCTTCAGGAATTCTCTGAGCTCGTTGACTTCCTCGCTTGTTATTCCGTACGCTGGCAGCTCGTCGGTGTGGAAGATGCCGCCGACTCTTCCCCAGAAGTGTGCCCTATCAGCCATTTCTGTTCCGAGCCTCACGTTTGGCATGAGCTCGGTCTTGAGTAAACCTCCAGAATGTGGTAGTTTGACCGCTAAAACTCGCTTTTTCTCGTCTAGAGCCCTCCGAATAACCTTGCACTTTGTCTTCTCAAAGATGTGGGTGACATCGGCGTATTCGTCTTTGATGTCGGCTTCTTTCAGGCCCCGCCCTTTCAGTTCCTCGCGAATCTTCAGGAGGCTGAGTTGGCGCTTAACCTCATACTCCACCACTTTGGAGACGAGCTCTAGCTCTTGAACACCCTTAATCTCGGTGAGCGCGCCTTCACGAATGGAAACGTTCAAGTCCTGACGGATTGTTCCCAAACCGCGCTTGACCTTTCCAGTTGCTCTCAGGATGCGACCGATGGCTAGGGCTGTCTTCTCAGCCTCTTCAGGCGAGTAGAGAACTGGAGCTGTGGCAACCTCGATTAGTGGGATTCCCAGTCTGTCGATGCGGTAGCGGAGGATGGAGCCGCCTTGTTCCTCGCCCATCTTTCTGGCTGCGTCCTCCTCCAAGCCAACGTGCTGAATAGGAACGGTCTTTTCTTCAGTCTTGACTTCGCCGCCCAAGGCGATGACGCAGGTCCTTTGGAAGCCTGTCGTGTTCGACCCATCGATGACTGTCTTGCGCATCACGTGGATTTCGTTCACGGACTTTGCACCCATCATCAGAGCGACTACGATGGCGACTTCGACTGCTTCGCGATTCAGGTCGTGTGGAGGCTCCTCGTCCATCTCTACCAGACACGACGTGTCTCTGTTGGCTTCGTAGAGAATTTTCACTCCTTTCTTGAACTCGAAGAAGGCTGCGGGGTCAACCTGTCCCAGCTCGCTTTGGGTTGGTCTCAGCCTCCGCATGAAGGTGACTTCGGGTTCTTCCTTGAAGAGATGCGGCTCGCAGGAGCAGAAGAGCTTGTGCGCCGTGTTCAGTTGCTGGTGTACCTCAAGCCCGACCTTTAGCCCTAGTTCCGAGTAGTCGGTGCTCATGGTTTTTCCTCGCGGGTTTCCTCGTAGACTGTTCTCTCAGTCATCTCATGGGCGATGTTTGTTTTAAGGAGCTTCTTTGCTTCTTCTGTGTCCTTTGTTTGCCCGAGGACCCACATGAGTTTGACGAGTGCTGTCTCGGTTAGCATGTCCTCGAGTGGAATCACGCCCATGGCTAGGAGGTCTCGACCGTGGTCGTAGACGGTCATGCCTATGCGCCCCCAGATGCACTGCGATGTCATCGCGACGACCAAGCCCTTCTCGATTGCTCTTCGGACGGCTGGAAAACAGTAGCTGCCCACGTGGCCTAGTCCCGTCCCTTCTAGAATTATACCTCTGCAGCCTTTGTTCACGTACCAATCAATGAGCTCAGGGTTCAGGTTTGGGTAAAACTTGACCAAGGCGACTCTCTCATCGAAATTCGCTTTCACTGTGAGCCTTCGTGACGGGTCACGTTTGAAATAATCTTCGACTAGCATGTTGATTTGTTCGTCTTTCATCTGGGCAATTGGTATGGCGTTGACTGATTTGAAGGTGTCTCGGCGGCTGGTGTGGCATTTTCTAACCTTCGTGCCTCTGTGGAAAACAGTAGAAACGTCTGAGGGAGTCTCGTGCATGGCGACCACTACTTCGGCGAAGGGAGCGTAAGCCGCAGCCCTCACAGCCCCAATTAGATTGGTTGACGCGTCGGAACTGGGGCGGTCTGCCGACCTCTGAGAAGCAACGATAACCACGGGCACTGGAAGGTCTTGTAGAGCAAAGCTGAGTGCTGCCGCCGTGTATCCTAGGGTGTCTGTGCCGTGAGCGATAACAATTCCAGCCGCGCCTTCTTCGATTTGTTTGGCAATTGTCTTTGCCATTTCAGTCCAGTGTTCTGTCTTTATCTCTTCGCTGAACAAGCTGTAGAGGATTTCAGCGTTTATCGTGGCTATTTCGGAGAGTTCTGGAACGACGCTGTAGAGGTCGCTGGCTGAGAGTGCTGGGCGAACTCCTCCCGTTCTGTAGTCTACTCGACTGGCGATAGTGCCCCCCGTGCTGATGATCGCCACTCTGGGTAAGCCTAACTTCTGTTCTGGTGGAGGCGGTGGAACGAATGTGGGTTTGACTCCGGCTCCTATCTTTTCTATCCTTGTTGTTGGGGTGACGCGTACTCCTATGTTGTAGCCGCTCTTGAGCTTGATGACCACGTGTTTCTCGTCGCCGTACTCCGACCGAGGGATGAGAATGCCCTCGTAGGTTTCCTCGTCTTTGACCACTCGGATAAGGTCGCCTATCTCAGCTCTCGCCCGCTTTAAGAGTCGAAGCGCTTCTCCCCTATAGCCAAGGAACTCTTCGCTCAAACCACCATTTCTCCGCTCTTTTACAGTGAATCATACGGTTACAACTATTCAGTATTCAAACTGTGTTATTCTGTTTTTCGTGCACTATTTCAAACATCGCGCCTAAAATCCTTTTCAGAAGTCATCTTCTAGCCGCAAAAATAACCCCTGAAATAATCATTAGGTTTATCAACAAAAGAAAAGGTGTCCTAACTCCAAACGTAACTAGATAAGTTACAATCCCCGGTATCACAGGAAACGAGAAGTCTATTACCGCATCGAAGAAGGCCATGTACAAGCTCTCTTCCCCGCTCGGAGACAACTCCGCAACAATGGCGCTAGACTGAACAAACACGGCTCCTAACATCACACCCAGAAGTCCCATAGAGAGGATCATCTCAATAGGGTTGCTAGAAAAATAGAGAATGATGAATGGAATGGCGCCAGCAAACGCGGCTGAGGCTACAAGTTTTCTTTTTCCAACCTTCTCGGAGAAGATGCCTATCGGAACTTGAGCAACTGTGAATGTAAGGAAATATGAAGCGAGGACTACTCCTATCAAAAGACTCGAGAACCCAAAAGACGAACCAACTAGAGGTATTACGATCTCCAAGGCGGCAAAACACAACTCTGCCAGAAAAGCAGCCGAACAGATCAATAAAATACTTCTCTTTGAAAGCATACGCCTCAATGATTGAATGAAACTTACGCTCTTAACATCGGCTTTTTCTTCCCTCAGATAGAAAAGAGAGGCTATAGCCACTAACGATGCCAATCCACTAATGAAGAATGGGTAAGAAATGTCAGAATCCGCAACAACCCCGCCCAAGACAGGACCAATGATTATTCCTGCGCCGTTTGCCGTTCTATAGAGAGCCATACTTTTTCCCTTTTCCTTGAACTGAGCTACAAGGCCTAGCGCAGCTGGACCATAGATTCCAAGCCCGACGCCTTGCAGCACACGGAAGAGCAAGAGCTGGACAAAGCTCTGAGCCAGGCCAAGAAGTAAGGCAGAAACTCCGTAAATCAACAGCCCCAGAAACACGAACCTCTTCTTTCCGTACTTGTCGCTCAAGTAACCCGTGTACAGTTGCAGCAAGACCCACGTGAGAGAGTAAGCCGTGAAAAAGTAGCCCATCTCAGCGTAGGAGGCACCATAACGCTCAACATACTGCGGAAGAATCGGTGAGACCACAAATAAAGCCATGGTTTCTAGCAACCCAAGTAAACCGAAACCAAAGAACTCTCTCATTTGACTCACCATGGGTTCCCAGTGCAAAGTAGAGTCTTGATATCAATAAAACGTGAGTCCCTAAAAAGAATAGCTTGCGACAGAAACGGCACTTCGCGGGCACTCTTTTCTGTCTTATACATTTAATGCTCTCTCTCAGCAACATTTCAAGGATGTGGTTGACTGTCAGCGCTACTTATCTCAGCTTCCACCACATCAATTTCCAACACATCAATCATCCTGAATCGTTCAGCTCTCTCTACCCGTCTCCACTCTTCTCAGCCCTTTCGTGCTGATTTTGCGCCTCTCAAACAGACGCCTTCCCTAATTCCCTTCCAAACTCAGCGTCCACTGCGAGCTCTGTTTAGCTCTTCTATTAGACCCCCCTCTCCCCTACCCCAGAATTTATTTTTTCACTCCCCAAACTCCAAAGGCAACATTCTTCAACATACCCCTCCCCCCTCGGGTAGAGAGGTCTCACACACGCACACGGAAACAATGCCACAACCACTTGCTTCATCACAGAGAAGCCTAGACAGTTATGCAGCGCGTTTCCTGCCCATCCGAACCAAGCGATTCGCAAAAGATTTCGTGTCTACTACTTAAATCCCAAAATCTGTAAAAGTAGTATGATAACCAGAGACGAGAAGAAAATGAGAATACTGATCATCGGTTTAGACGGCGCGAGCCCAAAACTGATAGAGAAATGGATCAACGAGCTACCAACGTTTAAGAAGTTTAGAGAAGAAGGGACAATGGGCTTATCTGTTCCGCCAGCCCCAGCACAAACCCCTGTCGCATGGACAACCTTCATGACAGGAAAAAACCCGGGCAAACACGGCATCTTCAGCTTCGCAATGAGACAACCAAAAACGTACGAGAGAAGAATCATAAACCCCGAATCAATAAAATCAAAAACCATCTGGCGCATTCTATGCGAACATGGAAAAAAGATCGGTGTCATAAACATGCCCATGACGTCTCCCAAAGAAATCAAAGGATTTCTAATACCAGGTTTCCTTCACAGAGACGAGGGTATACCCTACCCACCCAACGTGAGAAAAAAGCTCCGATTCAAACTGGGCATAGAGCGTCTCACAGGAGATCTAGAAACAAGTGTGCTCGACAGCGTCAAAAGTGACCCAGAAGCGTTCTTCAAGAGAATCAACGAAATAACTGATCAGATGAGCGAGGTCAGCCTATTCCTGATGCAAGAAGAGGAATGGGACCTTTTCGCAACAGTCTTTATGGGAGCAGACAGGATTCAGCACTTTTTCTGGAAACACATAGATGAGAAACATCCTGAACACGAAGAAAGCAGGTACAGCGAAGAAGCAAAAAAATTCTACAAGAAAATAGACTATGTTGCAAAGGAATTCTTGGACGCCGCGCCCAAAGACACGACAACGCTTATTTTGTCAGACCACGGTTTTTGCCCCATCCAAAAAGAGGTTCTGGTCAACAACTACCTTGAGGAATCAGGGATGCTAAGAGTTACGGAAGGAAAAATAGACCTAGAGGAAAGCAAAGCAATTTCCTACGGATACGGTGACGTATGGCTCAACTTGAGAGGAAGAGAACCAAACGGAGTAATCAAGCCCGGCAGAGAATATGAAGAAGCAAGACGATACATAGCACAATACCTTGGAAATCTGGAAGCCGATAAAAAGCACCCAGTAAAAGCGGTTAAGAAGAGAGAAGACATCTACTGGGGACCATACGTAAAAGAGGCGCCCGACCTCCTCGTTTTCTTCAGGGATGGATGGCAAGCAGCCAGAAGCCCCGAGATAAGTCTCACAAAAAGACTCGATAAGAGATACATCATCGACAACCCCCGATGGAGCGGAGGACATGACGGAACCCACGACCCAGAAGACGTTCCCGGAATCTTCGGTTTCTTGGGGTCGAAAGTGCAATGTAAGAAGACGAGATGCCACCTGTGGGATATGGCGCCTACCATCCTCAGTTTGCTGAACATTTCAGTTCCTCACGATATGGATGGAGAATCTCTCTGTACTGCCAAACCCTAAATTTTCACTCAAAAAGCTTGACGAAAATTAAGGTGGAGGCGTTTTCTCGGCACAATAACCTTTTATACGTTATCGCTTGTTTCTAATTGATAACTCATGGTCAAATACGTGAACATTTCGATACCGAAACCTCTGTATGAGCGTCTCTTAAAGGCACTTGAAGGGTCAGGCTACAGAAGCCCCACTGAGTACGTCGTTTACCTCATCCGAAGGTTTCTCTCAGATTTGGAGTCTGAGGACATGAAGAGGAGAATGGAAGCCTTGGGCTACGGATAGCCCACGACGACCTATAAATGAGCTTTCACGTTTTTATCACGGATATAACACTTAAATACTCAATCTGCGAATATCTAGTGGTAGAGGACTTTCCCGTCACACCTCTCGAGGAAAGTAAGAACCCCATCTAGGCGTCAACGACATAACCTTTAGAAAACAGAGATGAAGGAAGTCTGTTGAGCAGCTACATAAACGAACTTGAAAAGAAGAGCATTGCAGTAATAAGAGAAGCCAAGGCCCAGTTCAAAAATTTGGCAGTTCTTTGGAGCACTGGGAAAGATTCCACCACAACTCTCTGGTTGTGCAAAAAAGCCTTCTTCGGCAAAATCCCTTTTCCAGTAATTCACATTGACACAGGCTGCAAATTCCCCGAAATCTACGAGTTCAGAGACAAAATCGCAAAGGAATGGAACTTTGACCTAATCGTCGCGAGGAACAATAAGGCAATAAAAGAAGGAATGTCTCCTGAAAAAGGCAGGTTTGAATGCTGCACCACACTGAAGACAGAGGCTTTACGAAACCTCATTGAAGAAGAAAAGTTTGACGCCCTAATCCTCTCCATAAGAAGAGACGAGCACGGAATAAGAGCCAAAGAGAGATACTTCTCCCCGAGAAACAGAGAGTTCCAGTGGGACTACATAAACCAACCAGCCGAAATGTGGGACCTCTACGTGAAACCCGCCGAGGACTACTCCCACATGAGAGTCCACCCCATCTTGCACTGGACAGAGCTAAACGTTTGGCAATACGTCAAGCAAGAAAAACTGCCCATAAACCCTCTATACTTTGCAAAAAATGGAAAGAGATATCGAAGCCTAGGCTGCAAACCCTGCACTGTGCCAGTTCCCTCTAACGCAAAAACAGTCGATGAGATTGTAGAGGAGTTGAAGAAATCCAAAACTCTTGAAAGAGCTGGAAGATCCCAAGACAAAGAAAAAGCGTACATGATGCAGAAGCTGCGAAGTTTGGGCTACATGTAGGATCGACCTAGCACGAAATATGTAAACTAAGAGTGTCAAAATGAACCCCCAAAAAATCAATCTTGTAGTGATTGGTCACAAGGACCACGGAAAATCCACACTGATTGGAAGACTTCTCTACGATTCCAACGCAGTACCAGAACAGAAGCTGCGACAGATCGAGGACGAGCTGAGAAGATCTGGGAAGAGAGCATTTGAGTTCGCTTTCTTGCTGGACAGTCTGGAAGAGGAAAGAGTGGGCGGCTTGACCATAGACGTGATGCAAACGCCGTTCAGGACTAAAAGGCGCGTCTACACAATCATCGACTGTCCCGGTCACAGAGAGTTCATCAAAAACATGCTTACTGGTGCGTCCCAAGCCGACTCCGCCGTATTAGTTGTTTCTGCTAAAGAAGGGATACAGGACCAAACAAAGCAACACGCATTCTTGGTCAAGACCCTTGGAATCACCCAATTAATAGTTGTGGTGAACAAGATGGACGAATTAAATTACGAGGAAGGGCGATTTAGAGAGATTTCTCTAGAACTTAGGAAGGTTTTGAACTCCCTTGGGTTTCATGATGTTCCAATCATTCCTGTTTCCGCCTTTTATGGAGACAATGTTGTCGAAAGGTCAGAAAAAATTCCATGGTATGACGGTTTAACCATGGTTGAGACCTTGGACAAATTCATAAATCCGTTAGTTCCTCCGGAAAACAAGCCTTTGAGAGGCTGTGTTCAGGATATTTACGAACTCGAAAAAGAGAGAGTTGTAATTTGCAAGATTGAGACTGGGACGCTAGAGTGTGGAAAGAGGGTTGTTTTCTGTCCCACTAGCAGAGAGGGGGTACTGAGAAGAATAGAGATGTTTGGAGAGGAGGTGAGAAAAGCTGGACCTGGCCATTCGGTTGGCTTAATAGTAGATGGAGTTGAGGGAATTAAAAGGGGTGAAGTTGTTAGTTACCCTAAGTCTCCCGCAAGTCCATTCCGAAGTTTTCTTGCAGAATTGATTTTGTTTTCCGGAGTTAACATAAAAAACGGCGATGTTTTAACGATTCGCTGTGGGACTGCAGAGAAAAAGTGTAAGGTGCAAACAATTCTAGAGAAGGTAGACCCAGTTAATCTTACCTTGCAAGAGAAGTATCCGAACGTTCTGAAGGAAGGGGATGTAGGGAAGGTGAGGTTTGCCGCCGTTGAACCAATTTGCATGGAGAAATATTCCGAGATTCCCCAGCTAGGGAGATTTGTTGTTGAGGGAAAAAGGGGAACGGTAGCCGCAGGCATAGTTCTTGAAGTTGAGGTTCTGGAGGAACCCAAAAGGGCACAATGCGCTGAGCGTAGATGATTAAGTTGTTTGAGCTTCTCTTTATTCAGATTCTTCGGGGACCGTGATCTGCGTGAAAGGAAAAGCTGTGTTCATAACTGCAATACTACTCAATGCCGCCTTTTTCGTTTATAGCTGCTTCCAAACACGCGCCATAGAGGTTTCAGGGGCGTGGGCCCTGTATCCAATGATGGTCAAATGGGCCGAAGAGTTTCAGAAGGTTTATCCGAGCGTGAGGATCGACGTATCGGCTGGTGGCGCAGGCAAGGGGATAGCCGATGCTCTCGCCGAATTAGTTGACATAGGTATGGTGTCTCGAGAAATATTCCCAGAGGAGATCAGAAGAGGCGCATTTTGGGTATCGGTGTGCAAGGACGCCGTTGTTCCAACCGTGAACAAGAATAACCCCGTGTTGGGTGCCCTCTTGAGTCAGGGAGTAACGAGGGCAGTCTTCATGGATATATGGATTTATGGAAACATAACAACGTGGGGCGAGGTGGTTGGCAGACTCGAAGTGACTGACCCAATAAGATTGTTCACGAGATCCGATGCCTGTGGCGCTGCCGAGACATGGGCAAAGTATCTGGGACAAAAGCAAGAGGACTTAGGAAAGTTTGCTGTGGGTGTTTATGGGGATCCAGGTCTTGCTGATGCGGTTAAAAATAACCGCCTGGGAATGGGTTACAATAACATAAATTACGCCTATGATGAAAAAACGAAAAAACAAGTTGAAGGAATAACGGTAATTCCGTTGGATCTTAACGAAAATGGGCGAGTCGACGAAAATGAAGATTTCTACGGCACCAAAGGCGGGCTCATCAACGCGATAGCCACAGGAGTTTACCCATCTCCACCAGCGAGAGCTCAAAATCTCGTGACTAAGGACGCCTTTAAGGGGTTGGCCAGGGAATTTGTGATATGGATACTGACTGATGGACAACAATATGTTGAGGAAACCGGGTACATCCCACTTTCCGAAGAAAAGCTTGTCGAAGAATTAGAGAAGCTGAAGTGACATGGTCATGAGAAAATGGCGGAGTTCCCTTTCTAATCTCTACCACAGCAGAAAATTAAGCGATCTCATCGCCAGAAAGGTCATGTTAGTTGCTACAATCTTTTCCGGCTTAATTGTCTTTGGCATGGCGTTCGCCTTATTCTACAAGGCATGGCCAATTCTGTCAACTCATCCTATGGAAAAGTTGCTTCTGTCGTCCTCTTGGCGTCCTACTAGAGGAGAATTTGGCTTATACCCATTCATAATGGGCACCCTGTGGGTCACAATTCTAGCCATGACCTTGGCCGCACCCCTCTGTCTCTTGACTTCCGTCTACCTTGCAGAATATGCTCCACGCAGGATTCGTGGAATCATAAAGCCCTTGATAGATCTGCTTGCCGGAATACCATCGGTTGTCTATGGGGCGTGGGGTGTGCTGCTCGTAGTGCCGTTGTTAAGGGATTATGTGGCTCCCCTCGTAGGGGCCACCACTACAGGCTACAGTGTGATGGCGGGAAGTATAGTGCTGGCGATAATGGTCTTTCCCATAATAATTTCTGTGTCAGAAGAAGTGATTAAGGCCGTGCCTCAGGAGATACGAGAAGCTTCGTTTGCCTTGGGAGCCACAAAGTGGCAGACCGTTAAGCATGTGGTTTTAAGGAGTTCTTTTCCAGGGATTATCGCCGGCATAATTTTGGGCTTCAGTCGCGCTTTTGGGGAGACTATAGCGGTACTCATGGTTGTTGGAAATGTCAGTAAGGCTCCTTCTTCGCTTTTTGACCCTGCTTATCCCTTAACGGCTTTGATAGCCAATAATTATGGTGAGATGTTGTCGGTACCGTTATACGACTCCGCCCTCATGCTCGCAGCTCTGATCTTGTTGCTTGTAGTTTTGTTTTTCAACGTCATAGCGAGGATTGTCTTGTCGAAAATCAAGAGGAGGTTTGCGATTGGATAGGAGAAAGCTCGAGGAGAAGTTCTTTATGGGGTTGATGATAGCGTCCACATTTATAGTGGTAGGAAGCCTTTTCGCAGTATTTGCGGTGGTGATTTGGAAGGGCGCACCAGCCCTCAACCTTTCCATGATAACGCAGACCCCAAAGGGCGGATATTATCTGGGGAAAGAAGGTGGGATATTGAACGCTATAATTGGATCACTCTACTTAGCTGGCGAAGCCACCGCTCTTGCCTTCTTACTTAGTCTTCCGATCGCGCTGTATTTGAATGAGTATGCGGGAAAGTCTAGACTCGCGAGTTTCATTCGGCTGTCTCTCGATGTTTCAGCGGGTGTGCCCTCTGTAGTGTATGGGGCGGTTGGCTTCACTTTTATGCTCTACTTGAGGATGAGAGTGTCATTATTCTGGGGCATTATCACTGTGACTCTGCTTATACTCCCTATAATGGCTAGAGCCATGGACGAGGTGGTGGCTATGGTTCCGTTCAAGTTGAGAGAAGCATCATACGCGGTAGGGGCAACAAGATTAGAAACAGTGTTGAAGGTCATAAGCAGGCAAGCATTGCCAGGAATATTAACTGCTGTTTTACTCGCGTTTGGCAGGGGGATTGGAGACGCTGCATCAGTGTTGTTTACAGTTGGCTACACCGATCGTATTCCCGCTTCGCTGTTTGACCCTGCTGCCACGCTTCCCTTAGCTGTCTTCTTCCAACTTGGAACCGCCATACCTGAGGTCCAACAGAGGGCGTATGCATCGGCAGCCATTCTTTTGATATTAACACTGTCGTTCAGCGTAGCGTCTAGACTCTTGACGAGAAAATTTTCGAAGTTTGTGGTGAGGTAGTGATGAGTGAAGTGTTCAAACCGCTGGTAGTTATCCAGAATCTAAACGTCTCTTACGAAGGGCGTCATGTGTTGAAAGACGTAACTGTGAACATTCCTGAGAAACAGATCACCGCAATCATAGGTCCTTCAGGTTGCGGAAAGACAACACTCTTGAAAAGTCTGAACAGATTGATAGACTTAGCCGACGGAGTTAAGTTTTCGGGTAAGGTTTTAGTTAACGATGTAAACATACTCGACAGCAGGATCGACGTTACGGAAATAAGAAAACGAATGGGATTAATTTCTCAAACGCCCAATCCTTTACCTATGTCGATTTACGACAACATAGCCTATGGACCAAGAATCCATGGAACAAAAGGCAAGGAAGAACTGAACCAGATAGTGAAAGAATGCCTGCAAGCCGCCGGTTTGTGGGATGAGGTGAAAAATAGACTAGGCGAGCCCGCCTCGAAACTCTCTATTGGACAACAGCAACGGCTGTGCTTGGCGAGAGCTCTAGCCGTACAACCAGAAGTTCTGTTATGCGACGAGCCTACTTCAGCCCTTGATCCCATATCTGCAGAGCACATAGAAAGACAACTTGTTACCCTAAAGAGGGACTACACTATAGTGTTTGTTACGCATATCTTGAGGCAGGCAAAAAGGATCGCGGACTACGTAATCTTTCTATACCTTGGCGAACTAGTCGAACACGGAAAAGCAGTGACGTTCTTCACGAAGCCGAGGGACTCGAGGACACGGGCTTACATAGAGGGCAAGAGCATTACAACCTGACTTATGCTGTTGTTTTAACCTTGGGTTCGAGCCTTTTCTTTAGCCAACAGTTATACCGTCATGTTGGAGGTTTCATCTTGACTCCTATAACCCCATGGACTAGCAAGAAGGTTCCCAAACGAACATTGGGCGGGCTAGTCGGATCGTGGTTAATATATTTGAACGCTAGAACGTTCATTGAGAGCATTGTTAAGTAAACCTCTTATTAAGGAACAGTCCTCATCAATAATCCATCCGTTGATAAAAATAATCACTGAGGTTAATCCACCCCATGCAGTATAAGATTCCGTTAGCGGATCCTTACATAACCAAGGAGGACGTGGAAGCCGTCGCAAAGGCGCTAAAAGAGAAAGCACTCTCACAAGGGAGGTATGTTCAATCATTTGAAGGGCAATTTGCAAAATATGTTGGAGTCAAGCGCGCAGTGGCCGCTTCCAGCGGAACAACAGCTCTACACATAGCATTAGCTGCCATAGACACAAGCTCCAACGACGAGGTGATAACGCCATCCTTTAGCTTTGTGGCCACCGCCAACAGCGCTCTGTATCAGGGAGCTAAACCGATATTTGCAGACATAAACCCTTTAACCTACAACATTAACCCAGACCAAATCAAGAGCAAAATCACTAGGAAAACAAAAGCCATAATTCCTGTACACTATGCGGGCCAACCTGCAGACATGGACCCTATCCTTGAAATGGCGGAGAAGCATGACCTCTACGTGATCGAGGACGCCGCCGAAGCCCACGGAGCCCAGTATAAGAGGAAAAAGGCCGGTAGCTTGGGCGACCTTAACTGCTTCTCCTTCTATCCCAACAAGAACATGACAACGGGAGAGGGGGGAATGATCACAACGAACGATGATGAATTGGCTGAAAAGATGCGGATGATACGGTCTCACGGTCAAGATCAACGCTATCACCACGTTATGTTAGGCTACAACTACCGAATGACAGACTTACAAGCGGCTCTTGGTCTGGTTCAGTTGAGGAGACTCGACTGGGTGGTGGCGAAGAAAGTCGAAAAAGCCACATACTACAACGAACGCGTGGGCGAGCTGTTCGATGACCGCATCCAAACGCCCTACGTAGCGCCCTACGCCACCCATGTTTACATGTTCTACCCCATCCGTTTCAAAAACAACGCAACAAGAGAGAAAGCCATCAAGAGACTAGAGGAAAAAGGAATAGAGACACGCGTAGCGTTCCCACCCATCCACCTTCAACCACTCTATCAGAGTCTCCACGGCTACAAAAGTGGATATCTCCCAGTAACCGAGAAAACATGCGATACAATTTTATGCATCCCTATCTATCCACATATCACCCATGAAGAACAAGATTACGTCTTGTCAGCACTCAAAGAGGTGTTCGAATGAGTAGAAAGGTGCTCGTAACGGGGGGAGCGGGTTTCATCGGAAGCACTCTCGTACGCAAACTGCTCGAGAAAAACTACAATGTCACGGTCTTAGACAACATGAGCATCGGGCTGCGCGACAACTTGCCAAAAAGCGATAAACTCAGACTAGTGACAGGCGATGTGAGAGACCCAGAATTAATTTCTACAGTCGTACGGGGCCACACTTACGTGATGCACTTAGCCGCCCAAGCCTTCATACCCCTGAGCTACGAACTCCCACTACAAGTAGCCGAAGCAAACGCCATAGGAAGCATAAACGTCTTCAAAGCCTGCCTAAACCACAGCGTTAAGCGACTCGTTCACATAAGCAGCAGCGAGGTCTACGGTTCAGCCCAGTATACTCCAATGGATGAGCGCCACCCTTTATGCCCTCAAAGCACATACGCAGTGGCTAAAGCCGCAGCTGACATGTGGGCTCAAACATTCTTTTGGGAGCACAAACTTCCCGTCGTCATACTAAGACCGTTCAACACCTTTGGTCCTCGCGAAAGCCTGCCATACTTCATACCAGAAATGATAAGACAGTGTCTGAAAGAACCCACAATATGCGTCGGAAACCTCGAGACAAGCCGAGACTTCACATATGTGGAGAACACAACAGAAGCGATGGTGAGCGCCCTCGAGACAGAGAAAATCGAAGGCGAGATAATAAACATAGGAACAAACAAAACACACAAAATGAAAGAAATCCTAAACCTAATAAAGAAAGAAACAAACGCTCAAGAAAAAAGAATAGTTAGAGACAAGAGCAGACTCCGACCCAAAGATGTCGCAACCCTTGTCACCGACAACAGCAGAGCCAAAAAAATCTTGGGATGGAAACCCGTAACTACATTCCAAGAAGGGATTCAAAAAACCGTCCAATGGTACATTGACAGCGGTAAGATGTGGGGATACGAAAAACACGGCTGGCAATGGAGATACTAACAACACAGAAATTTTATAAAAAAGTTGAATGAATGCGCGCTTCGGAATAAGCTTCTTATGTCCTTTTTCGCATATTGAGATGACGATTCTTTGAATAATCGTAGAATATCTTAAATTCTGTGTGGAGAACATTGTTTTGGTGGAGGAGGGAGAGGATAGGCAATGAGAACGAGATACTTTATTCTTCGTACTTCGACGTGTTTGTTGCTAACGTATTTCTTAGCAACGACAATGCTAGCTCCAAATGCATCGGCTGGCGTTGAAAGACAGACGACATGGTCTGAAAAAAGAGGAACAGCTATTTTCATTGCTTCAGGTGCCATAGCATTTAGCTCTTACAGTGTCACTCAAGAAATCTATGACCCAGAGACGAACGAATGCATACTGAAGTCGACGCCTGAAGTTCCAGTTCCAAAGGGAGAAGGAGCGTGTGCCGTCCTAAATAACAAACTCTATCATATCTGTGGCGTGTCTCGGCTGGGATGGAACAGAAACGATGTTTATGATCCGGTTGAAGACACATGGACAACAAGAG
>Ga0315306_10000061_pt1 | contig 49336 bp, 55 predicted proteins | sample TDP1_MG_FD_203803 | JGI IMG/M metagenome (GOLD analysis project Ga0315306, IMG submission 203803) | Freshwater sediment microbial communities from Lake Towuti, South Sulawesi, Indonesia - TDP1 | ecosystem: Environmental > Aquatic > Freshwater > Lake > Sediment | place: Indonesia: South Sulawesi... | reverse complement strand
GCATCGTCGGAGCCTTTCCCATAGGAGTCATTGTTGGCGGGGGATACCTGTGGCTGTTCTTCGGTGCTCCAAGGGAACTCGCATTTTTGCCCCCGTGGCTCGCAATGCTAACCAGCATATTGATTAGCAGTCTGATTGCCACAGCGATTATAGGCTACATTGTTCTACGAACACTAAGCAGACCAGGCATCATTGAACCATTGAAATCTCGAGGACTAAAAGTTCTCTCGCCGCAATAGCGATTGTTAGGGAGTTCGCAACTACATATCACAGTTCAGATAATCTATGCAAACTCCCTTCTTTTTATATGCGTTTTGTGGATTGCTTAGAGCAAATAATATCTTGTGCCTTTATGTTTAGGTTTGGAGTGGTGATGGATGCATGCCTAACAACTCTTCGAAATTGTTGCATTTGTTCTTGAGTAGAAGAAGCATCAGGAGGTTTAGTTCTAAGCCTGTTAAAGAGTCTGATGTTCAAAGGATTGTTGAGATTGGGCAACGGGCTCCCACAGCGTGCAACCTTCAAACTTACTCGATTGTGTGGGTTAGAGACGAAAAAATCAAGGAGGAGGTTTGGGAGGCGTGCGGAGTCAAAGGTTCCATTAGGGATGCACCCGTTGTCTTTGTGATATGCGCCGACGTTCGAAGGCTTGGCAAGGTCTTAGATTATCAAGGTTACGACCACTGCCTGAAACATGGTTATGGCTATGCGCATAGACTGATGAGCGTAATGGATGCCTCCTTCGTCGCCGAAAACATGACTATGGCAGCCGAATGCTTGGGGCTCGGATCGGTGTTTGTTGGCTCCGCTCTCGCAAATGATAAGATGACCAAGGCATTAAGGCTTCCAAGGGGTGTGCTACCGCTAACTCTTCTCTGTATCGGCTACCCTGATGAGCAACCGCCGACGAGACCAAGATGGGCTTCATCATCTATCCTTCACGTTGACCACTATAGGGATCCTTCTGAAAAAGAAATTGAGGCTTTTTTGAATCACATGGATCAAGAACTTCAAAAAGAAGGATACTATGAAAAATACGGTGTTCGAGGACCAAAATATCGTTATTCCGACCATATCAAGAGCAAAACAGCGCTAGAGCCATGGAAAAAGGACGATGTCCAAACCATTTCGGTTGTAAAGAAGATGGGCTTTCTCCCCAGCGAAGCCCCATAAACAGGCGCCACTGCCCTTTTTACATGAACCTTTCTAGTTTTGTCAGGCCTATGATCTCGTTGAAGTCCAAGCCCAAGGCGTCTAAGACTTGGTCGAAGGTTGACTGCAGGTAACCAACGTACTTGTCCACGTCGATCTCGCCGTCAGACGCCAACTGAATGGGCTTAACGTGAGGCTCCTTGACAACCTTAACGAAGCTTATCAGGTCGCCAGCCTTCAACTCGTATCCTTTTTCCTTGAGGATACCAGCTGCTCTTACATGTTGCGGGGTGGTTTTGACGTAGTGCTCCGGCGCCTCTCCCAGCACGACGTTGAAGGCGAGCTCATCTAATCTCTTCCACTCGCGTCTTCTCAGCCTCAAGTAGCTGTCTCGGATTATGTTGCGAATCTCTTTCTTGGCATCCTCGAACTCGGCGGGAGTCTTCACCTGGCTCAGGCGGTCCTTCATCTGGTCAAACGACTTCTTGATGAAGAGGGGTATGTGCCTCTTCTTGCCAGTCAGACCCTTCACATCCACCGCGCCGTCCGCAGAGACCCCTAAGTAGTTCTTTTTTCTGGAGCTGAAGACCGCGTAGCGGTACACCTTGTCCACGTCGAGCTCCATCCTCAGCTCTTTCTCCGACCACTCCGCCAAGGCGCTGATTTGCCCCTCCGAGGGGTTCTTAAGAAATATGCTGTCTGTGTCGCCGTAAATCACCTGAATCCCCAAATCCTGAGCATGATTGATTATCTGTGTTATGGAGTGCCGACCTATCGCGGCTGTAGCCTCAGCCACAGGTGGGCAGTAGAGGTCGAAAGTCTCGGCGCCGAAGACTCCGTAACTGGCGTTCAGTATGACTTTTAGGGCGCTCTGTATCACTTCGTACCAGCTTCGCAGCTCGGCTGACAGTGACTTGTCTTTGCCCTTGGGCTTGTACCACTTGACACGGAGGTCTCTGAGCGAGCCGATGAGCAGGCTTTCTAATGCCTTACGTTTTGTGCAAACCCAGTGGGGCGTGTCCGGCACCCTGTTGTCCTTGCACTCTTCGTGGGGGCAGAGAATAGATTGGTAGCCCAGGTTGTAGACTTTGATGATGGACGGGTAAAGGCTGGGGAAGTCCATGACGGCTACGTTGAAGTGCACGCCTGGAACGGGCTCGACCACTATGGCGCCCTTGTACTTCTTCCCCTTGATGATAGCCTTTGTGACAGTTTTGCCCTTGACAGCCACTATGTCGTCTGTGTTGGGAATGAGCATGTTGCGTCTTCGGTGCTCGAACTGGAGAAAGTTGCGAATCCACCGCGAAACGCCCTGTCTACTCACGTCTTCCATGGGCATGCGGCTGATGCGCGTGATAGCCAGTATCAGCTTCATCACGAGGTCGTCGTTGAAACTGGTTAGGCGAAGGGCGATTTCGGCGTCTCTCAGGCAGTATTGGGCGAGCTCGGTGTAGGACAGGTCGTTGAGCCCTTTAGTCAGCTCCAGCTTCGTGAGCCCGACTAGGGCTTGTCCAACCTCGTCCAGTGTGACATCCCTGTACTTCTGGCTGAAGGCGTAGATTTGGAGCGACCTGTTGAAGAAGAACTTGTAGAGGTCTATGTGCACGCCGTATTTGAGGAGACAGACCTTTCGTCCCACTTCTATGGGAACCTGACTCCTCTTTATCCCCAGTTTCTGAGCCCTGTGAAACAGGTATCGAAGGTCGAAGTCGTCGCCGTTGAAGGTCACGACGAAGGGATAATCCCAGAGCGCCTCAAAAACCGCCAGCAAAAGCTTCTCCTCAGAATCAAAATACTCCAGACTAACATCGACGGGAATCTTCTCGTTTCCTTCACGCACACCCGAACGCTTGAGGAGCAGTATGCGCCTTTTTCCATCCGAACCCAAGAGCGCAGCGCAGAGAACTGGATAGGCTGCTTCTCTAGGGTCGGGAACCCTGAAGGTCAGCTTTCCCTCTATCTCGACGGTGGGGGTGAAGACCTCTATGTCGAGGGATACTCTCCTAAACCTCGGAGCGGGGTACTCGAGCAGTCTCGCCCAAGTCTCTATGGGTTGCTGAAACTCTTCTGGTTCATCAACAAACAATCCTTGAATTTTTCGAGTGTTTTCCTCGGACTTTTCATGCTTAACTGGGGCAAGTTCGCCGTTCACGGTTTTGTATAGCATGCCTGGGGCTAGTTGTCTGTCGTAGATGTAGCATTGATAGTATTTTATGGCTGCCTCCCAGACCTTTGCTGGCTGGTCCCTGCCCATCCTGAAGTATTCCTCTGGGATTATGTCTCGAAGGCAGCCTCTCGGGCGACCGCCTACGGCTAGGGGGTCTTTAGCCACCACCTTAGTCACTGTTACATTCTTGTCTGAGAGGGGGTCATACGTCTCCACAGTTTCGATGTGGTCGAAACCGGGATGTCCTGTCACAGGCTCCATCTTTTCCAGTTCGCCGGGTTGAAGGTTGGTGAGCAGGTAGGGCTTGTGCCCAGACGTGTCATACCAAAAATAGATTCTCTGGGATTCTGGCTCGTAGAGCCTGATGAGGGCGCGTCCCTTAAAGCCGTCGTAAGTGGCGGAAACGAAGTAGGAAGGCGGAAGGTTTGGAGGCGCGGTGAAATCGCCGACTCTGCCTTTGAGTTGTTGAAGCCTCACGCTCTCCATGAAGGTCTGGATGGGCTTTTCCTCATCCACCTTAGCCTCTGCTCTCGGCTGAGATGATGGAAAGTAATCGTCTAGGCGGCGCCTCATTTCTCTCGTATCCCATCTATAATTGAGCACTGAACCTAAAAATGTTCTCTGGGCAGCTCTTCAGCGCAAAAAGCAATATCTTTTCACAGAGCAGCTGTATTCTCAATACTAGAAGGGCTTCAACTTGCTCCGCGACGCTTGGGCACTCGCCATCGAAACCCTGAGCTGGATAGAGCTGCAGCGGTTGGGCGAGCGCTTAGCCTTGACCAAGGCAGCCAAACAACTGGGCATCAAAGACTCGCGAGCTGTGGGGATAGCTCACAAACTGGTTTTCGAAACTCTGCGCAGAAAAAACCTCTTAGACGCCTTAATAAACCATGTTCTGGCGCCGCGTTCTCTCAGCGATTTTAGACTGGGTTTGCAGGCGTTTCTACGGCTGTACACCTTTGAGACGAAGTTTGTGCTTCCCCGTGGTGACTTTGAGAAAGCGGCAACGATCGCCGGCATGGGGCGCTCTGTTCTGGGTTGGCGTGAGCTGGGTGATGTTGAAGAGGTGCTTGGTGAGATACTGAACTTGCGTGTTGACGACGTTGTTAGTAAGGTGGGCGACGAGGAACGAGTGGCGTTAACAACCTATCATCCGCTGTGGTTCGTCAAATACTGCTACCAACTGCTGGGCAGAGGCGAAGCCGTGCGATTCTTGAGCAGTGCCACAGAGACCACACCTACCTACGTTAGGGTCAACACGCTTAGAGCGTCAGAAGAAAACTGCCTCAAACAAATGGAAGACGAGGGAATCATCGTTGAAAAGGAGACAGGGCTAAGGCACACGTACAAGGTAGGCAAGAGCGCGAAACCCCTCGTAAGAACCCAGGGCTTTCGAGGCGGTCTCTTCTACATTCAAGACAAGGCTAGCTGCGTAGCAGCTGAGGTCGCAGACCCAGAGGCGGGAGCCACAGTGCTCGACGTTTGTGCGGCGCCCGGAGCCAAAACAACCTACATGGCGCAGCTGATGGAGAACCGCGGCACAATGTATTCTGTTGATTATTCAGTGCGGAGGATGAGCGTGTGGAAGCGAGAGATTCGGCGCATGGGTGTCGAAATCGCTCTGCCAATCGTCGCGGACGCGCGCAAACTCCTGCCTGTGAGATTTGAAGCCGACTTGGTTGTTTTGGACCCGCCCTGCACCAGCACTGGAGCCTTCAGTCGCGTGCCCTCGGCGAAGTGGAGGCTCACAAAGCGTTCTGTTGAGAGGATGGCTGAGGTTCAGTGGGACATGCTGCTCTCATGTGCGGAGTGTGTGAAAGATGGCGGCTTCTTAATCTACTCCACTTGCAGCGTAACGCTTGAGGAGAACGAGATGTTGATTGAGAGGTTCCTGAGGTGGCATCCAGAGTTCGCGCTTGCTGAGGCTTCTCCTCGCATAGGCGTGTCTGGATTAAGAGGACAAGATAGGTGTCAGAGGCTTTATCCCCATGTTCAGGGTTGCAACGGGTTTTTCGTCGCAAAGCTTCTGAAGAGCGGTTCGTAGCGTCATGGTGAGAATGCGACCTCGTGTAGGCTGTTTAGGCAACTACAAAATTGTTAAAATTGAGAGAGTTAGAGTCTATTCTTTTGATTTCTCTATAAGACAGAGAACTTCAAAAATCGTTTTCGCGGCTTGTATGGCTGTGACGCCGTTGTCATAGTGAGGCGCAACTTCAACAACGTCGAAGGCTACCACCCTTCGGTCGCAGACTCCGCTTACAATGTCGTAGAACTCGCTTGTGCACAACCCGTCGGATTCTGGGTTCTGAACCGCAGGCGCAAATCCTGGGTCAAGCACATCCAAGTCAATGGTTAGGTATGTTTTCTCGGCGTCGGCGACTAGTCTGCGAACTTTATCCACAGTTTTTTCCATACTGTCTCTTCTGATTTGTTGAACGGTTATGAACCGAATGCCCGCCTTCTTCGCGTAGTCTAGTTCTTCCTTACACACAGCCCTTGTGCCGACTTCTATGATCTTGCTTGGGTGAACCTGCTCGTTGATTCGGCGCATGAACGTCGTGTGGGACATGGTTAGGTTCATGTACTCGTTTCGTAGGTCGAGGTGGGCGTCGAAACTCAGGATTGCGATGTTTCTGTCGACGGCTCTGGCAGCCCCCAAGGTGACGGTGTGTTCACCGCCTATTATGACTGGGGTTTTCTTAGCGGCTGTGACTTCCTTCGTTACTTGTTCCAGTCTTCTCAGCGTTTCTCCAACGTCGCTCGTAACGTGTAGGTCGCCTAAGTCGTGAATCCGCAGGTCTTCTATATCTATTCCAGCTCTAAAGCTGTAGGTCTCAATGTTCAAAGACGCCTCACGTATGGCAGATGGACCGAACCTCGCCCCAGTTCGATAGGTGCTGGTCACGTCGAAGGGCACACCAATGACCAAGTAATCTGCCTCTTCAAACGTTTTCTGATAACCACCGAAAACAGCAGACGGTGAAACGAAAAGCTCGCGATAGCTCATGCTGCTTGTATTGAGACTGCAAACTCTAAATCCTTTTCGCTTCACATAAGAATCCAGCGTGCTATAGATTCCTCAGAAAAAGGCAGCATTGAAGTCTGGTCTTGTTTCTGACAAACTATTTATTCCTCACCTTGTTATAGCATAGGGTCTAATGGTGCATAGGAGTGGCGAAGATTCTCTCCAAGCTTAAAATCAAGCGACTCAACACCCTACTACTCACCATATTCTACGCGATTGCGGGCATTGGGAACGTCTACATGTTGGCGCTATCCAACTTCAACTTCATGCCAGTTGGAGCTTTCGCGGTCTTAAGCTTCATGGCAGCCTATGGCTTGTTCAAAGCGAAGAGATGGGCAGTCTGGATCGTGATAATCCTGTTCTTCCCTGCAGCGACGTTCGGTGTCTTAGTACTGTTTTTTTCAGTTCGGGTCTCAGGGTTCTCTCCTTCAGTTGAAATGTTGCTGTTTCACTTGGCGTTCCTTTTCTATGTCATCCTCTCTGTCGTATCATTCGTTTACGTGGCTGTGAAGAGGAAGACCTTCCAGTAGCCGAAGCCTACCTCACTTTTTCGTAAGACTGTCTCTTACCAGCGCTGAAGCTATTGAACATACCGACGAACCAAACCCAGTACAGCCTCAGTCTGCCCCACTTTCGCACCCTTCGCGGGTGTTCCAAAACATAATGGTTTAGCAAGAATAGGTAGCTGCCAAACTTTCTAGCCCTCCTGATGAAGTCCTGCTCTTCGGCAACAATTATGTTAGGGTTGAAGCCTCCCACCGACTCGAAGACGCTCCTTCTCACAGCCATGCAGTTGCCGTGAGCGCCCCCTACGCCCAGTCGATAAGAAACGTAGGTGGATATGTTAACGAATTCGTACAACAATCTATCGAGTATGCTGTGGCTCTGGCAGATTTTTCGGCAACTGACCCCCACAACCCGTTCGTCTTCTAGGACGTTGCTGAACCTCTGAAGCGTGTCGAGAGGCAAGGTGGTGTCGGCGTCCACGAAGACTAAGATTTCACCTTCGGCGCGGCTGGCTCCATGGTTTCGAGCCTCTCCAGCCGAGCGGTCTCTGGATGAGAGGACCTTGTCGGCGTGTTCTCGCGCCTTCTTGAGGGTTTCGTCCGTGCTCTCTCCGTCCTTGACTATTATCTCGTAGTCTCTGAAGGTCTGCTTTTTGACGGCTTGGAGAGTGGCGCCTATGTATTTGGCTTCGTTAAAGGTTGGAATCACTATGGAAAACTTCACCATACCCACGACGCCTTACTTTCCGAAGCGCAACCTGAGCTCGGTTTTGAGGGCAGAAGCAATGTTTTTGGTCGTGAGGGCTGGGTGACTGAAAGGTCTTCTCACACTCTCGATGCTTTCGCCAAGAACATGGATTTTCTTGAGGTCAAGCTCACCCATGCCCTGTCGGTGAGCAAGCCAGAGGGCTTTCGCGGCGTAGGGGTTGAATCCCATAATGTGGCAGCACGCGGCGTCTACGGTTGTCGGGTTTTTGCCCGAGATTGTTAGGTTTAGGTTGACTGGGGTTCCTTGGATTGGCCCCCAGCCTTCCATGCCCACTATTCCATCCATTACGATTAGGTCTTGGCGTATGGTGTGGTTGAGATAGACAAGGACTTCGGCTAAGCGTTTGTGAAATCTTGACTTTTTGTCTGGGAGGAGCCCAAACATGTTTTTCATGGCGCCTGTCATGAGCATGGACGAATGCCTAAAGGTCTTCAACTTTGGCAGATTGATGAGGAAGTCGGCTTTCAACACGGTCTTTGGAATCTTGAGCTTAAGCCCATTAACATCGTGTTCTTCGAAATCGTCTTGGCTTAGGTTAAAGAATTCTGCGCCACACTTTCTAATCACATCTATGGCGCCTGTGCCCACTGCCTTCTTTTCAGCGGTTCCCCCCATGGAGTCAGACTCCACCACTACAACGTTGTTTGTCTTCTGCTTTGCCATTTTGAGAACAGCCTCTAGGATTCTGAGGTCGGTTGTGACCATGTTCTCAAGATTTTTTGGGTGGCATATGTTCGGTTTGACGATGACCGTGTCATTGTTTTTGACGTTTAAGCCTCCGAGCATGTCGATTGATTTCTGAACAGTTGCGGCGACGTCTCCTCCAACCCTCAGTATGGCAACTGCTTTGTCTGCAGCGGAGGACACGGAGGCTTTTCCCTCGAAGTAGGCGATGACTTCGTTGAGTGTGTTGACCAGCTGGACTCCGTCGTCCACCGTTACTTGTTGCTGGGTTCCCTTCTCGACGCAGTTGAGGAAGTGGCGGTGTTCGTTCTCGTATGAGGGGTGTCTGTTTCGGAAGGTGTCTATGTGTTGGCGCAGTCTTTTGCCCATGTTCGTGGTGTGGGCTTCTCCGTCTTTGACAACCGTGACATTGTAGGGTGTCCTGAGCAAGTCCAGTCTCACTTCACCCTCTTCACCTATGAGATCAAGTTTTAGTGTGGGGACGAGCCCAGTCCACGCAGCCGTCATGTTGGCTTCCACATCGCCCTTCAACTTAGCCTCAACTTCAACCGAGCTAACCGTTCCTCCTCTGTGGCTTGGCTCCACACGCGAGACTTTGTCTAATGGTCCGCCGATTTTGTGGCACAAATAGACAGCGTGGGGAAGCTGGTCCTCAATTACTCCGCCCTTAGCCTGTGTTCGGAAATCTGTCTTCGCCCCGTAAAACCGTAGGTTTGAGACTGCTCTGCTGCGAATCCTGCGTATCTTTCCGATTTCGCCCCTCTCGACTATTTGAAGGGTTTCGGTGAAGCACGGCGTGAATACGAAGTTGTGGGCGGGCATGAGCACGAGTTGTTCTTGGCTTGTGTGCTGTTTCATCTTGAGAGCCTTCTTGATGGCTAGCGCCTCCTCCAGCGTTGTTGCTAGCGGTTTTTCGCAGAGGATGTGCTTGCCCCACTCGATAGAGTCCATGACGATTTGGAAGTGGTGCTGTGGCGGAGTGCAGACAAAAACCGCGTCCACGTCCGCCTTGACCAGCATCTGCCTATAGTCGGAGTAGGCCTCCTCGACGCCGAACCTCTCCTTGGTCTCTTGGAGTCTTGCAGAGTGTGTGTCTGCGACAGCAACCACGTCGTAGCCTTCTATCTTCTTAAGAGAGGGCAAGTGAACAGCCGTTGCGATTCTTCCACACCCAACCAAGCCAACCTTCATCCACATCACTCCAACGGCGATTGCTTGAACAACCACACAGTCACCTCTTCTCCAGCGTCAACGAACTGTCGACTCTCGTGGATTTCGATGAAACCGTCAGCCTTCGCCAGAGTTGTTATCGCACCCGACAAACCCAGAGGCACAGGCGAAGCCACAAATCTGCCCGACTTGTCCCTTTTCAGGTTCACGGTAACGAATGTTCTTCTGCCCCTCGCCGAAAAAATCTTTGTTGCCGTTGTAGCCCTAACGACGTTGGGTGCCTCTTCTCTTCCGCCACTCATGGCGATTATGACCGGGCGAACAAACAAGTGAAAGGCTAGAAGGGCTGATGCGGGATGACCCGGCAGAGAGAAGACAGGCTTTCTGTCAACTACGGCTATTGTGGTGGGTTTCCCAGGTTTCATAGCTATTCCATAGACGATTACGCCTGGTTTGCCCAGCGCGTTCAAAACTTTTGGTATTATGTCTGTGGGTCCTACCGAAACCCCGCCTGAGGTGATGACAACATCGGCTGAGTGCAAGGCGTTTCGTAAGGCTGCTTCCATCCGTTGTGGCTCGTCTTGAACTATTCCCATGTTGAGGGGTTCGCCCCCGCACTCCCACACCGCTGCGCTCAAGGCGTGTGCGTTTATGTCGTAGATTTTTCCATCTGGCAAGGGGTTGCCCGGCTCAACGACTTCAGCGCCTGTGGAGAGAACTGCAGCTCTGGGGCGTTTGTGCACTTTAACTTTGGCGATTCCGAGGGCTGCGAGGACTCCTACCTCACGGGGAGACAACTTCTGTCCCTTTCTGAGTATGGTTTCGCCTCGTCGTATATCGGAGCCCGCCTTCATGACGTTTTCTCTCCTTGAAACAGCCTCGTGAATGAGGACGGTGTCGCCTCTTCTCGTAGTGTTTTCCACCATGACAACCGAGTCGGCGCCGCTGGACAGGGGCGCACCTGTGAATATTTCGGCAGCCATCCCCCTCTCAACCTTGACGGTTGGTGTTTCTCCCACGTTTACTCGCCCACAGATTTTCAGTTTTTTGGGGCGGTCTTCGTCGGCGCCGAAGGTGTCTTCTGCTCTCACGGCGTAGCCGTCCACGGTTGAGCGGTTGAAGGGTGGAACCTCGATGGAGGCTGCGATGTCTTCTGCTAGGATGCGGTTGAGTGCCTCGGATAATGAGACCTGTTCCTTTCCCAATGGTTTGGGAGTGTAGCTCTTCTTTAGGAGTCGTCTCGCCTCTTCTATTGAGGGGAGTCTTCTAAACACGCTCTCTTTCTCCTATCTTGTCGAAGAGGTGGACAACCACAGTCTCGCCTTCTTCTAAGCCCTCTCTGTCTTCTGGGATAATCACGTAGCCGTTAGCCCTAGTCATGCTCGTGAGCAGTCCCGAGCCCTTAGTCCGTATGGACGCAGCCACCAACTCGCCCTCTTTATCCTTGAAGGCGTAAACTCTCAAATAGACCCTACGCCCAAGCACGCCAGTCACTCGCCTCGTCAACCTCGCCTTAAGCATGGGTCTGGGTTCGCTCTCAACGCCCAACAACCTTAAGATGACTGGGCGGGCGAAAGCCTCGAAGCCAAACATAGCCGCCACGGGATAGCCTGACAACACGAAAATTGGCTTGCTCTTGACTATGGCTAAGGCAGTCGGCATGGCTGGACGCATAGTAACGCCGTGCACAATGACGCCTGGCTTGCCCATTTTGTTGATGGCTAGGGGAACTAAATCGGTGGCTCCGACGCTTGTCCCACCTGTTGTTATGACGACGTCTGCTTTTTCCACGCCCTCTTGAATCTTTGCGGTGATTTCGTTGATGTTGTCCCTGGCTATGCCGAGGTTTGTGGGTTCGGCGCCAAGTTCTGTGCACAGAGATGAGAGAATGAGCTTGTTTGAATCGATTATTTGATTCGGCTTGGGCTTTTCGCCTATTGGCACGAGTTCGCTTCCAGTCGATAAAAATGCGATTTTGGGCTTTTCCACCACTTTGACGTGGGTTATGCCCAGTCCAGCCAACAAGCCCAGGTGATGCGGCTGAAGCCTTGTGCCAGACTTTATGGCGGTCTCGCCATTGCGGATGTCTTCACCCTTTCTTGAGACGTTTTCACCAAGCCTCACCGTAACCGACACTTCGATTCTGTCTTTAATCTCTTTGGTCTGCTCAAGCGTCACCACGGCGTCTGCACCCTCGGGAAGAGCGCTGCCAGTCCACACAGGCTTCACCTCGTCCCTTCCAACAAGGTCTTTCTTTGTCAGTCGTAGAGTCTTTGGCTTGAACTGAGACGCTTCAGATGTGTCTTGAGCTCTGACCGCATAGCCATCCACGGCTGAGCGGTCGAAGGGAGGCATGTCGGTTGGCGCTACGATGTTTTCGGCGGTGACTCTTCCCAGCGCCTCTTCAACCGAAACGCTGACCGCCTTTAACCTCCTCAGTTTGAGCGTTTTTAGGAAAATCGATAACGCCTCGTCCACGGGTGTTAACCTTTCAAACCCCTTGAGCCTAGCCAACCCGAACCGCCACAACCAAGACACAATGATAAAAGCACCCCAAATTTAAACTATCACACAACAACCCTCAAAATACACGCCCTTTCATGCACACAAGTTCTTCAGACGCACCAAACGCAACCACAGATCAAAACAATACAAATAAACATAACCTCTACGTGCCGATTTTGCGCATCTCAAACAGAAGCCGAATCCAACTCCCTTCCAAAATCTGCGTCCACCACGAGCTCCGTTCAACTTATCTATTAGACCCCCCTCTAGCCCACCCTCAGAAATTTATTTTCCGTATCCAAACTCCAAGAGGCAACATTCCTAACATGACCCCCTCCCCCCGTATAGAGGGGTCTCACACGCACGCGGCAAGAACATAAACACCAGCCTACACTCTACCCTTAGCCTTCAATCTTTTATACACGATGTCTCTCAGCTTCTGAGCGTCCACATCCAAACTCGGCGTCTCGCAACAAACAACGGGATTCAAACCCAACTCAACAAACAAACCCGCCAACAACCCAAAATCAGGACCAAAACCAGCCACATCCAAATCCACATGACGCCTCTCACCCCTATCAGTAAACTCGATGTGACTAAAATGATAATACAAATTCTTCAACACATCCGAGCCCAAGCGCCTCTCAACCTCATCCAAAACCCTCCTAAAATCGTCAACCGACCTGAATCTACCCATATCGCGAGCGTGCAGGTGCGCCCAATCCACGTTGGGCACGGTCAAATCCACCCTCTCACACAGACCCAAAACCTCGTCCAAACTCCCAAACTGCGAAGGCTTACCCATAGTCTCAGGCGCAAGACAGACCCCACTCAAACCCAAAGACCTCATAGACTCAACAACCTCCCTCATTGCACCCTCACAAATCTCGAAAACCCTCTGAGGCGACCTACCACCATAAAAGCCAGGATGAAAGACCACTATGCGCGCGCCCATCCAGCTGGCACCAGTCACGCAGGCAAGCAGACGCCTCTTGCTAGCCTCCAAAACTTCCCCCTCGGCTGTGAGATTAACAAAATACGACCCGTGAGCCGTCAACCAGACATCCTCCTTCACAGCGTTTCCACCCAGCCTCTCAGCCTCATCCCTCCTAATCTGGGGCTTCGGACCCCAACGAACCATCTGATACTCAAAGGCATCGAGCCCCTCCTCACGCAGATACCTCGGCGTCTCACTAACAGGACGCTTGAGCACCTTAAAACCCGAAGGCATACCAGCTGGACCGAACCGTGGTCGATCCGCCACATCGCTCACTCTCCACACAAAGCACAATGTAGAGCGTCATTAAGTTAAAAAGAGATTCTTTCACCTTGCTCTAGCACGTCTATAAGGACGAGACACGTATTCACCATAAGCCACGGCGAGGAAAGCCGAAACCCAAGCAGCAATGTTCTGGACAACAACATACTTCGCAACAACATCCAACCTTGTCAAAGGCTCCACCAAAGAGACTCCCACACCATCAAAGGCGTGTCTAAAACCAGACGCCGAAGCCACCAAGGCGTTGTTAACAACCGAACCCAACCATCCAATCGGCGACAACACACGACTGATCCCCCGTGCCACCTCAACGGTTCCTGAAACAAACGCATGAAACGGGGGGTTGTTCCGATAAAACGCCACAACCACATCATGGATCAAACCGGGAAAAACATTAACATGAAGGAGAAGAAAGAGCGATAAGAAAACCGCTAGAACGATCACCGCGCTCTTGACAGCGGCTCTAGCAACAAACAGACGCCTCGAAACGTATGATACACCCGGAATTCGATAGAAGGTTGCCTTGATACTTCGAGCCACTCTCTGCGCTCTCCTCTCCACCTTTTTGAAGAAACGCTTAAACCACCTAAACTTACGCGTCTCCTTATCCCACCCAATCAACGAAGGCTTCCGTGCCGAAGGCTCCGCTCTCCAAGGAGATAAAGCCACACGTCTGCTGAGGTAGGACCAACAAGAAACCAACACAACAACAACGCTCAAAGGCAGGAGATGAAACAACGGACTGACATCCAGCGTGAAAGACCATCCTACCAAGGGAATCTGAAAGCCTTGTGACAACGTGTTCTTGTCCGTCAACCCTAAAGATTGAAAGGAATAGATCAAAGCGCATTCAACGAGAAACGCCAACAAAAGAAACAATACGAAAGCCCAGAAACCTCTCGGAGCAGTCCATCTAAAGCTTAAGCGTTTCGAACTCCTCTCGAGCGATGAGTTCATTGTTACACAGCCTTCAAGTCAATTCTGATTGCAAACGCTTTTTTCATTGTCGTAATCCATAGTTATGGTCATTATCTGCGATTATTAAGCCTTAAATCTGTATCGTAAGCATATACTTAAAGAAATTGGAACACTGGGGACGAAAGCATTGTCTGCAACCGTTCCCAAAAGGGTCTTCTCAGTGGAGGAAGTGAAACCAGGCGAAAAAATCTGGGAAGTTTGTATAATCATCAGGGACACAAAGGGAGCCCTAGCCAAAGTAGCCAACGTTCTTGCTGAAGCTAACGTTAACATAAAGACAGGTGCGCTGTTCTATCTGCCAGGCCGAAGTGGTATAGGCTCTTGGACATCCTTCATTGATGTTTCTAAGGCTACGCAGAGCGTTCCAGAGATGGAGAAAAGATTGCGGAGTCTCGAAGTGGTCAGGGATGTTAGATTTGAGGAACCCAAACCAGCGCCCTTTGAGAGTTTACACTTTCCTTTGTTACATGGAGGGACGAGAGCGGTCATTATTCCCATAGGGATGTTTTGGGCAATGTGGAGCAATCTCGAAAAGATATTAGCGCCTTCTGGACTCGCAGTCGTGCTCTACGGGGCAGGAAAGAAGGTGGGCGAGTATGTTGCCACTCGATTGAGCGAGTTATACCACGTTGAGGGCACCGACATAGCCTTAGCCGTGAATCAAGCGGGCAAGGCGACTGGCTGGGGAATAATTGAGGTCTCAAACCTTAACTCTCAGCACCTGACTGGAACGGTTGTGGTCAGAGACTGTTTTGAAGCGGCTGCTTGGCGGAAGAAAAATGAAAAGGCGTGTAACTGGACACGAGGCTACATCGCGGGAGTTATGACCAAGGTATTTGGCAAACCAGTTGAAGCGGTTGAAGTGAAGTGTTCAGCGGCTGGGGATGAATTCTGCCAATTTGAAATTAAGACAAAAATCTGATCTAGCATATTGAATGAACGGTTTGTGTTTTCAGGGAATAGCCAGCATCGTCAATGCAGACGCCAAAGGCACTGTCAGATTGTCGCTTACGGGCAAAGGGATAGCTTCAGCAAGCATTCCGATGGCTGCCCCAATCAAAGCCTTTGGTGGAGCAACATACAGCGAAGCACCTAGGAAGGCGATCAAAAAGCCGAAGAGAGAACCCTCCAAGTGTTTTCCTTTGTTGAAGGGGATAACGTTCCTTCCCAAAGTTTTCCCGAAGAAGGCGGAAAATCCGTCGCCGAGGGCTACTATGGATATGGAAGCATAACTGATGGATTGAGGGAAGAGAACAAGGGCAAGCGTTATGCCCAGCGCGAAAAGAATGGGGGCTGTCACGAACTCGTAGATTTCGGGCGCGGTTGCGGCGTTTCGAGTTATTGTAGATATGACGGGAAGATTGAGGCCTCTGATGCGAGCGAGTTCTGAAGCCATGTAAACTAGCATTGTTAGAAAGAGCAGAAACGCGACCAGATGGGGTGTGAGTATGTAGAGAGAAATGAAGGGTACAAAGAAACCGCTAACGTGAATTGTTTCTCGTATGAGTGTTCTCTTGGAGATGCCGCTGCGCTTGATTTCTCTTCTGTTTTGTGTAATGAGTGGCAAAACCTCTAGTAGGTCGCCTCTCACGACTCCATCAGACTTCGTGCTCAGGATAAAATCAGGATTGTAGCCTATTCTTAGTGCGCACAGCCGAAACATCGGGAGGTTGTTTCTGTCGTCTGCAACCAGAGCGCATTCTCGTGGCTCCACGCCTTCTTTCCTCTGGATTTTCTCCAAAACCAAAGCCTTACCGTTGTGTTTGATCAGGTCACCGCCGATTTCGCCTGTTAGGCGGTCTCCTTCTATCTTCAATTCCAAGCCGTGGGCGTGGTCTGCATTTAATCGAGACGCTAAGTCTTCGACGAAGGGTTGCGGAAGCCCCGAACTTATGAGTGCGGTTCTGCACTTTGCTTTCCTCAGTTCGGCGAAGGTCTCCCTCGCCCCCGAGATCATTGGGATTTTCTTGTAGAGTCGAAGTAGTTCGCTCGCCGTGAGTCCTCGTAGGAGCAGAAAGATGTTTCTGAGCGCTTTTTCCAGCGATATCAGCCCTATCTCGTATAAGAGTCCGTTTGAGAGTATCTTTAGGAAGTTTCGGAAGCCCAATTTTTCTGATGCTTCAAAGAGTAAGTATCTTCTTTTGGGCAGGAGAACTCCCTCAACGTCGAAGACGACTAGGCGGGGTTTGGTCAACAGATGATCCTCAGGTTTATGGTATGTGATTGAATGACATTAAAATGCTCTCTGGATAGTTAGACTAAAATTTTTGGGCGTATTTCCTGTAGGTTTCGCCGTATTGACCTGGCAGTGGAAACTCGCGCCCACATTTGGGGCATTTTGCCATGCCGCACTGAACTATGGAGGGACATCCTCCGCAGGCGAAGGTTCTGCCGTAGCTTACGTCGAAGGTGAAGCCGCATCCTGGACAGCGTATGATGTGTTTTGTTTGGGGCATTGTATCACTTTTGTCTCTGTTGTTTTGAATGAGTTTTCTCGTGTTTTAAAAACGTTTCTTGAGCGGGGCATGGTTAAGCTGTAATGTTGGATTCACTTGCAAACTTTTATGAATTGGCAGTTCATGAAAGTTAAATTGTCATTTGAAACTTGAAGAAGGAAGGAGAAAACAGGGAGGTTGTCGTGAATATGGCTGGTGTGGTCTTGGAGGATCGGGTGGCTGAGGCGTTTAGGAAGAGGGGTTACATTGTTTTCACGCGCAAGAACCACTGTGACGTTTTGGCTGTCAAGCCTGATATGGCGTTGGCTTATCTCGTTGAGTGTAAGGATTATGAGTTGTCGCAGAAGCATCAGCGCCTCGCCGTGAGGGAGCTCAACCGAAACTATGTGCGTGCTCTCGAGATCTTGTTGGAGAATAGGCTTCATCCTCAGAGGATTTTGAAGGTTTTGGTCGCGTCGTCTTTTGCTTATCAAGCCAGAGGTGTTTTTCAGTTCAAGCCAGATGAGTTTGTTGATCACGTTTTGTCAAGGGAGTAAGCGTAGAGAATTGAGGTTTGAGGAGTGAAAAAATAAATTCTGTGTTAGGGGAGAGGGGGGTCTAATAGGCGAGGTGAACAGGGGTTGTGATGGGCTCTGAATCTGGAAGAGAGTTAAAAAAAGCTTCTGTTTGGGATGCGCAAAATCAGCACGAGAAGGGCTGAGGCAGAGGCAGGTAGAGGCTGAGACGGGAGGACTGGTGTGAGGTCAAACCTAAGGAGATAGCGATAAAAGCGTCAATGGAAGTGGTGTTTAAGATAGGAGTAAGTGGCTGATGATGTATGACGTGATTGTTGTTGGTTCTGGTCCTGCGGGGTTAACTGCAGCCATTTACACGAGTAGAGCCAGACTGGAGACGCTTGTGGTTGCTGGAACGGTTTGGGGTGGTCAACTGATGCTGACGAGGGAGGTGGAGAACTTTCCGGGCTTTCCTCAGGGTGTTTTGGGTCCAAACCTCATGGCTAACATGCGGACGCAGGCTGAACGCTTCGGCGCAAAAATCGTGTTTGAAGACGTTACGCTAGTGGATTTTTCGACCCGACCTTTCAAAGTGTATGTGGGCGACAAAATTTACAGGGCAAGAGCGGTGATTATTGCCACTGGAGCGTCCCCAAAGTGGCTCGGTTTAGAATCCGAAGCGAGGCTGAGGGGAAGAGGAGTCTCCACATGCGCCACCTGCGACGCTCCCTTCTTCAAGGACAAGAAGGCTGTGGTTGTGGGCGGAGGCGACACAGCCATGGACGAGGCGCTCGCCCTCGCAAATCACGCCCGAGAGGTCACAATCATCCATAGGCGGGATCAACTGAGAGCCAGCAAGATTTTGCAGGAACGAGTTTTCGCAAACAGAAAAGTCAACTTTGCATGGAACAGTGTGGTTGAGGATATATTGGGCAAGGACAGAGTTGAAGGCGTAAAACTCAAGAATGTTCAAACGGGTGAGGTAGCCACTCTTCCAACCGATGCGGTTTTCGTCGCCATTGGTCACAAGCCCAACACTAAGGTATTCAAGGGGCAGGTAGACCTAGATGAAGACGGATACATAATCGTGCACGACGAGACAAAGACGAGCGTTGAAGGTGTTTTCGCCGCAGGCGACAACCAAGACCGCAAGTATAAGCAAGCGATTACAGCAGCCGGCTTTGGTTGCAGAGCAGCCTTAGACGCCGAAAGATATCTGCGGGAACACCCAATTTAGAAAAATTAAGGCTGAGAATGATACTTTCCGCAAGATTTTCATTGGGCAGTTGGTTCCTTGACACGTTTACCTCTTTAAGTGGTACAGATAACGCCTCCGCAAAAAGCGGTAAATCTATTACCAAAGTATGTCTCTTCAAATCTGTAGTGATTTAGGATGGAGTTTGGCATAGTTTTGCATGCGTCTGCAGCCTATGCAAGTTGGGATACGTTTTTGAACCTTGCAACCGAAGCTGAGCGGCTGGGATACGATTCTGTTTGGGTATCGGACCATTTTGTGTCGCCCAACGGTCGACCCTATGCGCTTGAAGCTTGGACTATGTTGTCGGCACTCGCTTCTTCCACACAAAACATTAAATTAGGCACCTATGTACTCTGCAATCAATTTCGTCACCCCTCACTGTTAGCTAGGATGGCTTCAACCATAGATAACATTTCTAAAGGAAGGCTTGAGCTGGGCATCGGCGCAGGCTGGCTTAAAGCCGAGCACATGGCTTTTGGCTTCGATTGGAACAAACATGCGACAAGAGTTGAGCGGCTAAAAGAGACAATAGAAATAGTAAAGAAACTTTGGAAAGAAAATCGTGTATCTTATGTAGGAAAGTACTTTCGATTGAAGGACGCCACTCTGGAGCCAAAGCCTCTTCAGAAACCACACCCTTCAATATGGATTGGTGGAAACTCAGAAGCCATCATGGAGTTGGTTGCTCAAGTAGGCGACGGCTGGGTTCCAGTCCTACCCAACCCTAAACAACTGGCTGATGGGATACTTCGGATTAAGAAAATAATGAAACAAGTCGGAAGGAAACCTCAAGAGCTAAAAATTGCCTATGGAGGCAGCGGCTGTGCATTAATAGCAGAAAACGAAGACTTGGTCGAGAAATTGGCTGAGCCCTTAATTCATTCAATGGGAAAACCCATAGAAGGGTCACCATGTATCATAGGAACTCCAAAACGCTGTATAGAAAGAATAGAGCAATATCAAAAAGCCGGAGCCCAAAAGATCGTGGCTGGGTTCTACGACTTTCCATCTTTAAAAGGTTTGAAACTCTTCGCAAAAACAGTAATCCCACACTTTAGGCAATAGAAAAAAAGAGGCTGGAAAGGCGAAGCTTGGAAAACATTCCTTCCATATGTTGCTACTGCGGCTGCGGATGCCGACTTCTCTTCTCGGTTGAAGACAACAAGATAGTGAGGATGCTCCCAGACAAGACAGACGAGGTCAGCGAGGGAACACCGTGCATCAAAGGGTTGGCAATTCATGAATCCACAGGCAGAGGTGAAGGCAGAATCCTTCAACCCCTCGTCAGGGAAGACAAGGACGCGCCATTCAGAGAGGTTTCTTGGAGCGACGCCTACGCCCTCATCCACAACAGAACCAGCGATTTGGCTCCCAGCGAAGTCTTCATCAACGCCTCGGGCAAGATAACCAACGAAGATGACTACGTCACACAGAAGTTCGCCCGAATCGCATACAAGACAAACAACATCGACGCCTGCTGCGCCAGACTCTGCCACGTCACCACGGTTAAGGGGTTAGAGGACTGCTTCGGAAGCAGAGCAGCATTCTCCAAGATGGACGACGTCTATGGCGTTGACTGCCTCTTCATCATAGGGTCGAATCCTCCATCAAACTATCCGGTTCTCTTCAACAGAATCATGAGGGCCAAGAGGAAAGGAACTAAGATTGTCTCAAGCCAAGCCATACAAAACATTATGGCAAAGTTCTCCGACGTCTCACTTCTCATCTACCCTGGAACCGAGCTTATCCTTCTCAACGGAATCATGAACGCCCTGATTAGGGAAGGCGCATACGACAGGGCTGTGGAGAAAACCGAGGGGTTCGACAGACTGAAGCATGTTGTCGAACTCTACTCCATAGACTTTGTGCGAGAGGCCTGCGGCGTAGACTTGGAGCAACTCAAGCAGACGATAGAGCACATCGCCAACGCTGAGGCGCTGGGCATCGTTCACGGCATGGGGCTCACCCAGCACATCACGGGTTCGGAAAACGTCCACACACTATTGAACCTGATGATTCTCAAGAACGCTCAGCTGCTGTCACTGAGAGGCGAAATCAACGTTCAGGGAGTGGGCGACATGGGATGCCTGCCCGACCGACTGCCCACGGGTCCTCTCGCAACCGCACCCATGCTTGAGAACAAGTGGAGGGTTAAGCTTCCCTTCGGCAGGGGCAAGACCATAGTCGAAGCCTTTCTCATATCTCCTCCAAAAGTGGTCTTCATATCGGGGATGAACGCAGCTCAGTCGCTGCCCAATCTGAGCAGGGTCCACGAGAATATGAGAAGGATGTTCGTGGTTGTGCTGGACCACTATTTCAACCTAACGACCAAATTCGCCGATGTCGTGCTCCCAACGCCCATCCTGTTCGAGAGAACTGGAACCATAACTACAGGCGAAAGAAGAGTTAGATTTGTGAGAAAAGTTGTTAGCCCGTGTGGAGTCTGCAAGCCCGAGTGGCAAATATTCAAGGAGCTCTCATCATACTTTAAGTGCGAAGAGCACTTCGACTACACCGAGGAAGCCGACATCACTAGAGAAATCGTTGACGTGATTCCAGCTTACACTCAAGTCGATGTTGACAGGCTCTACTGTGGCGAAGACGCTTGGGCAGAAAAACGAATGGTCTTCAGGAGGTTTATGCCTGAGCACTTCGAGGGCGTTGAGGACATCCGCAGCGACAAGTACCCACTCATCTTAATCTCCTTTAGATCGCACCATCACTTTCTCACGGGCGAGATGACAAACAAGTCGAAGACGCTAATGAAGTTTCATGAAGGACCCTTCTGTTACCTCAGTCCGTTGGATGCTCAGAGGCTAGGCGTGTCCACGGATGATGATGTTGAGGTTTCGAGCAGTGCCGGCAGCGTCACCTGTAAAGCTCGCGTTGACGGGAGCATTCCGAAGGGCATAGTTGGCATGCACTTCCACTTCGAAGAACTCTTGGTGAACAGGCTGTTTCCCACACAGTTCGACGAGAAGACATTTACTCCAAACTACAAAATGGTCGCCGTGAGTGTAAGAAAACTTTAGTGAGGTGTTGTTTTCCTAGAGTTCGAGCGTCATCCTAATCAGGTCGATGTACTCACCCTTCTTAAAAACTCCTTTTGGAATTCTGCCAGCCTCTCTGAACCCAGCTTTTTGGTAGAGTTGTTTAGCAACATTGTTTGTGTCGAAGACGTCCAAGACTAAAACCTTCACTCCCGCTCTTCTGGACTCTTCTATGAGGGCTTTCATGAGTTCACTGCCGAGCCCTATCCCTCTGTAGTCGTTTCTGATGGCTATTCCAAGGACGCCAACGTGGTTCATGATTCCGCCTCTCCTGGTCACTTCGGAGTTCGCAACAGCCTTGCCATCAACCTCCGCAACAACGCCTATTACTTCGCCCTTTTCCACCCTAGTAAGCAGCCTGCCCAACCACTCGGCTTCCTCCTCCCTAGTCACAGCTTTCTCCCTGCAGATGTCGGCGCCTTCCTCAACCAGCGAATTGATAAACTCGAGCAGGTCGCCTAGGTCTTCCCAGCGTGGCTCCCGCAAAATCACTTTTCTACCGTCTTTAGCCCTAAACTGCCTAAAGACTCTCGCTGCCAATCCCAACACCGCCTTCTAACTGAAATGTTCCTTTCGCTATATCACGTTTCCGTTGGCACAAGACAGAAACTAGAAGTCAGTTGGCGCCGGGTGTGGGATTTGAACCCACGCGGCCCTTTCGGACCACAGGCTGTCTGAGGCGGCGACTCCAGGCTTGAGCTTTGCTTGCCTATCTGCTCCCTACCGGATTTCCCGCAGTGCTTTGCGCCTCAATGCTCTAGGAGAACCCGGCTCTCTTTAGCACCTAGAGTGTATGAAGGGTGCTGGGGTGTTTTTTAGCTTTTTGAAGGCTTGGAAGCGCTGGTGTGCCACATCTTTGGATAGACGCCTCTGGGCATGAGGACCCGCTTGGTCTCAGCCACGAGTCCGCGGTCCATCGCGAGTATAGTTTCTGTGGGTGCGAGGGCTTTGGCGAGAGCAACAGCCTCACCCTTCAGGGTAAAGACAGCAATCACATCGTTGGGCTTTATGTCGGTTTCAACGGACACTACGCCTGGAGCAGCCAAGTGGGCGCCGTGGCAGAGGGCGTCAACAGCCGAGTCTCTCACATAAATTTTTGGCAGTGGTTCCAGCACCCTTTCCATCGGCTGTATAAACCTGTGAAGAACGGTCTCGTCCTTTGTTTCCTGCCAGAGCGATTGAAAATAAGCGATGTCGTGTAGCGTGACCATTCCCTCGTCTTCGGTGAAGGGTCCCGCTCTGGTGCGCCGCAGTTCTTGCATGTGGGCGCCGACGCCTAACGCCTCTCCCAGGTCGTAGCACAGCTTGCGTATGTAGGTTCCAGCCTCGCAACCAACTCTAATGAGAACGTTCCTTTCAGTCATTTCTGATAGGTTTAGGTGGTAGATTTTTCGAGTGCGCAGTCTTCTCTTGACAGACGCCCTTATGGGCGGGCGCTGAAAGATGGCTCCGGTGAACTCCTCTAAGACTTTTTTGACGCGGTCTGTTGAGACTTGCCCGTGAAGCCGCATGACGCAGACGTATTCCTTTCCAGAGACCAAGAGCGCCTGAACTATCTTTGTAGCCTCTTCTAGGGCTACGGGCAGCACGCCTGTCACCTTGGGATCTAGGGTTCCACCGTGACCAGCGTGTTGTAGGCTGAGTAAGCGCTTAACCCAAGCCGTGACTTCGTGGCTTGACGGACCCGCTGGTTTGTCGAGGTTTATGACCCCGAACTGTATGTGCTCTTCAATAGGGCGTTCGTTGGGTTTGTGTCCGAAGCGAGGGTCTGTTTCTTCCTCAGCCTTCACCACGAGTTTGCGTTGAATTTCCCATGGTGGAGTGATTTTTGGCGTGTTTCTGTGCCTCCCCTTTGATTGATAGGAAGAATTGTTGGGGTTAAAAGAGTTAGGGTTGTTCGCGGCTTGCCACCTTTGTTAGTTGACAATCGTGCACTCCGCCTAAATATTCGGCTGGTGTGGTTTTTTCGGGATTGTTTCGGACGGTGAGTGGCGTGAAGGTTGTTCGGCTTGCTGATTTGAGGGTTGGCGACGCCGTTAGGGTGCACTGGTTTGACGCCAGCGAGGCTACGTGTCCGATGCCCCAGAAAGACCACACGTATGACACTCCCGTTCGCTCTTATGGCGTTTTTCTCGGTGTGAAGGGGATGCGCGCCAAACACGCCATTGTTGCGAAGGAGGTTGTTGAGCGTGACAAAACCTTTCATTACAATGCTATTCCTCTGGGCATGATTGAGCGCGTGCTCTTGTTAAACCCAGCGGACCTAGAGCGGGATTTGCTGAAGTGCTTGCGAAGGAAAGTGATGGCTACGCCTCTGAAGAGGTTTCGCAGGGGGCAGAGGGGAGGAACGCTCTGAGTGTGGATGAGCTGGGTTCGGCGGGCTCTGACCAGAGTTGAGTATCGAAGGGTTGGAGGTAGTTGCAAGAAACTGAGGCGTGTGGAGGTTCCGCCCTCCGAACGCTTGGTCTATGGTCTGTGCTTTTCTTTTGTTGCCTTGATATGCTTGGTCTTGCTGGAGGCGTTGCACATTGTTTTTCTCGGTTCTTTCAGCAGTGAGGTCTTTGCAGCTATCACGGGTGTGATTGGCACCATTTCGGGCGTGTTTTTGACTTCGAGGTGACGGATGGTTGAGGAAGAAGTTCTGTAGCGAATTTTTTGAGGTGACGCGTGTTGCGAAGAAGTTTGACCGACGCACGGGCAGGTTTGTTGTCAATGTCCGTTACAAGACGAGGGCTGTGGTTTCGCCTAGGACCTTGGCAGTGGCTGAGGCTTTTGGGTTGGGTGTGGACGATTTTCACGAGCACGTGGTTTATGATGATGTGGAGTTGAGGATTGGTCCGAGGGATGTGGTGTACGTTACGGGGGAGTCTGGTTCGGGTAAGTCTGTCTTGCTTCGAGAGTTGGAGCGTGCTTTGGCGCCTGACGTGGTCAATATTATGGATATTACGGTTGATGGTTCGAAGCCTCTCATCGAATCGGTTGGTCGAACCTTTGAGGAAGGCTTGGAGCTGCTGAGCAGAGTCGGCTTGAACGACGCCTTCCTGTTTGTTCGGCGCTTTGACGAGTTGAGTGACGGGCAGAGGTATCGTTTTCGTTTGGCGAAGATGGTTGAGTCTGGCAGGCAGTATTGGGTGGCCGACGAGTTCTGTGCGACTTTGGACAGAGACACGGCAAAGATTGTGGCGTTTAATGTACAGAAATTGGCGAGACAGCTGGGCAGAGCGGTTTTGGTTGCGACGACGCACACTGACTTGGCTGAGGATTTGAAGCCGAGTGTTCGGGTTCACAAGCGGTTTGGTAGAGAGATTGCGGTTCGGTATTTTCCTAACAAGGTGAATGAGAGGTGTTCTCTTGTCAAGGAGGTGCGTGTGGGAGAAGGCGTGAGAAGAGATTACGAGAAGTTGGCTTGTTTTCATTACAGAAGTAGTCGTTTGCCAGCGCCTATGAGGATTTTCGCGTTGAGGCATCGTGGTGAAACTGTTGGGGTTATAGTTTACAGTTATTCGCCTAGCACGTGTTTTGGCAGAAGGCAGGCGTTGGGCAGGGTTGTGAGTGTTGGGGAGTTGAATCGTGATTTTGCGTGGATTTCGAGGGTTGTTTTGCATCCGAAGTATCGCTCGATTGGTTTGGGGGCGATGTTGGTGAGGGAGACATTGCCCTTGGTTGGGCGTCGTTTTGTGGAGACTGTTGCTGTTATGGCGCGTTATAATCCGTTTTTTGAGAGGGCGGGTATGACGAGGATTGCTGTGAGGAAGCCGAGTGAGGGTGTTTTGAACGCTGTTGATGGGTTGAGGTGTTTCGGGTTTGACCCCGTCTTTCTGGCGTCTGAGAGGCGCAATCTGTTGATTTTGTCGAGGCTTGATTGTGAGCAGTTGCGCGGGGTCAAGGGGGTTTTGTTGGGCGTTTCGGAGTGTCCGTTTAAGCGTTTGGCTGGTGCTGGTGTTGCTCATAAGCCGTTTTTGTTGCGTGGTGAGTTTGCGGAGATTGTGAGTAATGCTGGTGTGGAGAGGTTGGCTCTGATGCTGTGCAACTTGAGTGTTTTGACTCAGACTAAGGTGTACTTGTTTTGGAGGAATCCTGCTTTTGAGGAAAAATAAATTCTGGGTTAGGGGAGAGGGGGGTCTAATAGGTGGGTGAAAAGGAGCGTGATTTGGGTGCTGTTGGCGGTTCTGAACGTGGGATGGGCGTTGTTGCGTCGTCCCAAAATCAGCACGAGAGGGTTGACCTTTACGCGAAGGCGTTGCAGTATCTTGAGGAGTCGATTGATTTGTGTGTGTTGCAGCTTCGCAGTTCAAAGTTGAAGGGGCGGGCGAAGCAGCGTTGGGCTCACTGTCTCGCTCAGCAAGTCGCTGCCTTGGTGAACTTGAGGAAAGTTGCTGGAGAAGGAGACGAGGAGGACATGGCTTTGTTCCTTGCGAAGGTTCGAGAGAGACTGCCCAAAAAGTATCGCAGAATGGTGAGTGTGAGTGTCTCTAAGAAACTTCGACGATGTGGGCAGTAGGTTCCTAGAAGACCCAGTATTCTTCGCAGAGAACGTTATGGGCTTTCATCCCTTTTCTTATCAGGCGGCTATTTTGAGGGATAATTGTAAGCGTGTCGTGGCTTGTCTGGGGCGTCAGTCGGGAAAGACCACAACCGTGGCTGTTAAGGCTATACACTTCGCTTACACGAAGCCTAAGACAGTTACTCTAATTGTATCTCCCAGCCTAAGGCAGTCCATTATCTTGTTCGACCGTATCCTCGATTTCATCTATTCCAACAGACTTTTGGCAAAGAGTGTGAAGCGGAAGACAAGGACTATTATTCGGTTGTCGAACGGCAGTCAGATTGTGGCTCTGCCCTGTTCGGCTCATCGTTTGCGTGGGCACACGGCGCACAACCTGATTGTGGATGAGGCGGCTTTTCTTCAAGATGAAATCATAACGCAGATTCTTTTTCCGATGCTTGCAACAACAGGCGGATATCTGACTCTTCTCTCCACGCCTTGGGCTAGAGGAAGCCTCTTCTACAAAGCCTTCACCGACCCAAACTACAGCGTTCACCATGTCAAATCAAGTGAGTGCCCACTGATTTCGAAGGAGTTTCTCGATGAACAGAGGCGCAACATGACTAGGCAGGGGTATCTGATGGAGTTTGAGGCGGAGTTCGCCGAGGAGGAGAGCAGCTATTTCTCGCAAGACCTCATCAAGAGTTGCATCGACCCAGAGATGGAACTGGAGACAGACTTAGAGAACGTGTCGCTGAAGTCTGCGGATTACTATGCTGGAGTCGACATCGGAAAACTGCAAGACCATTCTGTAATAGTCGTAGTAAAGCAGGAGAAGGACATGGTGAGGCTTGTCTTTCTCAAAGAATTCCCTCTCGAAACGCCCTACAGCCATGTTATAGGATTCATAGTCAGAGCCAACCAGAAGTTCAGTCTGAGAAAGATTCTGATAGACAAGAGTGGAGCAGGCGAAGCAATGACCGAAGAAATCAAGGCGCAAGGACTGATGAACGCAGAGAGCAAAGTCTTCACTGTACAGAGCAAGGCGGAGATGCTCGCCAATCTACGAATAATAAATGGAACAACAACAGTTCAAAATGCCCTACAACCACAGACTATGCCAACAAATCAACAGCCAACAATACGAATACACAAAAACAGGGCAAATCAGATTCTGGCACCCAAAAAACAGCCACGACGACCAACTGTGGGCACTTGCATTAAGCTGTTATGCGACAAAAGAAATAACAAAAGGAACACTAGCAAAAGCATGGTAAAACAACAAATAAATGTCGTCTCTCCATAACCTATGCTCGTATTCGACGAAGAGACTATGGTTGAGTGTTTGGAACTCGTTTCATCTTGCTTTGACATTCGCTTTCAAAGGGTGTTTAGTTACTTGGCGGTAATCCATCAGCAACTGTCATGATGACGTTGATGTTTCGGAAATATGCTGTTCCCTCATGCAGAATCGACTGAACCCTGATCTCGTAACTCGATTGATTGGGTTCACCTGTTCTTATCGATGAAACAAATACAGGACTCCATTGATATTCTGTTTGAAGAGTATGGAAAGCCCAGATAGCTTCTTCATTTCCCACCAAAACCCGTAGCCCGACATGAACATACTCTTGAGAACCCTTACATTCCGCGTAGGATGCTATGGAGAGAACTGCATTATTTGTTTTGTTCATGGGAACCCATGTGAAAATTGCTATATCTACCAAAACATCTGGTTCACTAACTATGCTTTCAGTAGATTCAACCAATCTTATCGTTTTGACTTTGATGTTTGTGCCAGCGTTCTCTTCGAGAGCGGTCACTCTTGCTTGAAGGTCGAAGATTGCTTGCCAAATTAGTTCAAAAGGGCTTTTACCGTCCATAGCTATCGACGTTCCAACAAGACTCGCCATGATTACGACACCTATCGCTACAGTGAGCAATCTTTTCTTCGACACCGTATCACCTCCTCTCTCCACTTGTGCGATGCTTCATCGCCTCAACAAGAAGAGACTCGACAAAATCACACAATGGAGACAATCAACATTTATGCCTTATGAAACAATCTTCGATAAGAAGAAGTCAACTACGGCGCTCAATAAGTTGGTTGGACATATGTCGGCTCGCGGAATGCTTCTCCGCTTGGAACAACGGCTATATTAAGATTTACGATAATATTTATTCTGCCCAGCGTCTGCCGAGGAGTGCGGTCGAGAAGTGCTGCGCGCCGAAAACCTCTGGTGTCACGTCGCCCTTCAAGAAAGAGAGGTCAGAGCGGTCGAGAAACTCAGGAGGCTCAACCTCATCTCTCAAAGCCCCCGCTTGTCGCTTCAAATAGTCTATCTCAGAGTGAGCAGCAACATACTAAAATCACTCTTAAAAACCGAGGCTCGCCTAAAAACCCTTACAAGGTAGTTCCGCCAAAGGAAGGCTGCGTCTCCCTCTTCGTCCGCGCCCCACGCCCAAAATCCCTCTCGACCCTCTCCTCCCCTTTCTCCTATCGACTCAGCGCCAGTCGATCAGAATTTTGTTGTAGGCGTCGTTGACGCCCCAGCCGTAACCAAACGAGATAACAAACACGTAGAACAGGCTTGTGGGCTCGGCTGGAACCGCGACGGTTGGAAAAGCCAAAACGGCGATGACCAGGCTGGTGAAGAGGGCGCAGAAGCCCGTGACCGCGTATCTTTGGCTCCAAACCGGAGCGCTCTCGCCCCTCTCAGCGGCTTTTCTCACCTTCTCCACGTACGGCAGCATCGTCCTCATCGCCACAGCCAACAAAACGCCAGCAAACGCCACGAATACTCGTTCCATGAGGCTCCTCACTCCTCCGCCGCAGACGACTGAGAAGACAGAGGCTCACTCAGGTCGAAGCCAAGCTTGACCAGCATGCGCCTCACCTCCTCAGCGCTCACGTACCGAACCCCAAACTGAGCCGAGACCTCAGCCAGACGCACAACGTCTCCGACCCCAACTTTCGGGTGCTCAGGCAAGCCCCAAACCAGTCGACAGTCAGCCTTCTTCGGGTCGAGACCCATCTGCCCGACCAGTGGCGCAAAAATTTCACGCTCAACAACCCTCTTGATAAAGCGCTGCAGAGCCATGACCTTGCGCTCAGCCATGTCCAGGGCGGCGCGAGCCGAAGCCTCTGTGAAACCCGGCGTCGTAAACAGTTTTGGAAGTGGTGTCTGCCCGCCCAGATAGAACTGGTTCAAGACGTGGTCTATGTAAGCCTCGTAGCGAGCCCGAGGGTCGACAGCCACGGTCTTCACGTCGGCGTCTCCCCTGTCGTAGACAAACCTTGCGCCAGCCTTGGGCTTAGCCCTGATCAACCTCTGATACTCAGCCAGCTTCTCGGCGCTGACGCCCGGGAAGAGCCACAGCTCATCAGGTCCAGCATATTTCTCAAAGATTTCGGGCATGACCCGTTCCAAGCGAGCCTTCATCTCCAGAAAGCTCTGTCGGGTCTCGCCGTTGAAGCTCAGCTCCTGCAGCAGGACTTGGAGGAGGCCCACGCCGAAGGCGCCGAAGTTGACGGGGTTCCACCTGAAATGGATTATCTTCTTTGGTGGAAAGACCGTTTTGACGCCGCCGAAGGAGTAGTTGTAGCGCTCAACCTCGCCGTACTGGTCGCGAATCACAGACTTGGCGTCGTCGAAGGCTGTCACGGGCAGTATCTTCAGGCTCTCTAGTCGCTCCGGTTCAACCTTTAGCCAGAAGCTGTTGCCGCAGGCCACTATCTCTCTGGCGCCCACCTGCAGCAAGCCGTCTAGGTTGACCGCCTCGCAGAAGTCGTCCACAGCTTGTTTGGCTTCTCTGGCTTCTGTGTAGTTGGGGTTGACCTTGGTGAAGAAGCCCATTCCCACCGCTTGGTCGGCTAGGAAGTCTACAAAAGCCTTGCAGGCTGGGTCGCGCTGGTAGACGGTTATGATGTCGGAGAAGCTCACGACTGGAGATTCGCTGGAAGTGACGGGCCAAGCGGGCAGCAAGCCACCGCCGCTGTTGCCACCGGCTTTCTGTCGCCTCGCCTCTCTGTAGAGCTCTTTGACTCTTCTAAGGATGGTGCTCAAGAGGTTTCGCCGAGAAAAAGGTTGAAGGCGGTTGTGGATTTAAGTTGGAATTGGCTTGGAGGCGGAATATGGCTTGTCCGCTAACTCTCTTCTCCGCATCAGAATCTGGTTCAGGTAAGGCGGGTCTGGAGGGAGCAGCTCTATCAGCACTCGACCCATCTCTGTAAGGCGGTAATATTTAGGGGGCAGAAAACCGCTCGTTTCAACGTGGTCTACTTCTAAGAGGCGGATTTCGAGGCAGTAGCGCAGGTAGCGATAGATCTTCTTTATGTCGAATCTTCTGCTCTCGTGGTAAACCTGATAGACGTTTCTGGCGCCCTTTCTGAAGAGGCACAGAAACCTTATGACCTCTAAGAAGTCGCAGGCGCGACTCCCTTTTGGGCGACCCTCCCTCAAACCGCAAACCGATACGCGACTAGACATTTTTTTCCCACATGCTCCAACGCCATGTCACTCCAATACGACAGTGCCAAAGAGTTTGGAGGCGTGAACGGCTCTAATGAGAATTTTTGACAGAAAAACGCAACCCACGGCGTATGGCTGAGTTTTCTTGGGCAAGAAACGTCGTTAAGGAAGAGGCGTTTCTTCTGGTAGATATTTAAAGTGATTAGATGTTTTGGTGTAGAAGTTGTTCTCTGTGTGCTTCCGTTTGAGCTGGTTTTGTCGGGCTCAAGAGGGCGGTTTTCTTCTGAAAGAAGCGTTACTGAACGCTGAGATGATGGGATTATTTCTCCCAGATGTCGAGTGGAGGCTTGTGGTCGGGAGGTATCGGCGACTTGTATTTCTTATTACCTATTCTCTGTCTGTGTTCCTCCTTCGCTTTGTTCAGAGCGTCCTCGCTTGTCAGGAGGTCGATGGCTGTGGCAGCCATAACCTTTGCCGCAAATACTAGCGACTTGTGTCCAAGTCCAACTCCGCTTTGCGCCACGTTTTGCCATGAGTGCCCAGGAGTACCCAGAACCCAGGTGGCGGTGTCGAACTCCACGGTGGGTGCTTGCCAACTCACGTCTGCAACGTCTGTGCTGCCGTGGCTGTACTCGCCGTCCCCCCATGGGTCAGGGATTTCGTCGTCTATCAGTTTGTCTACAAGTCTCTCCCAACCGGGGCGTTTGGATTTCTTTAGTTGGGTGATCTTCATTTCGGGAGTGATTGTCTTGGCGATTTCTTTGGCGAACGTCCATTCTTCTTCGGTGTATTTGGGCAGCCCGATCTCGCGCATGTTCTTGATGATCAACTCGCTGATGGTTCTGTTAGGAATTAGATTGTAGATTCCTGCGACGAACTCGACCTTCAACTCGGTTCTGGTCATCAGGGCTGCTCCCTTGGCTATGTCAAGTATCCAGTCGTAGATGAACTCCACTTCGTCCCTCTCCGGCGCCCTGACATAGTACCAGCTTCTAGCGTAGTGGGGCACGATGTTCGGTTGGTCTCCGCCCTTCTCGACGATGTAGTGGATTCTTGCGTCCTGAATCACGTGCTCCCTTAGATAGTTTACCCCTATATTCATTAGCTCTAGGGCGTCCAGTGCGCTTCTACCCTGCTCAGGAGAACCTCCGGCATGGGAAGCCTTTCCATAAAAATGAAACTTGGCTGAGTTGATAGATAAGCTGCTTCTCAGACTAGCGGCGTTCATACTGCTTGGGTGATGACTAATCACAGCGTCTGCATCACTGAAGTATCCGTCCCTAACCATGTAGCCCTTACCATCAAAATTCTCCTCAGCCGGACACCCGAAGAATCTAATCGTGCCCTTGATTCCGTATTCCTCCATCAGTTTCTTCACCGCTATCGCCGCCGCCATGCCGCTTGTTCCATAAATGTTGTGTCCACATCCATGCCCAGGTTTGCCAGGTTCTGACGGCTCCCTCCATGGAACCTTCTTCTGCGACAACCCAGGCAACGCGTCGTATTCGCCCATTATTCCTATGACTGGTTTTCCTGCGCCCGAGGTGGCTACGAAGGCGGTTGGCATACCCGCGACTCCCCGTTCAACTTTAAACCCGTGTTTCTCCAGCTCGTCTGCCAGAATCGCTGAGGACTTGAACTCGATTAAGCCCAGCTCAGCGAGCTCCCACAGTCTATCGCTCATTTCAATAAACAGCTCCTTGTTGTTCTCAATCCAGTCGAGAATGTGCTTCTTGTCTATAGGCATCAGCATCACCCAGGATACAGAAGATAAATGAACCGTTGGATTTTTAGGGTTTGCGAGAGCAGATGCTTTTCAGAAAGAATAATGAGGTTGACGGCTGTATCCATTGAGTCTCAGGTGTCAGGGGCTCTCTTATGACAGAAAGGTTATTCTCTCGTAAGAAGCATTACTGTGCGCGTGCAAAAATAATAAGAGACAGAGATAATTAGTGAGAGCCGAAATGGAGGTAAACGATGTGAAGGTTTATTCTCACACAGATCCAGATGTTAAGACAATTTTAGAAAAGGTTTCTAGGTACGCTCAGCAAGCTGAAGCTATGAACATGCCTTATTGGGTCTTTGTTCAGGACTCCAACCCTGTTGGAATTGTTGCGGTTGGAAAGGAACCTGTGCAACTGTTAGCTTCGCCGGGAACCCCTGTGGCTTTCATAAACTTGATGGATGCAAAGCAGCCTAAGGAAAACATAGAAACTTTTGCCTCTGAAGCATTAAAGATAGCAACTCAAAGGGACATTGAATACGCGTTAGCGACATTTCCATCTAGTGAAGAAGCAGCCATCAACCAGTTCCAGAGGATAAATTTCAAGGAGTTTGATGATTGTTATCAAATGATTTGTCAACTTGACAAAACTTTCAGAACGTCTGAAGAGCTTCGGTTCACGCAAGTCAAGAAAGAGGAGATGCGTCAGTTCATTGAATGGGCTGAAAAATTCCTCCAAGACTCCCCAGACGTTGCGTTGACGGAAGCGCTGAAGCATCTTTCCGAACTGACTGACGAGTTCTTGAGCATTTATTATTCTCTGGAGAGATTCTACTTCGCTGACAAAGACCAACAAAAAGTCGGTATCATAAGTTTCAACACAAGCAGCGGATTAATCAGCAACATAGGCGTCGACTCTCAACAGCGAGGCAAGGGTTATGGAAGACAAATCATGCTGTTTGGGCTAGAGCAGTTAAAGGAAAGCGGCTGCAAACAAGCGTATCTGAGAGTTCATGTTAAAAATGAACCTGCGGTTCATCTCTATGAATCTTTGGGGTTTGTTAGAGCAGAAAGATACAAGAGACTGATTTGGCGGAAGCAAAACACAGTGTGACAACTGAGCGCACGCAGCAGCGAGCTTGGTTGGCACTTTAAGCCTTCATTCTGTAAACAGGGGTTTTGGCGTAAGCGTGATTGTGAGTGAGCCTCTCTCCTGCTGCACCTCTACCTTCAAGTCCTTCTCTAGAAAGGGTGGTAGGAGGTCGTGGAATTCCCTCGGGATGTTTAGGGAAATGACCTCGTAGCTGTAGGTGGACTTGCCGTAGTACTTCTTCTTCACCAGACGCCTGTTCAGTCTGACCATGAGACTCGCCCATGATTTACACGGCTGACTGTTGACTTAAAAACCGTGTGAGTCATGGTATAGACTATTACTTGGTGAGAGGTGGGTGAAACTGTCTGATGTCTGAGCCACGCTAGACGGAAAAGCCAAGCGTGTTTCGGACGCTAATTCCACGTTTTAAGCCTACACGTCAGTTAGTTTTTCGGTGGCTCACCCTTGCCCTGGGAAGAAGACGAGGATTTTGTTCACAGCGGACACCGCAGTCAAGACGAGTTTCAGCCCAACGCCTTCCGCACCATCACACTGAGCGAGGAGGAGGGAATTAAAGCTGTTATCGGCAAGCCCAGAGGCAAGCACACAACCGAGGTCGTGAGCTACCTCTTCGACAAGAAGAAAGGCTGGACAATAAACAAGGCTAAGGCGTGGTTCGAGGAGCACCAAGCCAAGTTAAAGGAATCCTTCTCATGGACGGGCGACATCAAAGAACTCTCGGGTCTGGGCAACCTAATCCGCGGCAAGGCACTGCACCCCATACACACCGTTCACCCAAACGAGTGGCCAGAGGTCCGCGAATACTTGGAAGAAGAACTAAGGAAGTCGGCGCACACGCTGGTAGGAAAACCCCTACTGATTGACCATCACAGGCAGTTGAAGGGCGAGGTCCTCGGAGCCCAGTACGAGGAAGACGCCGTCGAATACGTGGCAAAACTCGACGACTCAGGCGTTCTCAGCAAAATTCGCGACGGCAGAATCAAGCACTGCTCGGTTGAGTTCGAGTGGAAACAACTCGACAGGGTTAACGGCGTTGCACCACGCAACATCACCTTCACGGGTTTAAGCCTGCTCGAAAACTTTCTCCCAGGCGACCCCGCAACCAATGTTGAAATCTGGGAGGGAATCATCACCAAGTTGAAGGGGGCTAAGGACGCCCGTCGCGATGTTAGGGAACAAGTGGGCGCGGAGCCGAATGAGTTCATTTTCTATCTGGTGCGTGACCCTGCCGCCTTTCTGGAGGAGAGATTCAGCACTGTTTGGGTTGACCAGACTAACGGTGTCCAAGGCGTTTACGGATACTTGCGTGAGCAGACAGACTCCCCTCAGCCCATGGCTCTCCTCTTCCTAAAAGCGAACGGCTGGGACATGGCTAAGGTCAGGGAGTGGCTTGAGAGGCATCCTCAATACGTGAGGCAGAGTCAGCCTCAACCAAGTTCCACACTACTCGGCTTTCAGAAGAAACAGCCCTTAACCGAAGCCATTCTTCCCCCTCAAACTCCACCTCTAACGCCTGCTCACATCGGCAGAGACGAAATCCTGGCTTTGATTCCAGACGAGCGGGTCTGGAGAAGCTGGAGCTATGGACCCCAGACTCTCGTTCGGCAACTCAGGCACAAGCTGGAGAGTGAAAGCCATGGGTGAGGCTAAGCGTAACAGTCATTCAAGTGACCGGCGCGTAAGCCACGACGAAGTGGCTGAAGCCGAGAACCAGACGGAGGAAAAAACAAAGTGACAGACCTTTGGCCAGACGCGGAGACTGGCGAGATGATAAGCGACGGAGTGGTCCTCAGCTTCGAGGCAGCCGGAGCGATAACCAAGGGCAAGACGGTCTATCTAAGCGCAGACATGAAGGTCAGCCAGTGCACGGCTGCGACCCAATACGCCATAGGCGTAGCCCTGAAGACGGTCGCGGTCGGCGAGTTCTGCCCTGTGTGTGTCCGAGGCGTGGTGAAGGTCGCGGCTGGAGGCGCCATCTCAAGGGGCGCTCAGGTTCAGACAGACGCTTCTGGGAACATCATCGTGTTGGCTGACGGCTCTGCCACGTACACACCAGGGGAACTGCCAGACAGAGTGGCCAGAGCGCTGGGCGTTGCGCTGCAGACCTTTGCCAACGGCGACACCGGCTTGGTCTTCGTGGACAAGGCGTAGAAAAAGGAGGCGAGAAGAGCCATGGGAGACAATAAGAATGGGAACGTTCTGAGAGAGGCGATTCTGAAAGACCCAGAGCTCGGCGACTACCACTGGAGCACAATGGTAGAGAAAGCCAAGTCAAACCTGTTCACAACCCGCTACTGCTCCAGCCTCATAAACGAGGGAATCCTGAGCGACATGGCAGGCGCCCTGGGCAAGATGCACGACGTGGTCATCGAGGCAGCCAAGCCGACGCTCATAGGCAGAGAGATGATATGGATTCTGCCAACCGACCAAGCCCTGGTGAGGTTTCCGAAGGCTAGGCTTGGAAAAGCCAAACAAACCGCGGAGTTCGCTGAGACTTGGTTCTATCCAGAGAAGAAGGAAACCTCGGACGTGCAAGCAACCGTCGAGATTCGGGCTGGAGGCGAGTGGAGCAAGAAGTACGTGGAGGACGCCAACTGGAACGTCATGGAGCGCCAAGCCATGGAGGTGGGCAGAGCCATAGGCGAACTGGAGACAGAGAGAATCTACAGCCTATACACAGGCATCGCAGCCTCAGACTTGGCGGGCGGAGCCGAAATCGGTGGCGCTGGAACCCTCAACTGGGCGGGCGTGGTCAGCTTCTGGAACACCATACGAAAGGAGAACTTCAGCGCAAAGGTGCTCGTGATTCACCCGGAGCAGGCGGCTGACCTCTGGCAGGACGACAAGTTCATCCACAGCTTCTACTTCGGCAAAGAAGTCGATGTGCGCCGAGGCATCTTAGGCGAAACCTACTTGGGCATGAAGGTTCTGGTGAGCACAAAGGCGACGAACGGAACGGTGATAGCCATCGACACAGACGTAGCAGCCGTCATGCTCCTGCGCCGAGACATCCTGACAGAGCCCTTCGAAAATCCAAGAGAAGATCGCTACGGCATCGTGGCCAGTGAAAGAATAGGGTTGGGGACGCTGAGAACTAAAGCGGTCGCTCGCGGGACTGGCTGGTGAGAAAACCTAATACTACGACTGTCATGTGCTAGTAGCCTCAGCATCCATGTTTTTTTTGACTTTTCAGAAATTCGGAACCATGTGGTGCGGTGTGAATGGTTGAGTGGGGTCGATATCAAGACGCTTACAAGGCGCTTTGGGAGAAACTTGACGCTCTCTCCAAATCGCTGGGTAGCGTGGTATTTGACGCCATGTCTGAAACATGGATTGAACCACAGACCCTCATTGCGTATCGCGATGAATTAATTTTATGTGTAGGGGGAGGCAGTGGCAATCTACCTGGCGTTTGGGTAACTACAGATGGAATAACTTGGAAGAGAAAATACGCCAAGGTTCCTTCTGACTGGTGGGCGAGCCAAATTTTCAATGGCAAGCTGTACTTGGGCGGCGGATACGGTGCAGATTTTTGTCAAATAACCGAGTATGATGGCACAGATTTTGTTGAGGTTTTCAAGGAACCTGGCGGATTAGGTGGGGGGCAGGGTTGCATAGAAGCATTGGGAGTTTACAATAATCATCTTTATGCTGGACGCAAAAACCAGATATGGCGTAGCGCCGATGGTCGAAATTGGACACAGATTTTCACGTTCGCCACAAACAAAGGCATATATCAATTTGCTGAGACTGCTGGTGGCTTTTTGGCTTTTGAGGGTGAGCCGATAAGTGCGCCCTCTAAGGTTTATAGAACTGTTGACGGGCTGAACTGGTCCGAATGGGCGTCCGTTAATGATGTAGAATGGTTCAGAAGCCACTCACCGTCAGATAGGATAAAATTGGGCGGATTTTGCTTCATAGGCGACGGAAAAGGATATGTTTTCATGCGGGAATTCGATATCTGGAACAGTCAGTTTTTCCGCACGTTTTCTGAGGAAGGCTCAAACGCCGTCGCCATTAAGTGCAAGCGTATCGGCAATTACATGGGCATATGCACGGGAATGGGCACGGGGCACAAGCCAAAGGGACAGTTCCTTTTGTGGGATGCCAATTGCCTGAGACTAATCGCGGAAACGCCCATGAGCATAATAGATTTTGAACTTTTTATGGGTAACCTTTATCTCGCCTGCATTGGCATCGTTAAGGATTCTTTCAATCAAGATTCCTTCGCAAATCAATTAATTCTTTTTAGGTTGCCGTTCAATATTGCAGAATCTAAACCCTTTATGATGACTATTCCATTGTTTCAGAATCGTGTTATAGGTGTTGCTGGATACGGTGCAGGCTGGATTCCAATCTTGGGTTTTCGTGATGTTATGGTCAAAATTTTTAGCACGCAAGCGGGAGTGCTAAAATTTCAGGCTTTTCACCAACCCTCATGGAACTGGAGAGATGTTGAAACCTTGAATATTGCTGCGAACACAGAAATACACGAAACCGTAACTTGGCGGTCTAAGTTTATGAGGCTATTTTTTACACCAAATGCGGAGGCTACGGTTAGCCTCGAAGCCACCTTGATAGGAGGTTGAAGAAAAAAACATGAGCGAATGGGAAGGGTACAGAAAGGCTCTCAAAACAATCAATGCAAGACTTGACGCCTTAACGAAAGCGCTTGAAAGCATAAGCCAGGACACCCTGCGGGTTAAGAGCGTGTAGGCGCTCGCCCAAAGCCGATTGGTGACTGGCTACCTGACGCTGACGGACGCTTTCTAGGCGAGACCGTGACTCCTCGGAGATGGGATGGAAGCAGATTAATCAACATTGGACCGAATGTTAGCCATGGAGATTTGGCTGATAGAGATATTGACGTAAAAGGGCACCCTCTGTTATATGCTCTATCAGATAAGACAAGACCAAGCCCATGGGTTGCAGAGACAGATATACCTATCTTAACCGACCCGAAATATCCTAATGCTTTGTTGCTTGACGGCTCAAGAGCCATGACAGGCGATTTACTTCCAGACATAACTAAAACTTGCAGTGTCGGCTCAACAACAAAACAGTTGAAGAACCTAGCCACCCAAAATTTATACATTGACAATGACTTTCTCTTTAAATTCTATTCTGCTAATTGGTTAAAACTCAGAAATTGGGCAGACACAGCATATAGAAACATAATCCTTGGTAGTCTCGCGTGTCAGGGAGATATGCTGGCGAGTAATTACTCTTTTGGCACTGGCGACTTCACCATCAGCACATATTGGGCTCAAGGAAACAAGTTCACCTTGTGTAGTTATTACGGCGGAGCCTATCAATCTGTTGCAAGAGCAATTAATGACTACTTTGACATCATGAGAGCAGGCGATATAACTCTCCTGAGCAACAAACTCCTAAACGCCGTCGCAGGCGCACTCAGACTGCCCAACACTCGACCCTCAACGCCTCAAGCAGGCGACACACGCTACGACCCCACAACCGATACATTCGAAATATACGATGGAGCCGTTTGGCGACCGCACTGAGGAGGTGAAAACCGTGTCTGCAGAAAAAAATTATCTCCTGCGAATCCAAATAGCTGTTAAGAGTGCGAGTAAAGAAGCAATCCGAAACTTTCTCATCAGCAAACTTGTAGACGAGAAGAAGAAGGGCAACATAACGTGGGCAAGCTGGAACATCGTTGAAGAAACGCCTCCTTTCAGCGAGTCTGGAGAGATATGAAATGAACCCTCCCAAAGTCGGCTATGCAAGGGGCGTCTGTCCCGTTTGTGGGCGATTGCTTCTGCGACGGCGACCCGCTGAATCCGCCTTCTGCGACTGCTATCGTTTTTGTCCACTTTGTAGTCCAGCTTACAGCGTGCCCATGACTCCCCACACGCCAGATTTGACAGCGAGTACTTATCGCAATGAAGGGGCTCATGACGTCAAAGGTGGAAGCGCTGAGCCCCCAGAATGGACGATGGGCACATTGTTTGTGTGTTACAACCACTCGCCACCATACTACAGCAAGCAGAGACCAGTCGAAGTGAGGCTGAAGTGAACGACGACAGAAAGAGCCTAAACGAGGAGAAAACCCAGCTTCAAACGAGGCTAAAGATAGAGGGAACAATAGACAAGGCGATGTTCGAAGAGTTCAAGCACATACTAACCCAGGAGGTTCAGCAAGCGGAGATTGAAGACAGAGCAGAGCCAACCGTGAGCCAAATCCTAGAGATGTTGCTCAGAAAAGGCATCAAATCCTACAAAACAGAAAAAAGAGAAAGAAAACAGCGAGTTGAACAAACATAACTGTGGGTTGATAAAAACAAGTAAAAGGTCTTAACTGCCAAGCACTATTTTAGATGATTACTGGATGCACCTTAGCTGCAGGTTTAAACACCGCATGGAGGGGTTCTTATGAAATGGAAAATCTTAATCGTCTCTTTTCTGGAGAACTTCAGAAAACTTTCTGAGCATCCGCTAAAGAGACTCACCGGAATCGGATTAAAAGAGAGAATGACTTTTCTCGACGTTGGATGCGCACTAGGATTTTATTCGTTTTATGCCTCCTCTATCGTCGGAGAAAAAGGACTTGTTTACGCTTTAGATATTAACCCCGATTTCTTAGATTATATCTCAAATAAAGCCAGCAAAAGAGGGGTCAAGAACATCAAAACGATAGTGGCCAATGCCCAAGAAACAGGTTTACCTCAGAAAAGCGTTGATATTGTCTTCCTCCACTTAGTTCTTCATGATATCAAAGACAAAACCGCAGCAATTAAAGAATTCAACCGAGTCTTAAAGTTAGGCGGAAAACTGGTTATCGACGAAGAAAATGTGATGCCTTCCGATCTAATCAAGAAGCTAGCGGAAGATTCAGGTTTCAAATTCTTCGAACGCTTAAGAAAGACCGTTCAAGTCTTTGAGAAAATATGAGTCGACAAAAACTGAAAGCAACAACGCCAAGCTAGTTAAGGGATTTTCACCGTTACCAACTGTCGATTTTGCAAAACCAACTCTAACAACGAACCCTGATTTTTCGACTTCGAAGAGAGAAAATATATTTTTCCTGTGTTGTCGGACATGGTTTAAGAGTTGGGGGCGCTCGCTTTTTGGTTTGAGTGTGGTTTTGTGGCGAGCGTTTCGGCTGATGATGTCCGTGACACCCTTAACCTCTCAGTTTCTGACATAGCAGACGCTAAGGTTCTAAAGATGGTGAAGAAGGCTGAGGTGACGCTGGAGTTGGAGACGAATCGCAGCATAGACTACAACGACTGCACAGAAGAGGATGCCCTCTTCATAACCAACCTGGCAGCCATCTACGCCATCTGCTACCTGACTGGAGGCTCAGCCACGGGGCTCAGCTTCACGGTTGGAAACCAAAGAGTAGACGTGCTCGAGAAGGCGCCTCCACTCGAAGCTCTGCAGCAAGAGGTTGAACGTATCTTGAATCGGATGCGAGGCGCCACACTGAAACGAGTCTGAAAAAAATGGAGGAAAAGCATAGGGCATGACTCGCTTCGAACAGTTTCTGCGGCGAGAGGGTGAAGACGTGGCATGGCACAAGAGGCAGGAAGGCTCCCTTGACCCTGAAACAGGCGACCGCGCTGTCACGTGGACAACCGAAACCATCAGGGCTTTGGTTCAGTCGGTCTCAGCCAACGAAGTCCTAGTGGAGGCTGGTCACACGAGCCAAGAGTACATCCGAGTCTTCCTCACAGCCAACATACAACACAAGGACAGGCTAACTTGGAGAGACTCAGACTACGAGGTTCAACCGCCTGAATCACAATATTTCAAAGGCGCACTCGAGTATCGCACAGCCTTGTGCAGGAGGCTGAACGCATAGATGCCGCTCGCATGGGACAAGAAACTCTCGGTGCCGCCCGGACAAGAAACCAGCATAGTCACTTATCAAGTGGGCGAGGGCAAACTGGTCAACCTCGACGGGTTCATAGCCTTCGGCACCTGCGCCGGCATCTACCGCCTCTACGTCGACAGCGACGTAAAGGCCAGCTACATGACCAGCGAGGCGGATAGAAACGCCTACGTCGTCTTCCGAACCGAACACGTCTCGGGACCCAAAACCATCACGGTGAAAGTTACGCATTTTGTTCCAGCCATGGCTGGAGAGGGCCAAGACTTCGAGGGAACAATATTAGGAGGATAACCGTTTTGGGAGTCTCCCGCGAATTCAACGAATCCTTCGAGGCTCGAGAACCCGGCGACGCCTACCTAATCCGTTACACTTCGGAAAAAGCGGCTGTGACAGCCATATCGCTCGACTACATGAAGAGGCTCATACTCCCAACCAGCCTGCCAGTGGCTAGCCCAGGCGGAATGGTTGTTCCCTACGAGGGCGGCTACGCCCTTCTGGCTCTCTTAGCCAAAGGCGAAAACACATTGGCGAAAGACATCCTCGACAAACTAGTTACCCTTCAAAACGCGGACGGTTCATGGTATCAACAGTATTATCCCTACAAGCTCTTCGATAGATGCGAAGACAGAAAGGTGGACAGCGGCACCAGCCTCACAGCCTGGGCGATGGCTGACTACGACGTCCGACAAACCCCGCCTACAACACTGTACAAGACAGCTTGGCAGAAAGCCGCCGAGTTCCTTCACACCCTGGAGTGGGCGTTAGCACCATCAGCCAGCTTGCTCAAGAACCAGGTGATAGGGGGAGTGCCCGAGGAGGTTGCCTTCTCGTCCGACGTAGCCGAAGCCATATTAGGCCTGACCCGTGGGCTGGACGCCTACGGCGCCACTGTCTTGGATTCTGGAGGACACAGCGTGAAAGACCTCGTGACAAGGCTGGTGGCTGGATTAGACGGTTACATGTGGCGACCCGCCGACTACTTCTACCAAACCGAGTACCCGCTCGGCGCCCAGAGCCAAACCAAACCAGGCGTCTACATCACCTTCAAGCAGTTGGTCTCTTACTCGCAAGCCTTGGTCGCTTGGGCGCTGAAAAACTGGGACGACAAGTACGGCACGCCTGGGCAGCACACATCTAACATCAGCGACGCCCTCGACAGAGTAATAGCAGTTAATAGAGGGCGATGGGGCGGCTACCTCTACCACCCAACCTACGAACCGACAGACTCGCCAGAGGAGTATCCGCACTACGCTGCGTTAATGAAAATCGCCATGGAAAAGGTGGATGCAATCCGATACTCGAGGCACATCGACGAGGCGCTCAAACTCCTGCGCTGGTGCGCCCTATCCAACGGCGCCGTTCTCGACCGTGTCTGGCCAGACGGGCGCTGCTGTCTAAGCCCAAACGCGAGAGGACCCCTACTCGTCTCAGCCGCCGCGTGCGTTCTTGCTGGAGCGTGAAACAGGAATGAGCCTAGCGGAGGACCCGAAAACCACTCTGATGAATCTGATCAAGAACAACATCGTCTTAAAGAAGGACGACAACCTGACGCCAGCCACGGTCAACGTCAGCCAGGAGTGGTTCAACAGCCAACTATTCAGAGACTTCGACGCCCAAATCACGGTTGGTTTAGCTGAGGGCGCAATGGAAAAACTGAACGTGGGCGGCTCCTGGGTGCGCCATGGCGACCGCTACAGAATCATAGGGTGGAGCGTAGACAAGGCAGGCATAACGGGAAAGGAGATGCGCTGGAAAATCAGGCGCGAGATAGAGCGCATAATAAGGGCTAACCGCAAGTCGCCGGGAGGCGCATTGAGTTTTGTGGATGTCAGAAGCGTATCAGAAAGTGAAGATGTCAACGCTAAACCGCCTTACTGGCGAGTCGAGGTTATGGTCATCACGCATCGCTATGAAAAAGCATGAAAAAGGAGGTAAGATGGAAGAATGGCTTCGTCACTCTACACGGGCGAAGAAGCGAGAGCCTACTACGTTGAGGAGACAACCTACGGCGTCACACCGTCGAATCCAGCCATGCTCAACATAGGCATCGTGCAAGAGGTGGAGCCAGCCCTAGACCCCCGCAACACCGTGATAAGAGGGATAGGCTCAAGAAACGCCAAAGCCATAAGGAAGGGACTACGCCACATCGACCTCAAAATAGCCTACACGCCGCAGAACTGGAACTTCTTCAGCTACGTCCGCTCCCTAAACCCAGTCAGCGTGGAGGTCTTCTACGAGAAAACAGCCAGCGTAGTCAGCCTCAACCACAAGGGATGCAAAATCGACAGAGCAAAGTTAGACGTCTCAATCGAAGACCCTGTGAAGGCAACTCTAGACCTCATCGGGCAAGACGTGGCTGTCGCCACCGCAAAGATAGGCGCCAGCTACGAGACCGAACCAACCAATCCGCCTCTGACTGGGAGCGACTGCTCAATAACCAAAACTGGCGTGGAAGTGACCCGCTTCAGCGACTTCAGCTTCGAGATAGTCAATAACCTCAAGCGTCAACCGGTCATAAGGTCTGCAAGCGCCCACTTGATCAAGAGCTTGCCCGAGCGCCACGAGACGTTGCAGGGCTCGGTTCGCGCTGACTTTGAGTCTAAGGCTGAGCTGGACGACGTTCTTGGCGACACGGAGTTCACGCTCGTCTTCAACATAGGCGGAACGAGCTTCTCCTTCACGGGCTGCAAGTGGAAGTCCAGCAGACTAGCGACCAAGATCGAGGACACGGTGGCTCAGAATCTGGAGTGGGAGGCAAGAGGCTTAACCATAACATAGAAGGAGAGCGCTGGCGAATCATGAAAACCGAGGTTGTTGAGGTTGACGGGCGATTCGGCTCGGAGTACGCCGGACGATACGTTTTCAGAGAAATAACTTGGATGAAGAGGAGCCGAATAATCACCAAATACACCCGCTACCACCCAGTGACTGGGCAACTAATCAGCAGCGACCTCCCAGCCATACAGGCTGAGACCATGTGGGCGGCGCTGAAGGAGCAGCCAACGTCGCACCCTATAACGCTGGAGAGGCTGCTTGACGAGGAGAACGGCGTTCCGATAGAGCTCGGCGAACTCTTCAGCAGGGTTGTCAATAGGCTCTGTGGCTTGACGCTGGATGAGGCAAAAAACTCCTGAGGGCGATGAGGCGTGGCAGACCGCACCCGAGCCTCACACGGTTTCGTCTCTGCAAAGAGATGGGATGGACTCCACGTCAGCTCGACCAGCAGCCAGCCAGAGACGTTGAGGCGTTCGTTGTCATCTTGAACGAGATGGACCGCCAGACCGAGGAGGAAGTTGAAAAAGCCAAGCGAGGCGCACGCCATGTCGGTTGAGATGGAAACACACGTTGAAGGATTGGAGCAGTTTAGGCAGAGGATGGAGAGGGCAGACTTATCCCTGAAAGCGAGCGTTCACCAGAGACTCGCCGAATTGGCAGACTCTATCAAGGAGACGGCTCAACAACTCGCCCCGATGCGAACGGGCTACCTGCGCTCAACAATCTACGCTCAAACCGAGGATTGGACGGTAAAGATTGGAGCCTACGCTCCATACGCCACCTACGTCGAATACGGTACACGTTTCATGCGCGGTCGCCGATTTCTGACACGGTCTTTGGAGACGCATCGTCCCCAGCTTGAGAGTGTTATCGGTCTGGGTGTTGAAGAAGCCGTCAGGGAGGCGAGCGCTTGAGTTTCCATGAAATCAGCATCATGATTCGAGCTGTGAACCGCGCCAGCAACGAGTTCGGACGCGTCAGCGCCGACGCTCAGAGCATGGCTGAACGGGTGAGAACAGCGGGCACAGTCATAGCTGGTTTAGGCGCAGCCAGCAGAGCAGTCGCCCTTCTGGGGCATCAGTTCGGCTTTCTGTCGGCTGAGCAGGAGAGGTGGCTAGCGAGCATGAGCTACGTGGTTACAGCGCTCGGCGTGTTCACGCGGACTAGTCTAGGAGTGGCTGTGGCTCAGAAAGTCTATGCCGCTGCGACTGCAGTCGCCGCCAAGGTGACTTGGGCTTTCAACACAGCCCTAGCCATGAAGGTTGCCTTGTTGACTCTCGGTGTGGGCTTGGTTGTTGCAGCCGCTGCTTATATGGCTTGGCTTGCCAGCGCCACTCGGGACGCGGCTTCGGCTCAGCAAGAGTACAACGACTCCCTGTCTCGTCAGGGCAGAGTCGGTGGAGGGCGGGGAGAAGAGGCTGACTACGAGCGCATCGCGAGGCGTGGAGCCTTCCAATAGCTGGCGCGTGTGGTTGTGAGCGGCGATGAGCCATGATTTTCCACAAAGCCGCCCTGTTCATCCTATATCCACTTAGGAAGTGGTATATCGTGAGCCTAGGCTATCCTCAGTGCAGAGTCGAAATCTTTCGTGGAGTGAAGCACTTCGACGAGGTCTTCGCCTCGGGCTGGACCGTGAATCAGGGAGCGCTGACCACGGATGGAAGAATCGGAACCCTCACAATCGCAGCCACGTACGATTACGCTTCCATGAAAAAGAGTTGGAGCTTTAACACCTCTGCACACAGATACGCCATCATCAAGTGCACCGATTTGACGGGCTCTTCTTGGAAGTTTGAGGCTAAGCTAGCTGGCGTCGTGAAGTCGTTCAAAACCTTCACGGACACTGGAGTGAAAACGGTTGACTTGCAGAACGATGGTGTAGGGGCTCCGCCCTACTTAGGAGACATTGATGAGGTAGTCTTAACCGTGAACGGGTCCGCTGGTAGCGCTGTCAAGTTTGATTACTTGAAGATTTGTGAGAGAACCATGCTGACGCCTTCTGACGACTTGGACGTGGCTGAGTTGAACGTTCACTTGGCGGTCACGGAAGAGGTGGGCTCAGTGAACTGCCTCCTCCAAAACTACGACGCAAAATACACAGACCAAATCTCAGTGGGCGACCTCATCGAAGTGGCGCTCTCGCGAACGGGGGAAACCTTCTCCAAAGTGTTTAAGGGCAGAATAGACGCCGTGGCGAAGCGAGCCGAAGCCACGCTTAGAGGCCAGCAGCACTACCTGCGCCTTCGCGGACGCGACCTAGGAGCCGAACTCTTCAGCCGCCTAGTCACCAAGAAGTACGAGAGCAAGGAGGGTTCGGAAATCGTCAAAGACGTGCTGTCGAACTACACGCCTCTGACAAGCGTCGGCGCGGAGACAACGAACAGCACCTATGCCGAAGAGGATTATGAGAACAAGCCCGCTTGGGAGATCGTCAAGTACATAGCCGAGACAGCCAAGGACGCAAGCAACGTCATAGGCTTTGACTTCAAGTGCGAAGAAGGCGACGTCAAGTTCTTTCCAAAGAGCAAGTACGCCAGCCCAGTCTCGTTGGACGGCATCATCACGTTATGCGAGCACGAGACAGCGATAGAACGAGTCCGAAACAAAATCCTGGTCTACGGCGAGGCTTCCAAGCCTAATCCGCTGGACAGAGACGCTTGGACTGAGAGCCTCACACCCGCAGACGGCTCGTGGAGCAGCGGAACTGGAAGCGGAAGCGTTTCTCTGGACAGCGCTGAGAAGATAGTTGGCTCCTACTGCATCAAGCACTCCACAAACACCGCGGACTACTACGGGCGGGCTGTCTTCACCCTAAACAGCGGAAAGGAGGTTGACTCCAACCTCTACCCCAGCCTGACTTTCCAGATGAAGGAAGAATCCGCCTTCAACGGCGAGGTGACAGTCACGCTGGAAGACGACGCTGGCATGTGGGTCTTCCAAACTTTCAACATAAGCAACAACAAGAAGTGGCAGCTCCAGACGTTCATGGCTGGAAGGAAGAACAGCGACCAGTGGACCCACGGCGGCGGCAACTCCCAACCCTTCAACTGGCAAAAAATAAAGAGGCTCCTCTTCGACGCTCACTTCGCCGGAACTGGAACAGGCTCCTTCTGGATCGACAACCTCTTCTTCGGGAAGCGTCGATGGAGCGCCACTGCCGAAGACTCACCTAGCCAGTCGAAGTATGGAGTGCGTGAACTCGCCATAATAGACGAAACACTGGTCTCAGACGACGCCTGCGCCAAGCTGGCAACGGCTGAGCTCAAGTTCAGGAAGGACCCAGCTGAATCTCTACGAGTCACTGTGCTCGGAGACGCTCGCATAGTAGCGGGCGAGACCATCAGGGTTGTGAGTCCCAACGAGAACATTGACGCCGACTACCGCATTCAGGCTGTCGACCACTACTTGAACGATGAGGGCGAGTTTGAAACGTCCATGACGCTCATAGCCGAGCCTCCATGTCTGGCAGAAATCCTCTCAGAAACCCGCAGAGAGGTCGGAGTCTTGATGAGGGGCACAGCCTACGGCAAATTGGGAAGGTAAAAGGGAGCCATGCCAATCAAGAGGCACAAGACCTGGGCGAGCTTTCTCCTTCCCTCAGACTGGAAGTGGGAGTTCGAGAAGGAGCTTCACCGCCTAGACCAGCAGAGAGTCAAGTCCAGACGAGGATTCCGCATGTCTCTGTCACTGCTCTTCACAATCGCACTGATGGAAGGAATCAAAAAAGTCAGAGAGATGAACATGGAAGACGTGGAGAAGTGGTGCAGAGAACACGCAATATAAGCCATTATGGACGCGTGAAGTATTTATTATCCCCTTCAGCACACCCTACTAAGGGAAGCGACATGTCTGAGTTGCATCTACTCGAAGGCGAACGCTTGATATTGGACGTCTCCCCCACGCCCAATTTTAAGAGGTACGTAGCGGTTAGGACCACCATCGCGGGACTCATCATCTTAGCCATGTTGAACGTAATAGTCGCAATGACATTGTACGTAGTAACCGGCGGAACTCCGATTACACAGGTGGGTATAGGTCCCATACTCGCAACCTATGCTCTCTCATACCTTGGTCTCGCGGCGATGGTTATCGCTTTAACGTTGATTCTCACCGACTTAATGTACAAAAAGTACCACTACTGGGTCACTGATAAGCGAGTGGTGTGGAGGCACGGGGTTATAGGCTACAGCATAACGAGCGTTCCTCTCGAGAGAATCTCCGATGTCGCCGTGAGCAGAACATTCTGGGAGAGGGTCTGCGGAGTGGGCGGCGTAGTTGTAAGGGAAATGACGGGAGAGCCAAGGTCTGGATACCCATGGTACGGCTACTGGTATGGAGTCGGATGGAGCTTCCCGACAATGATAGCGGTGCCGGACCCTGAAGAAATGCAAAAGCGAATTCTCGAGTTAGTTGGCAAGAAGGGAAAGGAGAGCAAACTCTCCGTTTAGAAATTGTGATGTTTGCAGCCCAAAACTCGCACAATGGTTGAAGCATGGGCACTTGACTGTTATGGATACTTTCCCTTCTTGATGGCTTTCTCCTCTTCCTCCCAAGTCAACGCCTCCAAAACGAGAAAGAAATCTCTTCCCTCTTGAACCAGCCGCCACGTGCGTCCACCCAGACGATTCATGGTGACCAGCTTGCGCATGGGCACGCTCTCTATTCGACTCCGCATCTTGATATAGTCCTTCTCGCCTATGCGCTGGATGTAACCCGACCTGCCAATCTTTAGCTTGACTGTCTCGGGCATAGAGAACCAACCCTCCAGTATAGTAATAGAGGCTCGGCAATATATCTAATGGGGTTTTGATGTCACTTTTCAAACATTATCTGAGAACTCATTCGTAAGTATAGGTCAGAAAGATGGATTGCCGTCTCTATCCTCTGTTTCGAACTTCCCTCAATCGCGAGAATGAGTGTTCTCTTGAATTCGTCGGTTACATGCCTCGAGCCTAGTATTTTCTCTAGGTTTCTCGACCACTCGTGTTAGGAATATTAAGTATGTATGCCAAACCTCTTAAGATCCAGCCCGTGGCAAAGTCGGCGTCCATTGCAGCCGCTAACTCCTTACCTCGATGGAGGTCAGACAGAATCTTGTTCTTGTTGTGCTTCACAGCGTATTCCGCGAGCCTAACGAATCGAGAGGGATATCTGAACTGAGCGTCCTTCTTCTTCGTCGCAAAGTTGACAAGAGATTTTGCCACCCCATCGGAGTCATACAGAATTTCTGCCTCGGCGAACTGGTTCAAACACCTAGGGTCCTCTTTTTGGGACGATATCCTCTTTTTCCATGACTCGAGAGAGCCGTAGCTTATCTCAACAAAGACTCCCCGTATGCGGCGAGAACGCCACAGATCCTCGTCTTCGAATTCTTCTTCGTGCTCTTTGTCCACGATCACGTTGATTTCGACGTCAGAA
>Ga0315306_10000060_pt1 | contig 49694 bp, 50 predicted proteins | sample TDP1_MG_FD_203803 | JGI IMG/M metagenome (GOLD analysis project Ga0315306, IMG submission 203803) | Freshwater sediment microbial communities from Lake Towuti, South Sulawesi, Indonesia - TDP1 | ecosystem: Environmental > Aquatic > Freshwater > Lake > Sediment | place: Indonesia: South Sulawesi... | reverse complement strand
GACCGACTTGCTTTTGGCAATAAACTGGCTTGTGGGTGCAGAAAAGGTTTCAGACGTCGTGTTGGCAGCGTTTGTTGCTTTTCTCCTAGTGATTGGCATCTACTATTCAGTGAAAATCTCAGAGCTGACAGAACAAAACAGGCAAATTGCGCAAGAATTAGCAATAATTAAAACAAATGGAATGAAAATCGAGGACAAAAAGCAGGATAGCAATAACAAGTGAAAACAAACGTCACCTTTTCTGTCGATATTTATCCTTTTTATGCTGACCGTGTTGTTTTTGAAGTGAGCAAGAGGCTCAGAGAAAGGGGATGCGCGCGGCCTTGGCTTTCTCCAATGATTCATGGGCTCAACGCGCCAGTCGTAGTCACATGTTATGGGCATGCCACAGGTTATCCATCTGTTTGGATTGAGATAATGAGCAGGCTGTTAACTAGGTTATGGCGCGCTAGGGAAATCTAAAATGCACATTGCTCGTGTTTCTCATTTATTTTATCCCGACATAATTAGTGATTATCTTTTTGAGTTTTCTATACGACAAATAAGTATTGGACACAATATTGATGTGCTCACATGGAATAAAAGCAAGCGCCCCTCAGAAGAGAATGTCGCTGATGGTTTTACAATTAATAGGCTTCCAGGTTATGACTTCTCACTAGGTGGCCCGATTACCGACTATCCTTGTCTACCAAGTCTGCCAGACAAAATTGAGAAGTTAAAATCTGAGATCATGCATGCTGAGTCCCATCTTTTTTTGACCACTGTTCAAGCTGTTAGAAAAGCCAAGGAGTTGGGTATACCGAGCGTGGTTACGGTGCATGGTGTTATGGCTAAAAGGAATATCGCCATTAATTTGGCTCAATACGCTTACCTCCACACACTAGGCTTGTGGCTTTTTAAGAATACCGATAGAGTAATCTGCCTGACGGAAGGCGACGCACAAGAAATAGTTAGATTCGGATGCCCTTCTGAAAAGATAAGAGTAATACCAAATGCAGTGGATACAAACCGATTTAGGCCGAGAAAAGAAAGTCCGGAAAATTTGGTTATGTGGGTTGGCAGATTCGAGCCGGAAAAGGGATTAAGTTACTTAATAGAGGCAGCAAGGATTGTTGTAAAGAAGCTAAAAAACGTGGGGTTCATGCTGGTTGGATACGGGCCGTTAAAGGTGAAAGTTATGGAACTTGCACGTAGTTCTGGTTTGTTAAATAATGCTGTTCGCTTTGCAGGACCATTTGAGCGAGATCAGGTCGCTAATATTTTAGGTGAAGCGAGCATATTTGTCCTGCCTTCCTTGAAAGAGGGGCTGCCTCTTTCACTTTTGGAGGCGATGGCTTGCGGTAAGCCGGTAATAGGCTCAGATATCTCTGGAATAAACAGCGTCATCACTAATTGGGAAAATGGGCTTTTAATACCGCACGGAAACCATGAAGCACTAGCTGATGCGGTCTTAACTTTGTTGAGCGACGAAAATCTGAGAAGAAGATTAGGTCAAAGCGCTAGACAACTAATGATGGAAAAATATAGCTGGAATATGGTCATTGACAAGGTTGAAAAGGTTTACAATGAAGCAATCAATGAGGTATAGAAAACCTTCTCTGTCTTCTTCTTTTTTTCTCTTCTAATCGTCTGGTTATGCGCAAGATAAGAGGTCTCATGGGAGAAGCAAACGCAAGAAAAGATTCAGAATGCGCACCACGACGCAATAAAATAAGAACAGAGTCAACATGAAGGCTGGGCAGAAAGAAATTCTTATTATTTCGTATCTTGATTATCCCTATTCTGCTGGTCTGTGTACTCGAATAACCGGGTTGGCGAATGTTCTTGCTGGTACTGGAGTTAAGGTGGGGATTCTGGCGCCCATTGCACGTGGTGATTTTCAATTACCTGAAAAGGAGCAAAGAAACAATTATTGTGTCGAACGTATTAATTTAATAAGATTCACAGCTCGCAATTCTGGTGACTTTGGACCAAGACTATTACAATGGCTAATATTTTCGATAGTTGCGTCATTTAAGGTTGCCAAAAATTTTATCAAAAGTGGTTCTCTAATACAGTATCAATCCACCTACTCGGCAATTCCTGCGTTATTCGCGAAAATCTTCTTGAAGGCAAAGATAATAGGCGACGATATAGTGCTGATAAACCCTTTCATCGATGTTTTAATACTTAAATTAAGCGATGTTGTGGTCACTCCGTCCCTTAGAACGTATTCATTTGCTAAGAATTTGCGAACATTTACACTTTATGTCCCTAATGGCGTCGAGCAAAATTTATGCGAGAGACGTAGTTCACATTTAAAAACTAAGGTTCTGTTCATAGGCTCCCTTAGCTTCGATCAAAACTTGAAGGCCGTCGAGAACATCATTAAAATAACCTCACGCCTCGACAAGAAAATGTTGACGTTTGACGTTATAGTTGTTGGTGGGCCTCTGACCTATGTAGAACATCTGATTAACCACCCGATAGTTCAAAAAGGCAAGGTCACATTCGTCGGACAGGTTTCAAATGACAAACTTACAGAACTTTATGGTTCCTCACTTATTGGTCTACTCCCCTTTTTCTCCAATACATCTCTTAAAGGCGGGCAGAGAACGAAAGCTCTAGAATTCTTTGCAAATCGCTTGCTCGTAATCTCTGGACCAGAAGGAGTGAAAGGAATCCATGGCTTAAAACCGGGAAAACATTATCTACTGGTAAATTCGCTCGATAAAATGTGTGCGATCATAGATAAGTGCCTTTCAGAACCACAAAAATACCAAAATATAGCAACTGCAGGGGCAAGCTATATTTCAGAGAACTACTCATGGGAGACCTTAACAAAAGACTACGTTGGCCTCATTCAAGGTTCGATATCTAAAAGTTGACTTAATTCTGGAGTACCCTAGGAATTGTGGCGGTGGTGGCGTTGGCAACTATTCACCTTCAATGCTTGCGCATTGTCACCAAGAGCCAGAATTCATCCAGATCATTCAAACTCAAATAAGAATAGAATCTTGAAAAGTTTTAGGGGACTGCAATTTCAATCGTAACATTTGCATATTGAGTTCTCATCGTGCGATTGACCAGATGGGTGGTGTAGAAGAATTCGTCAGTTCCTACGCATCGTGGTTAGGGAAAAAAGGCATTGTTCCTGTAGTCATTTGTCGGACACTAGATTACCTAAGACCTGTTGCAGTACTCTCATGTATGAAAACCATTGATAAAAGACAAATATCTTCAAGAGCCTATCCTATCCCCTTTTTGATTGGTCTTTTACCTATGTTTTTGTTCTCTATGGTTGCTACTGTGGAAACGTTGCGCCAACATAGAAAACACAGGTTTTCCGTAGTACATGCACAAGACTTGACCTTTGCTGCGATAAGTGCCATTCTAGCTGGAAAAATCGCTAGAATCCCCACGCTAATTCAAGGGCATTCGTTTCCGCTGCGTTTGCGCGCTCACGGTATTAGGCTCGATTGGATTTTTGAATTGGCTTTAATGAAGATCGTTAGCATGCATTGCAACAAAATCCTAGTGAGTAATGATGCCATAAGAGACCATCTGTTGTCAATGGGTGTTCCTAAGGCGAAAGTTGTTTGCCTTGAACTTGGAGTGGATCTTTACACTTTTCGCGGTAACTCTGCTCTTAGGAACAGAGTTCGCAGACAATTGGGCATTGATAGCTCTGTTACTGTAATTGGTTTTGTCGGCGGCTTCCGTCGTGAGAAAAACATTGATAATCTAATCAAAGCATATGCACTTTTACTTGAGGATATCAGCCTACCCGAAACGAAACTAATTCTGATAGGTTCTGGGTTGTTGGAGAGAGACATGAAAAGACTCGCGGCGACTTTAAACATTGAAGACAGAGTATTATTTCTTGGTTTCAGAAACGACGTGTATCATTTACTGACAGCAATTGACATATTTGTACTTCCATCATTTTACGAGACTTTCAGTCTCGCATTAGTTGAAGCCATGGCTGCTGGAAAAGCGATAGTTGCTAGCAATATTCAATCTATTCGGAAGAAAGTGAAAAATGGATACTCTGCTTTGCTTATCAATCCCCGCGACGTTGAAAATATAAAAGAAACATTACGACTTTTGGTGAGAAATGCTGACTTAAGGGAAATATTGGCCAAAAATTCAAAACAAAAAGCGCAGTGTTACAATTTGGAAGAAGCTTTCACTAAGGTTTTAGCGCTATATAGCTCATCTAAAACTGAAGATATTAGGCAGGAAATGACGAAAGTTTTCGAGAGAGATCTTCAAGTTGAAACTAAGAGAATGTAACAAATGAGAGTGTTGATTTTCACTGTTTACCCGATTCCTCATCTGGGTGGGCTCTCATCTAATATTCTTTTTCATCAAAAATTGTTCAAGGAAGCAAATCATAAAGTTGATGTTCTTTCGTTAAATCTCTTACCGCGATTGCTAAGGTACTTTGTTGTTAGCGGGCCTGCCTTTCTTGTAGATAAAATTCTAAAAGGTGCAGGTTTTTTATGGAATTACTCAATGTGCAAGTTAATATTCGGCACTTGGCTTCTCTTGCGTTATCAAAGAAAAAAATGGGACATAATTTTAGCGCATGATATTTGTGCATTTGATTCTTTATGGGGGATACGACTAAAAAGGAACTTCGGAGCTAAAACTTATCTTGTCATTCATGATTATTATGCCGCAACTCTTGTGGGTCATAAAGTCCTCAACTCAAACACTTTTGCGGAAAATTTTGCATTGTTTCGCGAAAAGAACGTGTACCGGATCGCGCCGGAAATAATAACCGTTGATTCTAGGCTAGGGCAATATGTACAAAAGTTTGGCATCTCTTCAAGCAAGATATCAGTCATAACGAATGTAATAGATACAAATGTATTTCGTCATCTCGAAAATCAATTTCTTTACAGAGAATTATTTGGTTTACCAAAAGATAAGTTCATAATCCTCATTCCAAGGCGCCTTGTGCCCAAAAACGGAGTAGAATATGCTGTTTTGGCAGCAGAAAAAATAAAAAGGTCGCGCGCCCTAGACAGCAATTTTCTTTTCGCAATTGCAGGTTCAGGAACGGAAGAAAAAAGATTGAGAACTCTTGTACGTAGACTTGGCGTAAGTGATGTTGTGTTTTTTCTGGGCCCGATTTCACATGAGCGAATGCCGTTGTTATATGCTGCCTCAGATTGCGTGATTATCCCCTCAATAAACTTCTATGGGGTTGAAGAAGCTACTTCATTAGCTGCTTTGGAAGCTATGTCATGTTCATTGCCTGTTATTGCGTCGGAATTAGGAGGATTAAAAGAGATCATCGTCGACAGTGTTACTGGAAAACTTGTACCTCCAAGAGATGTTGAAGCACTGACCGAGTCAATATTACGTTTCCTTAACGACAAAGAGTTTAGATTGTTCATATCCTCAAGAGCACGGGAATTCTCTGTTGAATATGCGCGCAAAGTAAAATGTTCATGGTTAAGTCTGATTTCAAATTGAATAAAATGATAGAAAGTGCTCAGGTCTTTCTTTTCCAATAGGATATTAAAAGGGCTTACATATTCAATCTTGGGTCTTCCTCTATTAATCTATTTGACCCTATCAACAATTTTCCCAAATTTATCCATAATCAAGTTTGTAATCGGTATTGTCGCATTATTTTTTGTTCCGGGCTATTTATTGATAAATGAGCTGCGATTAGATGAGTTTAAGGAGTCACAAATAGGCCTTTCACTTGCTTTTGGATTAGTCATTCAAACAATAAATGCGTACATACTGTACATCATCGAAACGTTTGCTAGATATAATTACGTTGATTTTGACATATACATCGTGTCAGCAACCGTCATAGAAACCATACTCTTGATGCCTTTCGTCAAGTTGAAAATCCCCGCATTTACTGTACATAGAAATTGGAAACAGATCTTTCCATTGCGAAGTTCCTTGCTATTTGTACTCTTCTTGTTGACGCTAACAGGCAGCATATACTTCCAAAGTCTCAATAATTCTGCACTCAAACCAGACGGAGCTTTATACTGTGATGTAGCTCGATCGATAATAAATAGTGGAAAATTCTCATCCCTGATTGTGAATGACGGTAACATATATCCGTACACCGACCAAGTGGGATTGTTACCTCATGTTGGAACTCCATTAGTACTTTCAACGTTCTTTCTGATAGGTGATGCGTCATATGAAACAGCTAAACTAGGACTAGCACTACTTGGTGCATTGTTTGTCTATCTTGTTTATGAGATTACTAAACTGAGTTTTGATAAAAAAGCGGCGATAATATCGATTTTCATAGTGGCTATTCACCCGCTGCTAAGGTATTATTCAGGAATCCTCTATGGACCAGAAATGTTTAGCGCCTTCTTCACATTTCTGTCGCTTATTCTAATTATCAGGGCTGTAAGACGAAGTAGTTTTATTTGTACAATCCTCGCCGGCGTAACACTTTTTTTCTCTAACTTTGTGTGGGGAGGCGACACAATCGCTTTGTTAGGTACTTTCGCCCTTATATTGGCTTTTTCAACACCTGCGAAGCCATTGAGAAAACGCTTCCTAATTCTTCTCGGCACAGGGCTTCCTTTTATTTTACTGCTTTTTGGTATGCGCTTATCTGCGCATATACAACTATGGGTCGCGATGGTTGCAAGCGTCTATGTCTCAATAGCAATCTTGCATTTAATGCTAAGAGGTAATTATTCAAAGCATGTTCTAATTGTCACAACAGTTTTCATAGTTTTGACGCAGTTATACTTCTTTAGGTCATACCTCAACCCACAGGCATATATTAGCCACGTAAATCCTCCAACCCAGCTTTTGGAAGCATCCATTCTATCTGACACACAATCCATTATCGTTAGGTTTACTGATTATATTTGGCCGAACCTGAACTCCTACATCCTCCCAATTGTACTGATCTCAGCTCTCTTATCAATTGCGTGGATTAACACGAAGGGTATTATACCTTACTTTTTCGTTTTTTCCAGTATCCTAACAAGACTTCTACTGTTGCCAGGAACTAATATGATGATATCGGAAGACCGCTTCTATATCTCTATCACTATTGCTTTTATCATGATGTCCGCCAATTTTTTTAGCAGAATATTAATCCACCCAGTCTTTTCAAGGCAAGTGAAGATTAGGTTTAAGATAGGAGAAAAACTGCCTACGAATATCAATATTAGTGCATCAATAATAACTGCAATTTTGCTTATGATACTTCTCATCAGCTCCTACAAACCCTATGCTAATTACGTGAGTACTTTCGAGACACTCTCTGTTGAAGAAAATGGATGGCAACCAGTAATCGATTGGATAAAGAACAATTCAACCAAAAGCGACGTTTTTCTAACAACGGGGTCATCAAGGCTATGGGCATGGTTCACCAACAGAGAATTTGTCGGAATCTCTGTAATCAAAAATGGCACTCTTTTGAAAAACAGTGAAATAGGGGCGAAAGAACTTTTGGACTTGGTTCACTCGTACAATGTGACGTATATCATTTTTGACTCAACTGTACAAGCCTACGGGGCATTCTTGAATGGACTAAGCAACTTCTACAAGCATTATGGACGTGAAACTTTTTGGCTGCTTGATTATTGTGACCAAGCTATTGCATTGCAAACAGTGATGTCATCATCATCTAAAGCAAATTCTGGAGTTATTGTCTTGTACAAGGTTATCGGAGAACGTGACCAAACGCTTTTTGAAGATAATGAATTTCGCAACTGGAAAAACGCGAGCGGCTCTTTAAACATTGAGAATGAAAACCTTACCGTAATCACGTCAAACGAAGAGACATGGGGCAATTATGCATACTTAATTTTTGAGATCCCTCTGATGATTCCTGAAAACGCCTTTGTTAAAGTGTCCATACTCAATATTTCTTCTCCCTTGGTAATGGGAGGAATCCACATGAAATTCTCAGACGGTGTCGAAGTGACTCGATTGTACACTTCATCAGGCACCTACGTTGCAAGTCTTTCGGACTATGGTGGCAAATCAGTTTCCTACATATATCTGTATGCGCTACTCGAAAATACTGTTGGGAAACACATGGTCAGCTATGGGCCTCTCGAAATTTTTACTATTAAATGAAAGCTGATGCCTTGGATTGTGCGTATGCTTGCATACCAACATTAGAATAAGCTGCAGTGATTAAGCTTGAAAGACCTAAAAGATTTTTATAATGAACTCTATTCTAATCTAGATGCTGGGTCTCTTTTTACATCTTCAAGAGACTGGGTCAAGATCGCACATCTCGAAAGGCTTGACGCTATTTCAGCAGAAATAAAAAGTCTATTCGGGTTCTCCAGAACTTTCTCGCTCATTGACATTGGAGGTGCCAAAGGCACCTTCTTTCACAAACTAAAGAGTGCTGGTTTTAGTTTCAGGTATGTGAACACGGATATCTCCATCGTTAATCTCAAGAAAGCAAAGAGTGCTTTTATCCCAAACTTAGTCTGCTGCGATGCTGGCAATCTTCCCTTTCGTGATGCCGTCTTTGATGTGGTCCTATGTAGCGAATTGTTGGAGCATGTAATAAACCCAAAGCAAGTCTTTGCCGAAGCAGCGAAAGTCACTAAGGGATATGCTATTTTTACAACTCCTACGACCGGGGTCTCATTTTTGGACAAAGTATTATTTGATAAACGAGCGAAATCGTACAATAACAGAATCAGATCTGAAATGAAACGTAACGGGGTCAAACAGACGGCGGAATTCTTGCAAAATACTACAGGAGCGGCTCACATCAACAGTTTTACCATACGTATTCTAATGGAAATGTACTTAGAATACTTCAGCCACGTTGCAATCAAAGGGATATTTTTTGCCTTTCCACTAATCACGAGGATATCGCGACTAACACGCTTTATGGATGTACATCGGAAAATCCAAGGGCTTATACTTAGGCACATCCCGATTTTCTTCTGTGGTTTTTTAGGTAATCAATTTTCACTACTTGCGCTTAAAAGTAAGTTCCATTCATAGAAACGTGATTAAACTAACTGTTTGCGGGCGCGATGGACAAGGAACAAGGCTCAGACCTTGACCCATACTGATCCGAAACAGCTAATCTCAGTGGCCAACAAGTACATTTCACTGCAAGCCTTAGAAGATCTCGTCGAAGCGCGCCCTGATACTCGGGTGAACGATCAACACTCTGGTGAACTCATTGCGAGCACACTACGCGCGCATAGAGATTCTGAGTTGATTTCATCAAGCAATGATGTGAAATGAAGGATGTAATCCTCAGCAAGATAAGGAGGAGGACCGCTAGAGTTGTTGTTTTAGGACTCGGCTATGTAGGTCTCCATCAGGCAGCAATGTTAGCTAAAGTAGGCTTTAAAGTCGTTGGCATTGATCAAAAATCAAAAATTGTTGAAGCTATTTCTAAAGGATGCATTAGCATAAATCAGCCTGAGCTAAACGATCTAGTCAAGCAAGTTACCGAGAAGAAGCTTCTAAAAGCCACGTTGAACGGTAGTGCCGCTGCAAGACAGGCAGACATAATCATCATATGCGTTCCAACCCCAATAAAAGAAGATAAGATGCCAAACCTCTCATGCATCGAAGACTCTTGCAAAACTATTGCTCACAACTTAAGCAAAGGTAAACTCATAATCGTCGAAAGCACATTGCCGCCAAAAACAACCAAAACCTTCATCGCTGCTATACTAGAAAAGGACAGCGGACTAAAATGCGGACTAGACTTTTGGCTCGCCTGCTGCCCAGAGCGCATAACTCCAGGAAAAATGCTTAAAGAATTTGCCTACAACGACAGAATCATTGGAGGCTACAACGCTGAAAGTGCCGAAGTGGCAGCTGAATTCTTTAAAACCTTTGCCAAAGGCAACATCTTAATAACAGATGCCAACACGGCAGAAGTTGCAAAACTCGCTGAAAACACATTTAGAGATGTCAATATAGCCTTTGCCAACCAACTCGCCCTAATATGCGAACAAACGGGAGTAGACGTGTTGGAGGCAATCAGGCTAGCCAACACCCATCCAAGAGTAAACATACATATGCCGGGATCAGGTGTCGGAGGACCATGCATACCAAAGGATCCCTACCTCCTACCCCACTTATCTAAGCCCATGGACTATAGCATCATCGAGGCGGCCAGACAAATCAACGATTACATGCCAAAGCACATCGTAAAACTAATTTTACAAGCATTAAAGAACAAAGGGAAAGACGTTAAAAATAGCAAAATAGCTATCTTAGGCACCGCCTATAAAGGTGACGTTGACGACTCCAGACTCAGCCCTTCCGAACCAATCATCCACAGTCTCATAAGGTTAAGCGCCGAAACAACCGTCTACGACCCACATTGCAACGAAAGCTTCAAAGCCAAAAAAGCAAACTCACTACGCGAAGCCATTAAAGGCGCAGACTGCTTGGTCATAATAACCGATCACACTCAATTCAAAAAACTAGACATTCGAGAAATTAAGACACTAATGAACAGCAGGCCTGCCATCATCGATGGACGAAGAATACTAAATCCATATGAAGCCAAGAAGCTAGGTTTCCTATACTATGGTCTTGGATTAGGGAGATTAGAGAAATTGGTTTATTTGCATGAAAAATAGAGCTATAGTTAGAGTGGGAATTTGGAAATTTCTTTGGACTTCGACGGTTATCTTGTAGTCTTCGGCATTGTCAAATTTTAACACAATGTACCAATTCTCGTTGGACGACAAAGCGCTGACCGATACTGAAAGGCGTTTTATGTTTAACATACCGGGTGTGTCTCCAGTCTCAGAGTAGACATTTTTCTGGTAGACACCAGACACGTTGCTTTCTGTGTATGTATTCGATAGCGATTCTATTGTAACATTTATTGTTCCGATTCCTTGCCACGAAAGCGTGACTATAACTTGGGTTGTGCCCTTTGGTACTTTAGCTAGAAGCCTTGAGGCGGATTTTTGAAAGCTGTCTTGGATTTCATTTGTGGAAAGGGCTCGATTGTAGATGCGAGCGCGCGCTATGTCGATTAAGAATACTTTCAGGATGATGACTTTGTGAGTAAAGCTGTGAGAATGGCTAGGGTTTCAGCTAAGGGTGGATTCCACCTTTTCTGGGGCCTAGCAGTTTCAACAGTCATATCTGCCCTAGGTGTAATAGCTGTTGCGAGGCTGCTGTCTCCATCCGAATATGGCGTATATACAATTGCCTTGACAGCCCCAAACCTCATCATGATATTCAGAGACTGGGGCGTAAACACAGCCATGATAAGATATACTGTTCAGTACAATTCAGAAAACAAACTGGCAAACGTAAAGAGCATCCTAGTTGCTGGGGCACTCTTCGAAATTGTTCTAGGCCTCTCGCTTTCTACACTTTCACTCCTGATGTCAGGTTTGTTGGCGACAAGCATCTTTCAACGCCCCGACATAAAACCATTAATCCAAATAGCCTCCTTCACCATCTTAGGAGGAGCGCTTGTAACAGCCGCTCAATCCACCTTGATAGGCATCGAAAAAATGGGACTCAACAGCTTCACAATGATCCTTCAGTCCTGCCTCAAAGCCTTCTTAATGCCCCTCCTGATAATCCTAGGATTAGGCACCTTCGGAGCAACCCTTGGGACTACAATAGCCATAATGATCGCTGGTCTCATCAGCCTCTTGATCTTGTTATCATTGTATAAGAAGTTACAGAAATCTAACGGCGACAGACTCAAAATCGTGGAAAACATAAAAACCATGTTCAACTACGGACTGCCCTTATCAATTTCAGCTATAATAAGCGGCTTTCTCACCCAATTCTACAACTTCTTAATAGCTATCTACGCCACAGATTTAATGATTGGCAACTACTCAGTAGCCACGAACTTCGCCGTTCTAATCACTTTCTTCGCCACGCCAATAAGCACAATGCTGCTCCCAGCCTTCTCCAAACTTGACTCACAAAAAGAAAAGGAAACACTGAGAAACGTTTTCCAGTTTTCAGTAAAATACGCAGCTCTCCTTGTCGTACCAGTAACAACCGCCATCATAGCCCTGTCTCAACCAACAATTTTCACGCTGTTCGGCGAAAAATACAGTTACGCACCATTATTTCTTGCATTAATCGCTATCAGCTACATTTACTCAGCCTTTGGAAGCCTAAGCCTCGGAAACCTCATAAACAGCCAAGGAAAAACCAAAGTCAACCTAAACCTAACCTTGATCTCCTCAGCCATAGGATTACCACTGAGTCTGCTATTGATCCCACGATTTGGAATCATAGGACTAATCATCATAACCCTCACCGCTGGAATTCCAAGCCTAATCCTAAGCTTACACTGGGTAAAAACGCATTTCGGCGCCACCGTAGACTGGATTTCATCAGCTAAAATACTCTTGGCATCGGCAACAGCCGCGGCCATTACCCACACAAGCCTATCTCAACTAAGCTTTAGCAGCTGGATAAAACTGATAGTTGGAGGGACCATATTCCTATTCACTTTCCTCACAATCACCCTATCAACAAGAACGCTAGATAGATCTGATCTAAACAACCTAAGAGAAATGTTAAGTGAACTGGGCCCCTTAAGCCATTTATCAAACTTCCTACTAGACATCATCGAAAAACTAATAACCATCTTTCGGTTCTAGCAAAGAAAACATATTATTGCGCGCTAGGTGATTAAAAAGTAAATAACTGAAGATCTCTATGGCTCAGGTATGATCTTTACTCCACTCTCCCAACTCCATTTCGACCCCTGCCATGGTTTGCTGGACATAGGCGTCGATCTTACCTAAAGACTGCGTGCGCGTTGCATCTGATTCCTCTATTCGTCTCAGTCAATTTGTCCTCAAGCGTAAAAAGGCTCTTCTGCTTTTTCAATCCATTCACGAGACAAGTTTGACAAAAACGGATCTTGTTTTATTCCAAGCGCGTTGAGACCGTGCTTCAAACTCTCTACGTCTTCAGCAGAATAGCCGCTCTTGAAAAATGAGCGCACGGTGTCAAATCGTCAGAAAAAGGACAAGTATACACATGCTTACTGCACTTAGCCCTGTTCCTGTACACTGCACAATTTTCGCAGACACATCTGACGAATCTGACGGGCTTGACTAGCCTGACGGATTTGACGATGAAACACGCAATGAAAAGCTTTAAAAATTGTTCGAGTTAAAAACTTTCTGTAGGGGTCAAAGACACCCAAAAAACAAACACACATGAAATTTTTAGGTGTTTTTGACTCTCGGCCGTAAGTAGCTTAAATTTGGAGTAGACAATCTATGCGTAGACTCAGTTCAGATCTGGATCGAAGAATAATTGAGCTCTGGTTTAAGGGTTTTCCCCGCGACTCGATGGCTAGAACGCTTAGCGTCGCTGCCGGCACTGTTTCAAACATCATCGCAACTTTACCTCCTTGTCTACAAGAACTGAGAGATCTAAGTGTTCGACTGCGAAAAATCGACGCTTTGCCAACAGAAGCCTTGAAGGGCGCAGATTTACTCGCCAAACTCGATCAACTTGGAGTTGAACCCACTCAACTGTCAAGTCTCATTGAAGCCCTTGAAAAACAATCTGAAGCGGCGGGTTATGAACCAGCGCAGACAGTTCAAGCAACATTAGCATTGCACAACCTAGAAAAAGAATCAGGCAAATCGTATGTCGGCGCACTCATAGAATTTAGAGACAAAACAAAACAAACCCAAGAACTAACTGAGAAAATACGGGAGCTTCTGCGAAGAACTAGCGCGTTGGAAGAAGAGCGCGAACAAGCGCTGCAAAAAGCTAAGACCACAGACAAAGAAATAGAGAATCTGAAAACGATTGAAAAAGGACTCCGCAAACATGGCCTAAGTCTAAGTGAAGCTCAAAGCCTCCTTAGTTATTTAGGGAGAGTCAAGGAAATGGGGGGCAGTCCGGAGCTGTTCCTCGAATTCAGCAAAAACTACGCTTCCCTTCAAGCAGCATTAAAGCGTATTCAATATCATGTAGAACAGGAAAACCATAGCCTCCATACACGAAAAGAAGCAAAGACGCTTCTTGAAGCCCAAATCACGCAGCTTGAAAATGATCTAGTTGAGCTTGAAATGAAAAAAGCGGAAGCGTTGGAAAGTGTTCAAAACCTCAAAAAGGAAGAGTTCGAAATAAGCGGAAAAATCGTTGAAAACCGCATTCAGCTTGCCGAGATTCTCCAAGTAAGTAACAATTCAAAAGAAATTATAAAGGCCATAAGCGATAATGAACTAAAACTGGCACAACTAAAAGCCCTCAATTTGAAATGTGAAAAGGACAAATTAAAAATCGAAGCCGACTTAAGAAACATCCAAAACCAGTTAGCCGAGTCAAATCATGAAAAAGAAAACTTGGACCTCGAAATAAACGAGCGCTTGAAAATCAAAAATTTTGTGGCCGAAGTTCAAGAAGAAATAGACCGGTTAAAACAGGAAAAAATCAGCTTGGAAGAAAATGTTGCTCAAAGACGAGAAGAGGTCGCGTTGTTAGAAACCTTAAAAAATTTCTACGTGCGCCAAACCCAATACGATTTCTGGCGCTTTTACTACTGGGTAGAAATGTTGAAATACATCAGAGAACTCAAACCTGAAACTCCTCAAATCATCATCGCACAAACAGAGAACGACATCAGACAGCAAGCATTGCAGGTTTTTAAAGACTACTTAGTTCCCAAATCTGAATTCGAGGCGCTAGAGATCGAAAAGAACAAGATAGCAACAGAAAATAACCAACTCAAATCGGAAGCCCAAGAATTGAAAAACAGCGTCAAAACACGCGATGCAGAATTGACTACCCTAACAAATGAAAACCAACTCTTGGCGAAAATCAAACTTACAGTTGAGAGCGGCCAAACAACACTAAAAAGCCTCAGAGACTGGATGATCCTCCAATACAATGAAGAAATAGGCAGAAGAGCCGATGAAAAGTACAATGCGACAGCCGCTGCCGCATATGGAACGATACAATGGATAAGCGAAAAAGTCGCGCGCGCAAACAGGTAGGGTCAGACAAGTTTCTGACAGGGCCACATCGCACACGATAAGGCATGAGTTCCAGACATGAGCATCAGAGAAAACTTAAAACCTCAATGAAGACAACCGTATAAACGTGGTTCCCCCTCATGAAGGGCATAATACTCCACGGTGGCTACGGAACCAGACTCAGACCCCTCACACACACGGGTCCAAAACAGTTGATCCCCGTAGCCAACAAACCCATCTCACAACACGCCCTAGAAGACCTAATCGAAGCCAAAATAAACCACATAACCATCGTACTAGGCAACATACACCCAGAAAAAGTGAAAGAACACTACGGCAACGGAAGCAAATTCGGCGCCAAAATCACCTACATCCAACAAGATGAACCAAAAGGCATAGCCCACGCCATCGGACTATGCCAACAACACATAAAAAACGAACCCTTCATCGTCTACCTAGGCGACAACCTCATAAAAGGCGGCATAAAAAACTTCACCAAAACCTTCAAAACCTCCAATTACGACGCCATGATACTCCTGTGCAAGGTTGAGAACCCCCAACGCTTCGGAGTCGCAAAATTCGACAAAAAAAGAAAACTCACAGGCTTGATAGAAAAACCAAAACAACCACCGAGCAACTACGCCCTAACAGGCATATACTTCTTCAAACCCACAATCTTCCAAATGATAAAAAAACTCAAACCATCATGGAGAGGCGAACTAGAAATAACCGAAGCCATCCAACTCCTCCTAGAAAAAGACTACAACATAGGCTACCAAATCGTCGAAGGATGGTGGAAAGACACAGGAGCCCCAGAAGACATCCTCGAAGCCAACAGACTAATCCTAGACGAAATAAAACCAAAAATAAAAGGAAAAATCAACGACAAAAACTCCATACAAGGAAGAGTAACAATCGAAGAAAACACAACCATCAAAAAAGGAGCACTAATACGAGGACCAACAATAATAGGAAAAAACACAACCATAGAACCCAACGTATACATAGGACCATACACAAGCATAGGCAACAACACCACAATCAAAAAAGGAGAAATAGAAAACAGCATAATCATGGACAACTGCCACATAGACACAGAAGACCGAATAACAGACAGCCTCATAGGACCAAACTCAACCATAACAACCAACAAAAACAACAAACCAAAAGCAAGAAGATTCCTAATAGGAGAACAATCACAAATAATCCTATAAAACACCAAAACGCAAAAACAAACGACAACACACGTGATAAACGTGATAAAATTGACAAACACCAACACAAGTTGAAGAAAAATGAAAACCAAAAAACTTCAAGAACTAGTCAATGAATACATCAAAAGCCAAGGAGAAATCACACTCGCACTAATATATGGCAGCTACACCCTAGGCGAACTCAAACGAACCAGCGACATAGACCTTCTACTCGTAACCAAAGACAGTGAAGAGATGCAAACGTGCCACGAACTCATTAACAGAAGAATCATCGAAATAACCACGATCGGAACCAAACTCTTTGACGAAATGATCAGAGAGGGAAACCCATTCATTGTCGAAGCCCTCCAACACGGCATACCAATCTACGGAAAAGAAACAATTGAAACCGTTAAGAAACTACTCAGCGACAAAACGCTAGAGGACTGGTCTGAAAAATACTACACAAAAGGCATGGAGAGACTAAAAGAAGCCGAAAAAGACAACAACGAAACAACAGCAGCCGTAACACTACTCCTAAACGCATATTTTCTCTCAAAAAAAGACGCTAGACTGTCTTACTCACTAGAAAAACTAGTGAAAAGAATAAAAAAACAAAACCTAAGAAACCTCCTAAACGACTTCGTTAAAGCCAAAGACACACAAAGCCTCCAATACGCCAAAAAAATAGCCAAAGCCTTGAGGCAAAGCAACACTTGAGCGAATTCAAAAAAAGCGCAAAAATATTCCTAATAGACGCCAGAAAAGACCTGACAAACAGAAGATATGCCAGCTGCATAATCCATATACACCTAGTCATAGAACACACATTAAAAGCATTACTAACGAAAAAACACATAAACGTCAAATTTAAAGCCATCCCCAACTTGACACAAGCAGCCCTAAAGCTAGGATTAATAGACCAAAACACATCAAAACAAATCTTGAGCACAAACTCTTTAAGAAATAAAATATACCATGAAGGCTACATACCCAGAGCCCACGAAGCCGAAAACGCCCTAAAAGTAGCCGAAAAATGCTTTCAAACTTATCAACAAATTAAAACAAACTAAACACATAAATAACCTTCCTAGGAGACAACGAAAAATGCAAAAACCAATCCACGGCGTAGAAATAAGAAAACTCGAAAAACACGCAGACGAAAGAGGCTCCCTCTGCGAGATACTAAGAAAAGACTGGAACATACTCGAAGAATTCAACATGGCATACTTCTCCGCAACATATCCAGGCGTAGTAAGAGCATGGCACCGCCACCCAAAAACCAGACAAATAGACCACATGTGCATAATCCAAGGAATGGCAAAAATCGTAATCTACGACGACCGAAAAAACTCACCAACAAAAGAAACAATCAACGAATTCATAATAGGCGAAGACAACTTGACCCTCATCAAAGTCCCAGGCGAATGCTGGCACGGCTTCAAAGCCCTTGGAACCAAACCCGCCATCCTCATCAATTTCCCAAACAAACTATACAATTACGAAAACCCAGATGAAGAACGCCTACCCCCAGACACAGATAAGATCCCCTACGACTGGAAACTCGCCCCATGGCTAAAACACGGGTGAAAACACGCACTTGAAACTCCTAGTAACCGGAGGACTAGGCTTCATAGGAAGCAACTTCATACGCTACATGCTCACCCAACACAACGACATCAAAATAACAAACCTAGACAAATTGTCCATAGGCTCCAACCCAGCAAACCTAAAAAACATAGAAACAGACAAAAGATACAAACTCGTGAAAGGAGACATCACCGACCGAAAGCTCACTAAAAATCTCATAAACAAAACAGACGCCACAGTCAACATGGCAGCAGAAACCCACGTTGACAGAAGCATAGCAGACCCATGGCCCTTCATCAACAGCAACACAGTTGGCGCTGTCACCCTATTCGAAACCGCAAAAAAACAAGGAAAGCGCATACTACACGTATCCACAGACGAAATCTACGGCGACATAACACAAGGCTCATTTAAAGAAGACGATAAACCCAAACCATCCTCACCATACTCAGCAAGCAAAGCCGCCGCAGACCTGTTCGCACTTGCCTACCACAGAACCTACGACCTAAACATAGTCATAGCCAGATGCACCAACAACTACGGACCATACCAATTCCCAGAAAAACTCATCCCAAAAACCATCATTAGAACCCTCCGCGGCCTCCAAGTCCCAGTCTATGGCAGAGGCCAAAACATAAGAGACTGGATATACGTACAAGACTTCTGCCAAGCCCTAGACCTACTGCTCAACAAAGGCAGAAACGGAGAAATATACAACGTCTCAACCGGCAACGAACTAACAAACACAGACATCGTAAAAATGATCCTCAACCTAATGGACAAACCTGAAGACACGATAACCTATGTTGAAGACAGACCCGGCCACGACCTAAGATACAGCCTCAACTCATCTAAACTCAGAAAAGAATTAGGATGGAACTCAAAACACAACTTTCAAGAAGCACTAAAAACAACCATCAACTGGTACACAGACAACGAGTGGTGGTGGAAACCCCTGGCAACAGAGAAAGTTCTACACGCCACCCCATGGAAACTAAAGTGGTAAAAAATTGAAACTCCTAGTAACCGGCGCAAGCGGACTACTAGGCCACAAAGTAACCCAACTAGCCCTAGAAAAAAACCATGAAATTTACTCCATACATAAAGAAAACCCAACAAGTTTGGGAAAACCCATCAAACTCGATTTAACCGACCAAAATCAAGTTTACCAAACCATCATCAAACTCAACCCCCAGGCAATCATTCACGCCGCAGCCTACACAGATGTTGACGGCTGCGAAACCAACCGAGACCTAGCTTGGAAAGTAAACGCAGAAGCAACCAAACAAATAGCAATAGCGTCCGCCAGAATAAACTCCCACCTAACCTACGTATCAACCGACTATGTCTTCGATGGTCAAAAAAGACTCTACTCAGAAGAGGACCCACCTAACCCCATAAGCTACTACGGCTACACAAAACTAAAAGGCGAAGAATTCATTAAGGAACACGCAGAACAATGGTGCACCGCCAGAGCAAGCGTCATCTACGGCTGGAGCCAAACTCCAAAACTTAACTTTGCCACATGGATAATAAACAACCTAAAACAAGGAAAAGAGGTCAAGACCCTCACAGACCAATACGTCTCACCCACGCTAAACACAAACCTAGCCACAATGCTCCTAGACATCACAGAAAGAAAAATCACAGGAATCCTACACACAGCAGGAGCCACAAGAGCCAACAGATACAAATTCGCACTAAAACTAGCCGAAACCTTCAACCTAAACACAAACTTGATCAAACCAGCAAAGATAAACGAAATGCCATGGAAAGCCCAAAGACCCAAAGACTCTTCACTGAATGTAAACAAAGCAGCAACCATACTCAATCAAAAACCCCTGAAACTCAATCAAGCCCTAGAAATAATGAAAAAGGAAAAAACCGAAAACAGCCCATTTAACAGCGGACAAACCTTAAAAAAGCAACCAAACATGCGACGTAGACCTGCTCTGAACCGACTCAACTCAACCCCAATATCCAAGAAGTTATTATTAACTGTTCTACGCGCAAGTTAATAACACCTGAAAAAACATCACACACAAAACCTTCAAAACACAAAAATTCAACACAGATATAAATAGGCTGAACCAACCTACTTAACTGTAAAAGGTGAAGAAGGTGCAAAAACAAAACCCAAAAAACCTAACACCTTTCTTCAAAAACGAAAAAAAAGTCACACTCGCCTATTTATTCGGATCACACGCAAAAAACACCCAAACCCCACAAAGCGACATCGACATAGCCGTCCTACTCTCTGAAACCCCAAAAAAACTGCTCGAATACCACCTATACCTAACAAACAAACTATCCAAAATAACAGGAAACGAAATAGACCTAATAATCCTCAACACAGCCCCACCCCTACTCAAACACCAAATAATCAAACACGGCAAAATCCTCTACTCCCAAAACAAAGAAACCAGAATAAAATTCGAAGCAAAAGCCCAAACCGAATACCTAGACTTCAGCCGAGCCATAGAGAGGTATAACGAATGTTTCATGAAACAAACCCTAACATAGAAAAAACCCTAATCACAACCAAACTGACCAAACTGAGGCAATACCAAAAATTTCTAAAACAACTACAAGCAAACACCATCGAAGACTTCACCAGCGACTTCAAAATAAGCGGAGCCACCGAAAGATACCTCCAAGTCGCCATCGAATGCATCATAGACATCGGCAACGAAATAATCTCTTCACTCCAACTCCAAAGACCAGAACACTACAGAGATATCCCACACATCCTCGCCAAAGCAAACATCATCCCCAAAACCTTTGCGGAAACAATCACTTCAATGATAGGCTTCAGAAACCTCCTAGTCCACGACTACGCATCCATAAACCTAAGCCTAGTTTACGAATTCCTACAAACAAAACTCCCAGATTTTGAAAACTTCATCAAACACATAGCCAAATGGTTAGAAAAAACATAGATAAAACTACCGCTTCACATAGCTCTCAATAGACTTCCTAAGCGCATCCACAGCCAAACGAGCACAATGAAGCTTAGGACCAGGCAACTCACCCAAATCCCTTATCACATCCTGCTCAGTCAACTTCCCAGCCTCCACCAAAGTCTTACCCTTAACCATCTCAGTCAAGGCTGAACCAGACGCAAAAGCCCCAGCACAACCAATAGCCTGAAACTTAGCATCCTTAATCACACCATCCTCAACCCTCAAAAAAACCTTCATACTATCCCCACAAAGACCCGTATAAGAATCAACAGCCTCAGCCTCATCAATCACACCAACATTAACCCTCCTCAAATAATAATCAATAGCCCTATCCGAATATCCAGCCTTCCTCAACAAATCAACCAAACCCTTATCAACAGACACAGATCAAAACCCCCAAAATCCTCCATTTCCTGAATAAAATAGATATCCAACAGTGAAAAACCTTACTGAACACACCCGCTCCGCTCCCCCCTAACAAGTCACAAAAAACAACAAAAAGAAAAAAAAATAAAAAAAGAAACTAACCCGTCACGCTCAAATAGCCGTACGCTCAACCTGATTAATCTTTATACCCTTTTTAGCCAAACGCTGAATAACAGCCACCTTCTCCGCAGGCTTCAAACCCTCCGGCGCAACCACACCCTTCGACGCTATTTTTCCCTCAGCAAACACCTCAGTGAAAACTTCAGCACCAATGCCCACACCATACGACGTAGCCGTCACACCAGGCATCCGCTTGTTAACGTCCTTCAAAGTCAAAATCAGGTAAAACGTCGACTTAACCTCCCTGCCCTTACGCTCACCCTTAACATCAATCACCAAACAACAGGTCTCATCCATCAAAATCCCATCAGCAATCTTCTTCTCAATCTCTTCCGGCGTCAAAGCCCTCGGAGTCAACGCTAGAAACACATCCAAAGGAGAAACCTTAGCCCCCTTGACCTCTACAGGATTCTTCTTCGCCAAACCATAGTCAAAAAGCGCCTTAGCAAACGGCATATCCGGACCACACATCTTAAACTCCACATACTTAAGATCCTTGAGATACTTAGGCAAAGTAGCTGGCTCCTCATGCAAATGCTGATAACACGGCTGACACCCAACCGGATCAGGAAAAACGTACATTTCCTCCTCGCTGAATGGTGGAACCCTCTTAAACTTTCCATTCTGCCATACTACAGCATCATTTGTCATATCTCTCCACAACAAATCAGGAGCCCACGTGGAAACAATTTCCTTAGCCTTCAACACACTACAGTCTTTCATACGCACCTCATAGAGATGATCCAAATTATCCGCAGCATAACCAGCAACCACATCGGTTATTCCAGGATCCTCACCGGTACTGATCAACGCCACGGCACCCACATCTCTAAATTTCTGATCAAGCTCCAACTCCTTCTCTATAGCATCCACCATCGGCTGATCCATTGTCTCAATAGACCAAGAAGAGGCAAGATCCTGATAGTTTACCCCGCTTTCGGCGCAAGCCTTCATCAATCGCAGGTTATAAATATAGGACGCAGAGTTAACCACCAAATCAACGCCTTTAACCGCCTTACGCACATCGTTAACATTGTCCAAATCTATGCGACTAGCCGAAAGCTTCTCATGCTTATACCTTGAAACAAACCGTTTAGCCTGCTCAAGCCTCCGTCCACTGCATATAACCTCTGAAGCTTTAGGATTTTTAACAAGCTCACGACAAATAACCTGTCCTTGAGCCCCATATCCGCCAAGCACTAAGATTCGCATTTTCTACCCCCTGTCAAACTTAGACTTCTCCTTATTTCTGAAATGTGTAAATAAAGCATTCGGTTAGTATAAACCAAATAGAAATTCATAGGAAACAACATTAACTTTTAAGATAAAGCTTATCCCAAGGTATGCATTTAAAGCTCAAGAAGCCAAAAAGAATGTACGAGCAAGAGCAAAGGCGTGTCACAATAACAAATAGAGGCTATGCATGCATGGATGGAGGTTGAACACAAGCTTGGGTAAAGTGCGACCGGAAAGAGTGAAAAAGATAGCCAAAGAGTTAGTGAAACGTTTCCCCAACAAGTTTACTACAAACTTTGAAAACAACAAGAAAGTCTTGAGCTCCATTACACCAATCTACTCGGCTAAACTGAGAAACCAAATAGCGGGTTACATAACACGGTTGATCGCCATCTCGCAAGCAGCCGAGACTGAAGCTGAACAAGCCGAAGAAATCGAAGAAGTCGCCGAGAAAACAGAAACGGAAAAAGAAAGAGAAACATAACGACACGCTGCACGTGTGAGAAGAAAGAAAGAGGCCTCCCAAATGTCTTTGATAAACAATTATCAAAAGGGATGGGCTCTGCGCTACTTGAGAGAGGCTAAGGCTGAGTTGATCGCTGCCCAGAAAATCCCCTATTTGGCTCCGAACAGGCTCATTGAAGCCATGCGCAAGGCTCAAGCAGCCATCTATTATAGTTTGGGCGATCCAGCTTCAATCGAAGCTATTGTTCGTCAAACCGTTTTACAGAGACGATCCGTGGAAGATCCTGTTTTGAGATGCTTGGTTGAGATTGAACAAACGGTGCAACAAATTGCCCAAGTGCCTGACTCAGATCGCGAAACAACGATGAAACAAACAGACGACATCATTCAAATTGCCTCAGACATCGTGAAGCTCTTCACAGGCGAGAAGGCTGATTGACTACTTCTCCCTCTGACCCGCAAAAAAATTCGCCCTTTGCCTACGTTATCAACAACGAGAGGTTGACTCTCTCCCTCGCCATAATGAACATAAGTGTTCTTCGCCTCCATGAAGAAAACATTCCAGAACTGCTCGAACAATTGGCTAAGTCAATCAAAAAAGATGGATACGTCAAACATCCAATTATGGTGGATGAGAAATCCTTAGTCGTCTTAGACGGAATGCACAGGGTTGCTGCCCTGAAAAAACTTGGATGCAGACGAATTCCTGTATGTTTGGTGGATTATGAAAGCCCAGCGGTCAAGGTTTGCAGTTGGTATCGGACAATAAAGGGAGCCAAACCACTGGAGCTAATTCTTGCACAGGCCGAGCAGGCGAGAAGCACTCTACAACAGACAAAGGAGCTAGAAAACACAATCGGAGTTTCCCCGATTGTTGCAGCCATAAAAACACAAGACAAAGCCTTTCTCATAAAGGCCTTTTTTAAAAACCTTGAAGAAGCATACAACATCGTCAAGCTCATCGAACTGCGCTTGAAAACCGTTGACTTCGAAGTCAAGTATGAAACCGAGTCAGACGCCTTGCGCAAGCTGCAACAATGTGAGGTTGATGCCGTGCTCTGCACTCCCAAACTGACAAAATCTGCAATTGTTGAGACGGCACTTTCAGGCAGACTGTTCACCTACAAAGCAACTCGACACGTTTTTCCCGCAAGAGCGTTGAATCTTAACGTGCCTCTCAACCTCTTAAAAGACACTAAGCGCCCACTAAACGAGGTTAACGCTGAGTTGAGAAGCATGCTCCAAAAGAGGCACTTGAAACGGCTTCCAGCTGGAAGCATATTTAAGAGCAAACGATACGAAGAAGAGCTGTATGTTTTTGAGGAATAGCAATGGCCGTCAATGTGAAAGTTAGACTTTTGGGAATTTATCACGGGTTCTCTGAAAAAAGTTTTGTCTCACTAAAATTAGAGCAACCAACTGTGCGAGAAGCCATTAAAACATTGGCTAATTCATTGCCGTCTGAAGCTGAGAAGTTATTAATCGACCCGGAACTCAACAACCCTAGACCCAACGCGCTTATCCTTGTAAACGGAAAAGAAATCAGCGCTTTAAAGGGGTTGGAAACGAAAATTAGGGAAGGCGACGAATTGACCCTAATCCCAGTCTCACATGGTGGCTGAACACAAAAAAGCAATAGTTAAATTGAAATCTGCAAGCTCGGGTTAAACAAGTAGTCGAGATACGTATCTAGCATTCATATGCATTAAATACTCTTACCTTACATTTTTGAAGTAAAACCAACGTATGGTGGATAATGAAATTATGAACTTTGATGCAGACGATGAAGACACGCTCTTAGGGTTGGCTATTGGAGCCATCATTTTGGGACTTGGATTCTCAATGTTGTTCATTCGCAATTTTACAGGAGACGGCGCTGTTGTGCTGTCCATAGGTCTGATGACACTGGCTATCGTAATCGCTATTCGGTCGGAAAAAGCTTGGAGAGTTAAGAGAGAAACAGCGTTACCTCAACGCCAGCCTGAACCTACCAAGCCGGTAATCACACCATCGCAAAGCGTTGAAAACATTGTGACTCAAAGCGCTCAAACCACGAACGTCGCTCAGTCGCAACTGCCACAAAAGGCAGAGCCTATTGTGACTGAGGCAGTTCAGCAACCTCAGCCAAGTTCTGAGGCGCCTAAGAAAGAAGAAGAGCCGATTGCGGCAACACCCAGCTAGACTGTTTAACCAGAGTCCAAGAGATGTACATTGCCTATTCTAGTGACAGCGCGCCAACATTGAAAATATAATATTTAACAAGCCTGAGCCGATATTCAGTTACGTCTTTAGTCGTCGTAAGAGCCTTTTTTCCATTCTTGCATTAACAAATTGCCTGAGCATTGATTTTAGTCATTTCCGCATTAGGACATAAGGCGCAGGTTATCTTAGATAGTTCTAGATGGCAGTGACCTAGTTCGCCCTCGCAGCCTCTTATTCTGCAATCAGTAGCTATCGGTATTTTCTTCTTTGCATCGCTTTTGAGGAAAAACAATGCGCATTGTTCGTCTTTAGCATATTTGCAATTTTCCATTTTTAAGCTTCCGAAGAAAGTTATGGTACTTAGGATTTCAACTAGAGTTAGGGTGTCTTCAAAATCACGTTTCTCAAGTTTATTTAGGCGCTTCTCTAACTCTTCCAGATTTTTGAACGTATCAACACCCCTGTTTTGAACATTAGTCGCCGTCTAAAGTTCATTATGACGGTTGATTAATAAACTAAGAAAAACTTTATAAGTTTTACATGAATGTGCATGAATTAACTTCTATGCAAATGGTTTTCCAAACAACTAACTACTGCTTGCATCCTTTAGCAGCTTTCAACTCAAAGCAGTCTTTAGATGACCTTTCAATAGACCTGCTTGGCTTGTCAAGATGCAATCTAGTGCGAGCTTCTTACTTGACACTAATCTGCTAATTTTAAGCTCGTTGCTGTAAACGGTACGATGTGAAACATGGAAGGCTTTACCAATTTCCTCCTTGGATATCTTTATCTTTCTACTTCGGCAAACGAAGTAGAAAGCACCAGCTGCCAGTGACACAGGGTTTCCGCTTATTTCCCTTCGGAGGCTCGTAAGCAGTTGATCAGCCTCTTGCATTAATTCGGCGTCAGATGTTAGCTGCCATCCGTATTTTCTTAGGTAGTCTCTCGCTAAGAAGTTTCTGTGAAAACTGATCATTTTTCGCATAATCCAAGCATATTTCATAACTAGACGTTGGTCTAGAGAGAGCGTGTTAGAAATCTCTTTTAACGACCTCATTTCATTGTATTTTTTTAGTATAAGGTGAACTAACGCCGCGACTGCTTCAGTTTTGTTCTTTCCAAATCTTTGAGATCGAAAAAGCACGTCGCTCTTCCGCCTAATTAGGCGCGCTGCTTCTTCCCTGTGAGGAAAATTGGGTAGATTTAATCGGCACGAAACCATTCGTAATGTCGTCAACCATTCTCTCAATGTGTCGGAGTCACTTTCATTCCAGTTGTAAGACCATTTAGGCGTCCACTCGGTAAAGCTTTGGCTGATTCGAGCTCGACTTTTAACCAAGCCACAGCTCTTACAGACAATCTCACCGTTTAATCCTTCGGGAAAAATGAGGACGCCGTGGCATTGAGGGCAACGCAATGTTTCACACTCTTTCATCAATCGGTTCATCTATAAAGCGATGGAGCCATACAGCTATAAACCCATAAGGAAAAAATTTCGAGAACGCGAGCGAGCAAATTCTATTGAATTGTTCTATAGGATTCTTCTAATCTACTTAGAATGAGAACGAAATCCGCTAGAACAGTAGTTTCAAACATATGGCTAAGAATCCTGATACTACAACTGCGCCTATGTAGATATCTAACATAAAGACAGTTGTTGTCAGTATCCATAATCCCCTTGGGAAATGCTTCTGGAAAAACCGATATCCGGAAAAGAACACGGTTTCCATGCATCCTAACAATAGCATCCTAAACGGTACCCAAAATTGAAGCCCCAAAATAGTAACCACTGGATTTAACTCGATCAATCCAACCCTTAAACCAACTATCGTATTAAGGGCGTCCAACAGAGTAAACACGGCAAGGGCTAGCAGAAGGGTTAGATACGCCATTTTTCTCAAACCAGTAAACGGGTCAAGTTCTTTTTTTACATGCAAAAGGAATAAATAATTTACTCTCAGTTTTCGAGGTTAAAAAATAATCGAGTGCACTTGATTAAGCTCTGCGAATTGAGAGCTTCTTTTATGAAAGAATATAAGCAAACCTCTTTCATAAAATGTGAGGTGACGGTTTTGGGTGAAATCAGAGGGGTTGTTTCCGAGGAGATTGAGGGGAGATTCAGGAAGTTGGCGATGAGGAAGTTTGGTTACGGAAAGGGCAGTTTATCTAAGGCTTTAGAAGAGGCTCTGCTTCAGTGGATTGCCCTGGTTGACAATTGATGGCTCGCCCGCTTTGATTTTGTCCACTAGTTTTTCTGATTAATTTGTTTGGGTTATATTTCTTCGTTGCGAGTTCACCTTTCGCAGTTTATAAAGGAACCTCGGGAATTGAGAGATGATGAGATGAGAGAGAGTATGGAGGTGAAAAACGGATTGAGAAAGCTTAGGATGAACAATAAGGGTTTGTCAGTAATCTTTGGTGTGCTGATACTTATCGCCATAGCGGTTATTGCGGGTATAATAATCTACCTGTACACTTCGGGCTATCTGGCTACGATGATGGGCGGCGGCGGAGCAGGACAAGAAAAAGTATCAATAATATCAATCACAAATAACGCAACCACAATCACAGTTAATGCAAAAAGTGTAGGCGGTGGTGCCGTTGAAATTACAGACGCTGTTATTAAAGATTCAGCAGGAACAACTCTATTTACCGTGTCAGTCACAGCAACCCTTCCAGCAAGTGGGGCAACGACGCCAGTAACCATAACTAAAGCTCTTACTACAGGCAATTACTATACAGTGACGCTAGTTAGCAAGCTGGGCAACACGTTCGTGTCAACGGCGTTCAAGGCATCATAGCCATACCTTTTTTCTTTTTTTCTTTTAGCAGAAACTTCGAATCTGACAGACAGCAGAGCACACATGCCATTTAGGGAATGGTGAAACCTCAGTTGAGAATATTCCACAACCATAGGGGTATTTCACCCATTTTTGCCGCTTTGATAATGCTGGGTATTGTCACAGTCCTGTTCATCCCAATTTTTATCTGGTCCACTGGGCTCACAGAGGGAGTACGCTCCTTCTGGGAACTCTCAGGCTTGGTGGCAACTGAACGCATTGTGATAGAAGAAGTGAATCTTAGAGGCGACTCATCAAACTGCACTATTTACGTGCGCAACATAGGCAAAACCGCCGTCAAAATCTCCGATGTCTTCATTTCGGAAGGAGAAAGCGGCCCAACATATCAATACGGCACATCTAAGTTCATGACAAGAGACCCCGTGACGAACAACCCCATAGACTCCATTATGCAAGGAGATCTCATGAAAATATACATCGGCAATCTGGCGCCTCTGAATCTCAAAAAGGAAACAACCTATTTAGTGAAAGTTTTCACAACACGGGGAGTCGGAGACGTTTATCAGGTCAAGGCGTGATTGAGGGAAGCCGATGTGAGACGCAAACTCGTTCTCGACCGCCGAGGTGTCTCCTCAGTTGTGATAGCATCTATGTTCTTCCTTCTCCTAACCTTTTCAACACTAGCCCTACTCCTATCCGGCTTCTTCGGTTACAACCTTGCCATAAACGAAGAGATGAAAATTGAGCAGGAGAGGGCGCAGGAGAAGATTATCTTAACCGAATTGGGGCTCAATGAGAATGCAACATATATTACTCATGTACGGATTAACAACACTGGAACGATCCAAGTCAAGATCAGAGCCATATACGAGATCAACAAAACAATGACGGTCTTTCTAGGCGACCCGTCTACGTACATGGATACCTACATTGAACCCAATCAGCAACTGCACATTACGCCGCCGCCAAACGCCACTTACATAACGCACTTTCAACCAAGCGCAAAACTAGTACTGGTTACCGAAAGAGGCACAAAGACAAGCGACTACGAAGGCGTGGTAATCTACGGTATTTCCAAACCTCCACAACCCTATGACACCACAAGGTTCTATATAGGTCCATTAGAGCTGATGTTCACAGCCTTCTATTATCGAAGAATCGACCAGTTCTCAGGAGTCTTGGATCCTAGTGACTATTGGCACCCAGGCTGGAACATCTCTAGAAGCTATGGATACACCGCTTGGAACATAACTGTCCGAAACATAGACAACAGAAGCATAACCATTAACAGATTCTCAAGCTTCACAGTTGTGCCCAATGAATCTCCTCCATCAAACGACTTGACTTGGTATCTTGAACCAGTCAATCAAGCAGACAACACCCAGCTATTAATTCCAGGTCAGATTCAATATATCGTCTACAAATGGTCTTTTCCAAAAGAGGCAAGCGTAAAAGCTCAACAGATCTATTCAGTGCCAACCAGATGCCTTGTCTTTCTAACCTTCTATGGGGTTTTTCACGAGGAAAACGGCAAAACAACAACCTACGCGCAAACCATACCGTTCGAGGCAGCAATAACGGTTTTATAGCGAGGAATAATGCTTGAAAAAGCAAGCAAAGAAAGGCATATCAACAGTTGCTGGCACTGTACTATTCATAATTCTGATTTTTACGCTTCAAACCATACTATTCGTTGCAGCCTACAGATACAACAGCTTCATACAAGACGCAATAAAGACAGAAACCGATCGAAGACAAGAAAAAATAGTCCTTGTCTCCCTCTTGACGGATAACTCCACAGGGATCGAAAATGTTTACGCGCTCATGGTTAACAACACAGGAAGTATAACGGTTAGAATAAGAGCCATATACATAGACAACCAATTCTTGTGCGACCCATCCGACAGGACCATTAACCCAGACGACACATATGTGAACCCAAAGGAAACATCTTGGATTCTAATGCCCCAAGGAGTCCCATATAACCCCGCCTCCCAAATAACTGTAGCAACAGAAAGAGGAACAAAATCAACCGACTACGAAGGAAAGCTAAAACAGGCTGAGGGAGGAAAGCCTCCAACCAAATTTGAAAAATTCTATCTAGGCCCGTTAATGCTCGACTTCACCAAATTCTACTTCGCCAAGGTCAACCCACAAACTGGCGATTTAACATCTGAGTGGAGACCCGGCTGGAGCGTAGACACCGACGCTGGCTCAATAGCTTGGAAAATAACCGTAAAAAACATAGATGATCGAGACATAACAATAAACCAGTTCTCAGTCTTCACGCTTTGGGCTAACGATCAACCCTCCAATCGCAGGCCTTGGTACATTGAGCCGCCTCCAAACTCCTTGACGCAACACATAAAATCGAATGAAACCGTCCAAATAATATACAAGTGGGCAACACCCAAAACAAACCAGACCAAGCTTCCAAACACCCAAGGCATATACACTACAGAAGCCCGCTGTAGAACCTTCCTCACATTCTTTGGAATATTCCACGAATCAGATGGGACGACGAAACCATACGGACAAACCATACCCTTCGAAGCAGTCTTAGTAGTAAAACCAGCAACAATCCAAGTTACTGCATCACCTAACGTGATTGTAATCAAGTCTACAATGACCTCTACAATAACCGCCGTTGTGAAGAGAGGCACAACCCCTATTGTAGGAGCGAACCTAACTTTCATAACAACTGCAGGCACCCTCTCAAAACTGTGGAATATAACCGATGTCAATGGAAGGGCAATTGTGTATCTTAACGCCCACAGCGTGATGTCACCTGCAACGGCTATGGTGACAGCCACTTGGCTAATCTATTCGGGTTCTGTGACTGTGAGCTTAGCAGTGGAAACAATTCAGGTCTCAGCATCACCGACTGAGGTTGCTATTAATTCAACCATGAACTCCACGATTACGGCTCAGGTCACGGCAAGTGGAACTCCTATTGTAGGAGTAACAGTGACGTTCACAACAAATGCTGGCAGTCTAACAGCGCCTTCTGCAATTACTGATGCAAACGGAGTAGCAAGGGTGAATCTCACTGCAGGCATTTTGCCCACAATTGCCAATGTAACAACCATTTGGATAAACACATTGGGCTACACCACAGTACGCTTCACAAACTTATACATTACAACTAACAAACCGACCTACTTTCCACACGATAACGTAACAGTTTCAGGTCTCTTGCGCGATGTCAACGGAGCCATTATTCAGGGAGTCGTTGTCTCAATAAGCGTCAGCGCTCCTAATGGCACCGTAATTTCAAGCGAAAACTCAACCCCAACAGATTCAAATGGTGCATTCATCTACGAGTTCCAACTACCAATCAATGCTACACTTGGCACTTACACCATTACTGCAGCATGTCAAACATACGAGGAGAAATACCAATTCACTGTAACCTAGGTGAAAAAATGAGAATCAAACTCATCAGAAACAAAAAGGGCGTCTCCCCCGTCTTCGTCTCGGTTTATCTAGCCCTGCTGGTGATTCTTCTCCTTTCAACCCTTTTCGTTGCTGTATACACGTACGGCACAGCCGTGACGGAGCGAATGAAGATGGAAGAAGAAAAACAACAAGAAAGCGTTGGATTGATTGGACCGAAAGCACTAAACAAAACTAGTACTGGAGGCTATTTTGAGGCTCTAAGAGTAAACAACACAGGCACAATTACGATAAGAATACGCGCGTTGTACATTAATCACGAATTCGTATGTGACCCGTCTAAATTCCAGGGAGATTCTTATATAAACCCCAAAGGATACCTTTGGATCAAACTGTACCCAAACGTAAAGATCGAATTAAATCAAACAACCCTAGATGCCTACTGGAGTGTAACCTCCGAAAGGGGAACGAGAGCCCGCGAAACTGGAGCAAGATTGCTTTATGGACAGCCTGAAACACCTTATAATCCAATGAGATTCTACATTGGTCCTTTAATGATAATGTTCGACATGTTCAATTGGAGAAGCGGCACAGGTCCATGGCAAAGTGGATGGGCAATACCCAAAAACACCCCAGAAGTGACTTGGCGCATACTCATATCCAACATTGATAACAGAGACATAGAGGTCACAGACAGGTCATCGCTTACCCTCATAAGCAACGACAACAGTCCCAGTGCTCCCGTACCATGGTACATAGACCCCTTGCTCAGTAGCACGCGCTACAAGCCAGGATCCTTCTACTTCGTCTACTATTCATGGAACAAACCCTACAGCGAAGGTGGCGCCCAGAGGCAATCAGCTAACGTATTCGGAGAAAGAACCACATCCATCACGTTCCTCATGTTCCTCGGCTATTTTATAAACCCAAACGGGACACCCACGCCGTACGGTCAAACCATACCGTTCGAAGCAGTCTTAGTAACAGGAGGAACCATGCCCGGCTCCCTCAAATTAACGGCGAACCCACAGAATATCCTCAACGATGGGGTATCCACCTCAACTATAGCAGCTACAGTGAGAGATGCCGGAGGAAACCCCATGCCAAACGCGTGGGTAGACTTCTACACAACCGCAGGCACACTTTCAGTCACACACGCCACAACGAACGCCCTTGGAGTAGCCACGGTCACGTTAACATCAGCAATCACTAAAACGACAGCCTACCTTACCGCTCTGTGCCAAGGCGTGGAAGGAACGACTAGAGTAGGTTTCACTCCAGCCCGGAAGATAAGAGTCTCCGCTAACCCAATAACAGTTCCTAAAGACGGAGGGGCATCATGCATCACAGTTCAACTTGTGGACGCAAACAACGCAAATGTTTCCCAATCAGGGATAACCATAACAGTTGCAATCTCAGGAATAGGCGGTGCTAAAAACAAACAACCGATATTGATCTACGGCGACCAAATGGGACAACAACTGACCGTGACGACCGATGCCAATGGTCAAGCAATACTAACCTTCAAGGCCAGAGGAACAGCAGGCAAAGCCACAGTAACAGCAGACGCAGGTGGACTAACTAGTGGGAGCGTCACTATTACCGTTTCATAACTCATCTGACCCATGCGTTGTTTATATTGACTCTTCGGAAATGGAATAGCTGACGAGACGTGAAGTAAATGCCTAGGAAACGGCTGGTAATCAGACTCAACGTACATCGCAAACAAAACAAAGAGGGAAACCCCTCAACCGAGACTAAACTCGAAAATGCCCTACAAAATCAAAATCACAGCTTACTAGGTATTGCTCAGCCCATTTTTAGAGAGCATTATCCACTCCTCGAACCCTACTCTAGAGCGGCTATAGTTGAAGAATCTCGCGGACGAGTACGCTACCTCCTACTTGAACCTACTTTAACCAAGGCAGATGAAGAGTGGATCAATCAAATCAAGAACATTCTCTGGGACGAACTCGCAATGGGAATCAGAGAATTCAAAGACAAAAAAGAAGCCGAAGAATTTCTCAAAAAAAGAGTCGAAGAAGACGCACTCAGATACAAAATCACAGTTGACCCCTTCACCCTAGCAAAATACCAATATTATATCACAAGGGACTTCCTCAACTTTGGTAAGATAGACGGCTTGATGAGGGACGAACGCATCGAAGACATCTCATGCGACGGAATCAACATCCCCATCTACATCTGGCACAGAGAATACGAATCCATGTCAACCAATGTAACCTTCAAAACACAAGACGAACTCGAAAACTTCATACTCAAACTCGCCTATTTATGCAACCGACAAATTTCCCTTGCTCAACCCCTCCTAGACGGCACCTTACCCGACGGAAGCCGCGCCCAGCTCACCTTCGGCAAGGAAGTAACGCCAAAAGGAAGCACTTTTACCATAAGAAAATTCAAACGCAGTCCACTCACAATCACAGACCTCATCAGCTATAATACTATATCACCTGAACTAGGCGCATACTTTTGGTTCGTCATAGAAAACAGACACTCTATCATGATAGGTGGAGACATAGGTGGAGGTAAAACCACCATGCTCAACGCCATCAGCCTCTTCATCAGACCTAACCTAAAAATCTGCAGCATCGAAGACACTCAAGAAATACGCCTGCCCCACGAAAACTGGCAAATGATGGTTACCAGACAAGGCCTAGGCACAGGCGCAGGAGCCATAGGAGAAACGGGGAAAGGCGCCATTGGAATGTTTGACCTACTGCGAGCCGCCTTCAGGCAAAGACCAGACTACATAATAGTAGGCGAAATCAGAGGCGAAGAAGCATATGCCTTATTCCAGGCCATGTCAACCGGTCACCTAGGTCTAACCACAATCCACGCCGAACACATCCAAGGCGTCTTACACCGTCTAACAACTAAACCCATGAACATTCCACATACTCTCATCGAAAACTTAGACGCCGTAGCTATAGTCCGCAGACTAGTCGTCGATACAGTGCCAATAAGACGCACAATGTCAGTTTCAGAAATGCTCGGATGGGATGAAAAGAAAAATGACTTCAAAATCCATGAAACGTTCCACTGGGAAGCCAAAAATGACACGTACGAATACGTCGGCCGCAGCTACCTCTTGGAAGAAATTGGCCAACAACGAGGCTACACACTAGACGAAATCAAAGAGGAACTAGAAAAAAGAGAAGTCATACTTAACTATATGGTCAGAAAGGGCATACGCACCTACGAAGATGTCTCAGCTGTAGTGATGCAGTACTTCTCCGACCCAGATGCTCTGTATCGAAAAGCCAAGGTGAGCTAAAACAATGAAGAAACCAAAGTTTGAGCCTTGGACCTACGCCTACAAACTGTTCGGAAAGCGGATTCAGTGGATTCTGCCCCAGTTTGTAGATCTCCATAGTCAGCTGAAGAAGGGCGGGGTGAGGATAAACTTCACAGCGTATCTTTCATTCACATTAATGTGCACTGTAATAACATTTATCGTATCCATGACGTTATTTCCTTTTCTGCTACCTGGCTTTATGCACTTCGGTGTCTTGTCGGGGGCGAATTTCGGGTTCAGCCTCCTGTTCTCGCTGTTGACCTCGCTGCTAGTGTTCATTTTACTTTATGCTTATCCAGGAGCGAAAGGCAGTCAGAGAAAAGGTCCCATAGAGGCTAATCTCCCATACATCTCAAGTTTCATGGCTCTGCTCTCCAGTTCAAACGTTCCACCGAGACTGATATTCCGTTCCATGGCCAAGATTGGCACTCTTAGAGAAATTCATCAAGAATTCGGCAACATAGTTCGGGATGTTGAAATTTTCGGCCAAGACTTGCTGACCTCCATCTTGGAAAACGTGAAGTATACGCCAAGCAAGCGATTACAGGAAGTTTTAACAGGGTACGTTTCAACGATCAGGACAGGTGGAGACCCAACAGAATACCTGCGAGTTTCAACAGAGAACATCATGAAAGAAAAAATGGTTAAACTGGATTTGATGTTGGAGTCACTCTCTGCCTTAGCCGAGATCTACATCATGGTTCTTGTGGCTATGCCACTGCTCTTCATTGCAATGTTTGCTGTGCTTGGAATGCTTGGTGGCGGAGGTGGCCCTATGAACCCGGCTTTCTTACTTTACGCATTGACATACTTCGGCATACCGCTGATGGCGTCACTGCTGATAGTGATTATATCTACAGTTACCACGGGGTGAAAAAGATGAAAATAACTAGGCGAATTCTGAAAGAGATAGCCATTGTGTCTTCTGCAGCGGCAGTCGCACTGTTGATTGTGTCTGGGTTCTTTTATGGAACTTCTCCTGACTTCGACTATTTCATCGTTGCCGCCTTTACAGTGGCAGTGGCGCCCCTAAGTCTAGCCGGACTTATTCACAGCAACTGGAAACACAAAATAGAGCGAGCAATGCCTGAGTTTCTAAGAGATCTAGCCACATCCATTCAAACTGGCGTGCCAATTTACGCATCTCTTGAGCACGCCTCTAGGAAGGAGTATGGCCCATTAAAAGATGAACTTCGAACATTGGTCTCTCAGATGAGTTGGGGCATGAACCTAAATGAGGCGCTAACCGAACTTAGCAAAAGGGTTGACTTGCCTCTGGTCAAGAGGGCAACCGTGTTGATTTCCGAAGCGAGTACGTATGGAGGAGACCTATCAGAGATTTTTGAGGCCACCGCGCGCTACGTAGAAAGCGTCAACACATGGCGCTTGAGGAGAAGGATGCAGACGTTACCCTATGTAGGCATATTCTATTTTTCTGTAGTTCTTTTTCTGTTTATAATTATCTTGCTCTCAACTATGATTTTCATACCCATAAGTCAACTGGCGCAGAGCGGCATTCCCTTTATGAGGCCAGTGTTAGATCCATTGCAGGCAAGAAGAGTATTCATGCATGCATCATTGCTAGAATCGTTGTTTGGAGGCATCTTAGCTGGAAAAATCAGTGAAGATTCATATGTAGATGGATTAAAGCACGCAATGATTTTAGCTGTAATCTCAGGCGTGGCGTTTTTCTTTTTCTTTCGTTAATTTTCTCAGTTTAAATAAGCCCTGTCGCAATGGACTTTAGAGGGAAAGTGACAGCTTTGTGGCACAGACTGATTAACCAAGGTGCTGAGCAAACTTTCTTGGTATATATCGCAGTGTCTCTAGCGGCGTATGTCGTGACAATTGCGCTGCTCTGGTACAATTTCAAGCGGTCTAAGAAAGAATCCGTAGAGAAATTAGAAGCTGTGATAGAAGAAGAGAGAAAGCGATCTGAAACCCAAATAGACTTCGATAGGCTTAGGGAACTTGTGCTTAAGCCAGATTCAGAGGAAATGAAACTCGAAAGAATGAAAGCCTACATAGAACGTCCTACGCAGAAGGTTCTTCGAAGTCTTCTTGAGAAGGACAAAAATTCAGAAATAATCCCAATATATGACCCCGTCATTGGATTCAGATACAAAACGGCCGAGTTGGCTTTTGACGGAAATATTTCGTCTCTGGAGGTGGAAGAACTCCTTGAAAAACTAAATCACCTTGGCATTCTTTCAAAGAACTTCTATGAGACCGTTTCAGCCTGTCCCATCTGTAGCGCAACAGCCCTTACATTGCATTATCGCTGTCCAAGATGCGGCAGTCATCATGTCGTCAAGACAAGCCTAACAGAGCACATAAAATGCGGCCACATAGACGAGAAAGAGAAGTATTATAAAACTGGTTGGAAACCGCTTTGCCCAAAGTGTGGGGCTTCGCTTGTCGAGGGTGAATATCGAGACATGGGGGTATGGTACAGCTGCAAAGAATGTGGGGAAAAGTATGACCGTCCTCAGCTGAATTTGATTTGTCGCAAGTGTGAAAACGAGTTTTCGATTCAGACAGCTGCTGTACGAGAAATATCCAAGTATGCCCTCAACCCTGACAGAGAGCAAGAAATAAAGCAGAACGTCACAAGCCTTGAGAGCATCGAAGAGCTTCTAACTGAGCTTGGTTTCAGCGTTGAAATCGCAGCCACAGCTTTGGGAGAAAAAAGCGGAATAGAGCACAACTTTAGTCTTATAGCGGCCAAAAAAGTTGGGGATCACACCAAGCTCGTGGCCATTGACCACGCTGTATCTAGCATCGAGGTAGGTGCACCTCCACTGATACTCTTTACATTTAAAATCTCTGAGGTGAAGGTAGACCTGCCAATCTTCGTCGCCATTCCCAAACTGAGTGAAACCGCGAAAAGAATTGCACAAGGCTACAACGTACTCGTTATCGAAGGGCTTCCGAAGCAAAAAGACGAGTTAGCAGTTCTCTACAGCGAGATTCAGAGGAGATTAAAAGAAACTCCGTCGAAGAAGGAAGAAAAGAAGGGCGCTAGGTCAGAACCCATCAAAAGCGAGATCTAAACAACGCCTTGACCGTTGTTTTTTTGAATTAGATTGAGAATCTTCTCTGTGGTCTTTACATTTACAAACGTCTTATACCACTTGATGAAGTTCTCGTGAGCTTCTCGCGTAAGAGTTGTGCAGGCGTCTTCAACTAAGGTGACATAATATCCGAGATTGACTGCTTGAATCGTGTTTAATAGAACATCTTGATCAGTCATTAGTCCACAAATTATGAGACTGTCAACGTTCATATTTCTTAGTACAAAGTCGAGTCTTGTGCCAGTGAAAGCTTCGCGATTTGTCTGGGGAAAAACGAGTTCTCCTTTTCTAGGTCTAACTGCTTCATAAGTCTTTAAGGCTTCTGTTCCAGAGGGAACTACAAGTCCGGTCTTCCACTTTGCTCTTGTAGTACTTTCTGGTTTCTCAGATGGTGCTTCTGATTTTACGTGGATAATCTCAAAGCTCTTGTCTCTACAGGCTTTCAAAACTCTACTAGCGTTGTCCGCCGCTTTTCTGGCTCGGAGATCAAAATCGCTTAGTGCTTCATTCACCTCAATCTCTGGCATACCCGCTCCCACAGCTGTCTTGCCGAAAAAATCTATGTAATCTAGAAAATTTATCAAGAGTAGGGCTGATTTTTCGTGCTTTATCTCAAATTCAGGAACGGGCTGGAATAAGACAGTAATAATGTCTTCTATACTTACTCTGTGTTTGCTCATTTGTGCGTCATGACTATTGTCAAAAGCCTGGTATTTGGGGGTTTGCATTCTATTGCGAAAGTTATGGCGTGGGAAGAAAACAAGTTTTGTTGGCGTAAGAACTACACACGTATAGTAATTATGTGATCTATCAAATCTGGCGCGTGAGGTTATTGAGATTTCAGTTTCGACATCATCACAGTGGAAACCCGTTTTTCAGACTATATATAGGAACGCAGACAATGAATTTTTGTACGCAGTTAAACGAATGTCTCGCGCATGTGCATGCAGGGAATGTAAATGTCCGCCAATTGGAGAACTAGTATAGGTATATGGATATCAAGTTTCTTTACCTTCCTAGCTGGCTTGAACGCTATTAATGCAACGACTATTTGGGCTTTCCACGGAATGGAAGCAACTGTCCCCCTGTATATCATCGGCAATATTGTGCCCTCCTTGAGCCCCATTTCAGTGGCAGCCTACTTCTGGATGTCCCTTATCTTGACTTTCATACTGTTAGGTGTGACAACCGTTCAAGTCCTGCGCAGACCACCATTAGGACTAGAAGTGCAAAGGATGGTTTCAAAAGTAGAAGATGAAATGGTCGCCACCCGAGGAACTCTGGAGGCGACAAGGATAAGTCTGTTCGCAAAAATGGAAGACGAGAAAATAGCCCGACAAGATATGTTAACAACTCTCAACACAAGCATGGATCACACCAAAAAAGAGATGCTGGACGAATTGGAAAAAGATAGAAATGTCGTGGAGAAAGATCGCAAAGATTTGGAAGAGGTCACTAGCGAACTTCGCAATCTCAAAAAAGAATTTCTGGACACCATGACTAAACACACAAAAGTCGTTCAGGCCATTGACTACTCAAGCAGGACAACCACGGCAATCACTGAAAAAAACATGAAAGAACTGGCCAGTTTAAGAACCAGAATAGAAAAGCTAGAAATGGAACTCGTTCCACCAAAGCCGAAGTTGACAAGTGGAAGTAGAACAGAAGAGGTCAGGGGAGTCGGGTCACGTCTCGCAGAGGAACTGAAAGCCATTGGCATAACAAACGTCGGCGAACTTCTTCTAACAGACCCGAAGAGCATAAGCGCAAGAACTCGAGTCACGCCAGAAATGGCGATCCGCCTACAAGGCCGCGCTCAATTGCTGATGGTTCCAAGCATCGACGAAATAGACGCGGAGATGCTGATGGATTTAGGAATCGCCTCAAAGAATGAACTTGCAACACAGGACGCTGTCGAACTAGGCAAAAAATTAAGCAGAGTAGCAGCAAAATACATCGAAGAGGGAAAGATTTCAGAAAGTGAAAAACCATCGATTGAAGAAATATCAGCGTGGATAAAACTGGCGAAACTCTAGTTAAACCCCAGTATGCGAGCATAAGCATTTTTCTCATTGTTTTTTCTTCATTTTGCTAGGCGCGTGCTAGTTAGAATTCTGTGAAAGTAAATTTATGTTACCTATTCTAACGTTTTCTACATACCTCTTTGCAACTTCATAGCAACGGTTGGCTTGTTGACGACTCGTTGTGGGCAACTCGTTTAACACGTATTGAGGATAAAAGGCAAGCAGCGTGTAAGGGATGCGTGCGTTTATTTCACCTATGAATCTGGCTATGTTTCTAACTTCCTCCTCGTCCACGTAGCCAGGAACAAGGAGAGTGCTCGCCGTCAAGATGGGCAGTTCGATTCGCTTTTCAAAGAATTTTTCACCGATGGTTTTGAAGGTTTTGAGTGTAGGCTCGTTGGAAACTCCACATAGAGCTATGTTGAGGTTTGAATTCCATGTTTTCAAGTCAAATTTGAGGTTTCCTCCACTCTTCAGTGAGAGTTCGGCGGCTTTCAATGCCAGTTCTGTTTTCTCGTAGCCATTGGTTTCCCAACAGATGCGCAAAATGCGTTTTTCTCGTTTAGCCCTCTCGAGCGCCATTTGGCTGGTTTTTATGGCGTGGGGCATCTGAACCGACGGGTCGCCGCCAAAGTAGCATATGCAAGAAACGTGGCTGTCTGCTTTTTCAGCCAAACTCTCAGCACTCATTAATGGTTGCAGTTTGCAGGCTAGGTTGCGATAGTGCCAGTTCTGACAGAATAGGCAATCGTAACTGCAGGCGCCGTAAAAAACGGCTAGGTTTGAGTGGCTGGTTTCAGGTCCACTCTTGTAAGCATATTTTGGATATCCCGCGCCGGTGCAGCCTGGACAGAACCACCAAGCTACGCAGTTGGTGGGTAAGGGGTCATAATACCATTGAAGAACTCCCTTTTCAGGCGTTCCACCCATACGAGCAATTCGACCATTTATGTTGAAGACTAGGCCGCAGAAACCTTTTTCGCCCTTGCCTATTCTGCAGTCGTTGGCGCACATGCCGCAGGCAATGCCGTTTGGTTCTCTGGGTGGTTTGGGTGGAAAACCAAACATTTTGCGGCTTTCTGTGTGAACTCTGTCTGTTATCTTTAGGGCTTCTTCTGGCTTCTCTCGAATGCAGCGCAGACACACGCCTAACTGGTTGGAAATGAGAGGAGAACGGTCACCGCAGAGTTGGCATCGACCCAAACCTTGCACCAAAAAGAAAAGTTGCTCTGGATGTGTTTTAACTTGTTGTTTTTAAGGCAGTTTCGTGAATGGGCTGCTCCCGTTGAGTCTTTTTCCAATGAAGTATGTTGGCAGCCTTATAGTTTGCGGCTCATGATGTAAGCGCCTTCGCCGTCAGCGTAGTAACCGTGCATGATTCTCTCGTTTTCAAATTTCAGTTTGGCGTAGAGGTTTAGGGCTGGTTTGTTGCTAACCCGCACTTCTAGAAAGCATTCTTTCACTTTATACAGCTTCATGCCCTGCATGGCTCGTTCCATGAGTGCTACTCCTATGCCTTGACGCTGGTGTTCGGGTAAAACCGCTATTGATATGACGTGGCCTCGTTTGGCTATTCCGAGTAAGCCGAAGTCTGGGAGTCCGGTTTCGATGCGACACATGATGTAGCCAATGACCTGATTGTTTTGTTCGGCTACGATGAAGGTTTCTGGAAAGCGCTCGTGCAGTTCCATGAAGAAGTAGTTGGTGTAGTTTTCTGGCAGACAAATTTGATTGATGTGCATAACCTGTTGCAGGTCTTGGGGTTGGAAGCGTCTCAGAGTGACGGTTGTCTGCACCATGGGTTGGAGCGCCACTTTGTTGCAGAAATTAGTTGGGAGAATGAATTAAGTGTTTTGATTTTTATTCTGGGCTTTTTAGAACGGGTAGGGTTATGTTTCCATGGGTTGCAACCCATATTTTGGCGTCTTTGCCTGTTGTGTCAAAGGCGTCTCGTAGGGCGTCGTTTATGGCTCTGGCTGTTCTCAGTTTGAAAACGCTTGTGGCGTAGTAGTCTGGTAGAGTGGAAACGAGGATGATTTGGACTTTTTGTAGTGCTCTGAGCAGGTAGTAGGCTTTGTGTCCTCCCAGTTTGAAGCGGTGTTTTATTTCGTTTTCCATGTCTTTTGGTTCTTTGAATTTTGTCATCCATTCGTAGAAGACTTGGTTTCCGTGTCCTTCTGGGCATTCGGCTGTCCAAATGATTACGCCGTCTCTTTTAACCACGTCGAGGACGTCGTCTACTCCTTTGTAGGCTTGGTATAGGTCTACGTCGTGTGGGTGGCCGCCTGGGCTTACAATCACAATGTCGGCTCTTTTTTCAATTGGCACCTTGTACATTTCGTCGACTAGTTTGACGCCTTCTTGGAATGCTTGTTCTAGGTCGCCTGCAAATGCGCGGACCAGTTGGCGTTTGCTGTTGGTCACTATGTTTACGATGAAGTCTGTTCGTGCGGTTTTTGCTGCTTCGGTCATGTCTTGGTGTATGGGGTTTCCCTCTAGGACGCCTGTTCGAGCCTTGGGGTGCAGGAGCATGGCGTGATTGTGTTGTATGGTTTCTTCGCCTGTTATGGCTGGTAGAATGCTTTTTCTTCCTCCTCCGTAACCCGCATAATAATGGAGTCCTATGTCGCCTGTTAGTATGTGCAGGTCGGCTTCGGCGAAGGCTTTGTTGACGTAGACTTTTGTTCCGTATGTTTTGGTTTTGCCTATATAGACTAGGTCTTTTGCGGTGCAGTTGTGACTTATGGTTTTGACTCTTTTTATGGTTTCTTCGCCTAATAGTGTGTTTATTTCTTCTGGTTTTAGTGGGCGGTGGGTTCCGCAGCCGAATATGATTGTGATGTTTTCGTCTTTTGCTCCTGCCTTGTTGAGTTCGTCTAGGATTGGTGGCACAATGAGGTGGCTTGGTGTGGCTCTGGTGTGGTCGTCAACCACGATGGCGATTTTCTGGTTTGGTTTGGTGATTTCAGTTAGGGGCGGTGAGCCTATGGGTTCTTGGAGTGCTCGCTCTATTTCGGCGCGTGGGTTTTCGACGCCTTGTTTTTCTTTTGGCTCGATGTTGCCTAGGTAGTTTTTTGCGGGGATTCGGGCGCAGATTTCTGTTTTGCCGTATGGAAGCCAGACCTCGACCAAGTGGATGTCGCCTTCTAAAGGAATATGGAATATGGAATGGTTGTGTGGGTTTGATTTAAGCATAACGGATTGGTGATTCGCTTCGGGTTGGGGGTAAGGCTTAATAGTTTTTCTTTTACGGTATAGGTTTGGGCGGGTAGATCAGTTTGGAATGATCGCAGCGTTGGCATCGCTGAGGTCGCGGGTTCAAATCCCGCCCCGTCCACCATGCGTGAATCTCGCCTGTTTTTTCAGGTGTTATTAACTTGCGCGTAGAACAGTTAATAATAACTTCTTGGATGTTGTGGTTGAGTTGAGTCGGTTCAGAGCAGGTCTACGCTGCATGTTTGACTGAAGTTGTTTCGGTTCCTCGACCTTTGATGAAAGAACTCTGTGAACACTTTGAGAAGTTATAGCTTTGCATTCATAATCTTTCGAGCAATTTGTTTATTCTTTCCTTTAGGGTAACTTCTTGTTCCCTTATGAACTCTCTTCCTGTAAACTCTATCCACATTTTCTTTACTAGACCTTTTTTTAGGTCTGCCAGAAAGGAATTCAACCTTTTCCTTACGTGTTGGTCCAAATTTGATTGTTTGCTGTTTGCCCAAAATCTTCGCACGTTTATTTTTTCAAATGAGTCGAGAATCATTGCTATTGCATCAACATGGTCTCTTGTTCTTTCTGTCAGCTTGCTCGAATCCATATTTCAATAGCTCAAAAACTCCACGCAGAGCGGTCAAATCTTTTCTTGTTGTAATGAAGTCGATGTCTTTTGTGAACCTCCAGCTTCTCGGTTCAGTATAAGCTCTTACAGCGTACCCGCCGATCACGATGAGGTCGATTCCAAAATTCCTTGCTTCTTGGTCTATTCTTTCCAGATCCTTCAAGCTGACTGCTTCTGTCTTTGCTTCACTTCTTTCCAAGTCTGGCACCCAGATCTTCTAAGACTTTTCGTATGACGTCTTTAGGCAAGATTGATTGAATGCCCCACTTTTCGCTCAACGCATTGTATCCTTCAAACCTTCGCTTAATCCTTTTCAGTTCCTCCATCTCTTCTTTTGTCAATAGAGCTTGATGCGCTAATTTGTTCCTTAGTTCTTTAAATCTTGCCAGGAAGATTTCATCCTTCGGGAATATCTCGTCGCTTTTTCCTTTCACATCTTTCCTTATCTCCTGAATAATTTCAGCCTTGATTACAGGTTTGTGCGCTTCAAGATTTATCGCGTCGAGCAGAAGACCCAGTTTCCTTAAGAAACCTATGCTGTCTGCAAGCCTTATGATTCCATTATCGCCATGCCACCTGAGATCGTCTTTTTTCTGCAGAATGATTGCAATCGCTTCTGTTATGTTGGTTTGGGTTTGCCTTTCTAAAAGCTCCATCAAAAGAAACTCGGGCTTTTCTATGTAATATCCTTCTTCTGTCTTTGTTCTTATCAAATCGATTGGCCTAGTGGAGTGGGTGAGCTTGACGTAGTTGCTGACTTTTCTTGCTTCTATTATATCTCCTATAAACACCCTGGTTTTTTCATCCGTCAAGAAAGCTATCCATTTTCCTTCATCCTTAGGTTCTATTTTTATCTCAACGACACTTGGCGGTAGCATGTAGTGATGGTAATGGTAAGCGGCATAGCTTCCAGTTAACGTATATGGCAGCTTATCATCGATGAAAACAAGCTTTTCAATCAGACTTTGCTTCCCAAGTTTTTCTTTTTCGACTAGGGAATAAAGCCCGGTGGCAAAGCTGATGTCTTCTGGCGAAATCAGCCTGTAAGTTCTTGTCCTGTAGTCGATTTCGCTTCTTTCCTTATTGACAAAACCCCTCTGTTCCAGTTCCCAAAGTGTTTTGATGGTCATCACTCTGCTGATGCCAAGATCTATTGTCACGTCTTTGAATGTGAACGCTTGGTTTCTGTGTTTCAGCCAGAGTTTGTTGTAGTATTTTTTGAGCCATTCGGGCATTTCTTTTCGCATCGTAATCACCGGTAAAACTAATCGGATTATATTACTTAATTTGGTAAACAAATTTAAATAGTTTACCAAACTTCCTTCTTGAAAATTTTAATCACGTGATGAAATGTAATTGGAGAAACTCGCGAATAAGGAAGGTTTGGAGAGAATAGAGAGAAGCCTTCCACAATACAAAAAGAAGCAAAACAAAGCGCGCGCTAGCCTCCCAAAAATACGTAGTATGCAGCACGTCAGGACGCGCATTAATTATGTTATAGAAGATTGTTTCCCATAGATTTAAGAAGAAACGACGATCTTGTTGAAGGGAGATAGTGAAGAGAGAGAAAGGAGAGTAAAATTCTTTTGCCCTCTTCGCCACGCGCGATTTGTTAACTGCAGTTGTGTTGTTTTATCGTTTAAGTCGAGTCTTATTGACAAAATAAAGAAAGGGGGAGTTTGGGTTGTTGTGAAGGATCTGCTTGTGGTTAGGTCTGTTCTTTGGCTTGGAAGTTCACTATGACAGCCGTGTCTTTCTTGGCGAACCAATTGTTTCAGAGGCTTGGAGGAGATCAGAGAAAAGTTTAGAACCGTAAGGTCTGAAGACCGTTTCAAGTTGCTTATTTTCTTGCACCTGGAGACAAGCGGCTTCAGGAACGGATTCAAGTAGAAGTATACATGTCGTCTTAAAAACAATCTCACAGCGATGTCTCAAAAATCGTAGGGGGGAGGGGGGTTGAAAAAGACTAGGGTTAGACATGCCGTAAATGAAGCCTGATATACGCCAGATTCATAAACATCTTAAGTTTGGGATTTCAAAAATAAACACGAGGTTTGAACATTAATGGAGAAAAACTCTAGGGCAAAATCTACAACCTTCAAGGTTGCTGTACTAGTTGCCATATTAATAGTGACAATCGTAGGCGTATACGCGGCACTCACATACCCCAGAACCTTAATCGACTTCCCAGTGTCCTTCACCCTGGGCGCCGATGTTGAACGCAAAGAATTTGACGTGTCCATTCTGCACAGTCAGGTTCAAGTGGAAGTAATCGTCAACAGCGGCACATCACTGTGGACCGCACAAATCCTCAGTCAAGACGAAACCCTCTGGACCCACGCCGCATATCAAGGAGGCCAAACAACATACAAAAGCGATTGGATAAAACTATCAAGCGGACACTACAACTTCACCTTTGCAACAGCCGGACTTGGCTCACTAGAAGCAGAGATAAAGTTAACATCCAAAGGCGGATTCTGGTAAAAACACGTATGTTTACCTATTAGCCAAATCCTTACTCGCCCTCTTCATGATACTTTGAATCTCCCTCTGAACATCCTTCTCAAGCGGCTCAGGCTTGTGCTCCCCAAGTATTGCTTTAACCTTCTCCCTCGCCCTCTTCACAATATCCTTGGCGCCATTTCTCAACCATGCTTCATAAGATCGCCTATCAGTCAACTCTGGAATAAACTGTTCCTCCCTCAAATGTTCCAAAGTGTGTCTCTCAGCCAAATAGTTCCCACCCGGACCAACCTTATGGATCAAATCAAGCGCCAACGCAGCATCATCAACCCTTACCCCCTGCGCAAGCCGGAAAACCATCTTAACAATTTCATCATCGATGACGAGTTCCTCAAAGGGCAAGGTGTTACAGTCTTCGATAAGTCCAATTCCAACAATTATGCTGCAGCCGGAAAGAACCTGTGGAACGCCACTGATCATTTTCTCATAACACGCCTGTCCACTTGGCTCCTTCGCCGTTGAGACAAAACCGCCAACAACTGAAGGCAAGCCATAATACCTGGCTAATTCACCCACAGCAGCCGAGAACAACCCCTGTTCAGGGGATCCTCCAGTTCTACAACAGAATTTCATGTCGAATGCAGCGCCGCCTGTTCCATAAATCACAGGTGCTCCCGGCGAGGCCAATTGAGCCAAAACGAGACCGCCCAACACTTCAGCGTTGCCAACCGTGAGAGAACCAGCAAGCGTCACTGGTCCAGTTGCCCCTGCTTGAGGCATCGAATAAAATGCAACCGGCAAGCCAGCCTTGGCGAATTCCAACGCACCCTCCATAGATCCTCCATCCTGTTGGAGCGGCGCAGTGCTACAGTGAACCGAAGACACAATCGGCCTCTTCTTTAACTTTTCTCTTCCCCCAACCACGGCTGCAGCCATATCGATTTGGCATCTTGCCTCCTCAGCTGATATGGTTGTTTCAAATTGAACATGCTTTTCCGTGTTGGTTAAAGCGGCGTCAAGGTCATGCAGATGTCGCACATGGGCAGGTGTGTCCTGAGAACTGACCAACGGCCAAAAAACACGAACCGTGTCGAGGGCATCAGCGATAACCGCCGCCTTTGCTATGTCATCCTTTACGGATGGTCTTCTCTTTCCCGTTTTCAAGTCAATTGTTCTTGTTCCATTGCCATCAGTGCTGATGTAAACGTGTCTCCCATCCAGTTTCGCATCATATTTTGAGTTTCTGGCGCACAATGTAACAACTCGACTCTTTTTCCTCAAAGCTTCCTCAACAAGATGAGATGGAATCAATGCGGTTTGATCCTTATAGTTCACTCTGCAACCTGCCTCATCCAACAGCTTCAAGCACTTTTCACTGTAAATTCTGTAGCCAGTCTGTTCAAGTACGGCAAGAGTAGCCCAATGAATCGCCTCTAAATCATCCTTAGACAAGACCGAGAACGATATCCTCTGAGTTTCCCTGCTAAAGCTCCCCAATTTTGGCTTCCTCTCCATAAAGTCAGCTGAATTGTTATTGACTATCCTGTTAGCCAACTCGTTTTGATTCTCTCTTTTCAACCTCTTTAATGATTCTCTTAAGTTCCTCTTCAACATCTCGATCCAATGGTTCAGGTTGATGCTCCTTTAAAATTCGCTTAGCCTCTTGACGGGCAACTTTCCAGAGATCCTTGGAACCAGCCGTTTCCCATTTTTCCCTTTTCTCCCTGTTGACAAGGGTTGTAATATAATGCTCCTTCCTCAAATGCTCCAAAGTGTGCTTCTGAGTTAGAAATTGCCCTCCCGGACCAACAGCATCAATTACATCAGTTGCAAGCGTTTCATCACTAATTCTTATCCCACGCAGGGCTCTAGACACCATCCCACATATTTCGTTGTCCATAACCGCTTGTTCATAACTGGCTGTCAACGTCGACTCAAGCGAGCCAGCAGCACAGTAAATGAAGTTTATTCCAGCCAAAGACGCCATCATAAGCGTCAAAGTTTTCTCCAAGCCTGCTTGAACATCCGGAATCTTGGATTCAGTACTGCCCCCGGTTCCTCGACTTGGAAGACCATAATATTGAGCCAACTGTGCTGCTGCCACATTAATGAGGCCGGCTTCAACGGCTCCATAGGCTAGGTTACCAGTTTTCATATCCATAATCGTTGAAACACTTCCGTAAAACACAGGAGCACCAGGGTTGACAAGTTCAGCTACCACTATTCCACTTAGCACCTCAGCATTTTGCTGCGCCAAGACACCCGCCAACGTAACCGGCGCCGTAGCACCCGCTTGAGCCTCTGGAGCCACGAGCACAGGCTGTCCATATTTCGCATACACCATAAGTCCAGCAGTTAACTTTTCAGAAAGCTGCAACGGGCTTACAGGGTTGTGAAAACCTAAAAGCACGGGCCTCTTCCTGAGCTCTTCTTCGCCGCCAGCAACCACCGACGCCATCCTTACGGTATCCAGAGCAGCGGCTTCACCATAAATCTCACCATCTGTGGTTTTTATTGTATTCTTGTACCCTGCAAGCATCTGGTGGACATGGGCCACATCTTCAGGAACATCCCTCGGCATGACCGCTTGCGTCGAATGATGTATATATTGCAGGGCGTCAGCAAGCCTGTGGAAGTTCTCCAAATCTTTCAGGGTGGAATTACGCTGTTTGCCAGTCTCTAAATCTAAAACGAACACAGACATGCCCTGCGTTGAAAAATGAACTCTCCTATCCTCGAATCTCAACCTATACTTTGGGTTCCGGCCGAACAGAGTAAAACTGCTCGGAGCCCTCTTGATAGCTTCTTTTACAATGTACTCTGGAATTCTAGCAATCTTTTCCTTACCCACAATGTAGGCTCCCGCCTCCTTGAGCAAACGTAAAGCCTTAGGCTCTAACACCTTTACACCAGTGCGCTCAAGAACCTCAACTGTGGCTAAATGGATCTGATACAATTCGTCACTGGTGAGAATCCTCAACTGACCTCCTCTAATCTCCACTTTTATCACCTTTTCCCTAGTTTTCTCAGCTAAGGGAGCTACCTCTAATTTAATATTTTCCATCTGCGAAAAATGACTCTTCTCCGAACTAATACTTGAATTCTAAGCCTAAATCTTCTAATTCCCCTTTAACCTTGTTGTATACCTCTAAGCTTTTTTTACCCTGCTTTCCCGTCTTAACGTCATAGCATTCTTGATACTTAAGGCCTAGAGGCGGATTCCTGATCTTATCAACGTATTTTAGCAGAAGGCTTTTCACTATATTATCGGCATCTTCTCTTTTCATCCCTACGGCTGCGTGAGCCACTTCCGCGGCAAATCTTGGCTCCATCGGCGTCAAATAGTCTTCATGCTTCGCTTTTCCCACTCCAACAGCTTCTATGGAAATCCCTGATGTAACAGCTGCCAAGCGCTGTGCCGCTATTTCGTACAGACACATTTCAGTGCAGGGACCAGCAGCCGTGTAGTTTAGGTGCAGTGACAACAGATGGGTATTCCTGCTTACAGCTTGAGCTAAAACGCTTGTCACCCACAGCAGCTCGGGGGTACTGTTCGCCACGTAATGAATATGTATTGGGAAAGGTAAGAGCCATCCTGCCTGATATACAAGAATTCCCATGAGATGACCGGCAACCGCCGCGACAGCGGTGCCTTCAGGTCCG
>Ga0315306_10000059_pt1 | contig 50458 bp, 38 predicted proteins | sample TDP1_MG_FD_203803 | JGI IMG/M metagenome (GOLD analysis project Ga0315306, IMG submission 203803) | Freshwater sediment microbial communities from Lake Towuti, South Sulawesi, Indonesia - TDP1 | ecosystem: Environmental > Aquatic > Freshwater > Lake > Sediment | place: Indonesia: South Sulawesi... | reverse complement strand
CCAGGCTTTCATCACTGTGGAGTCAGAAGATGTCCATGAACCTCAAGTCATTGAGGAGATTCGGAAAGGGTATATTCTTTACAACCGGCTCCTCCGTCCAGCTCTTGTAAAAGTTTCTATACCCAAAAAGAGTGAATAGATATGGGACGCATAATCGGCATCGACCTGGGAACGACCTTCTCTTGCATGGCTTATCTAGAAGGAGAAGAACCAAAGGTCATCCCCAACATGGATGGCCTTCCGACCACACCCTCAATTGTCAGCTTTACCAGCAGCGGAGAAAAATTAATCGGAAATCTAGCCCTCAGGCAGGCCATGACCAATCCTCAGAATACGATATTTGCCATCAAGAGGCTGATGGGGAAAAAATTCAGCTCTGTAGAGGCTCAAGAAACGATAAGCAGGATGCCCTATCGGCTGGTCGAAGCAGAAAATGGCGATGTCATGGTTGCCATAGATTCCAAGACCATCAGCCCTCAAGAAATCTCAGCGATGATCCTAAGCTACCTAAAGAAATGTGCTGAACTCTATTTTGGAGAGAAAGTCACTGAGGCCATCGTCACCGTGCCGGCTAATTTTAACGACCATCAGAGAAAAGCAACAAAAATCGCGGCTGAAATTGCGGGCTTGAACCCTCTGCGAATCATCAATGAGCCGACATGCGCCAGCCTGGCTTACGGCTTCAGCACAAAGAAAAATGCAACGGTTGCTGTTTATGATTTGGGCGGAGGAACTCTTGACTTCACCCTGATGGAGGTTAACCAAGGCGTTTTTCACGTTCTGGCCACAAACGGAAACTCCTATCTTGGAGGAGAGGACTTTGACAACCGCATTGTCCAATGGCTGATGGAAGAATTTCAAAGGGAAAACAATATCGATTTATCTCAGGACAAGCTGGCTCTTCAGCGGATCAAGGAGGCTTCGGAAAAGGCAAAGCGAGCGCTCTCTTTCGCCCTGGAGACCGAGATTAATCTTCCCTTCATTTGTTCTGATTCCTCCGGCTCAAAGCACATCAAGAAAACCCTTAGGCGAGATCAATTAGAGGCTCTGACAAAAGACTTAATTCTCCAAACCTTTCCTTATATCGAAAGAGCGCTCCATGATGGCCGCTTAAAGCCAAAAGATGTCAATGATGTCATCCTTGTCGGAGGACAAACCAGAATGCCATTGATAAAGAAAATGATTGCCGACTTCTTCGGAAAAGAACCGGCAGGAAATATTAACCCAGATGAAATTGTCGCTATGGGAGCAGCCATTCAGTCAGGAATTTTGAGGGGAAAGACTAGGGAGCTTGTCCTCCTTCTTGATGTGACATCACATTCCTTGGGAATTGAGACAGAAAATGACACCTTTGTGAAAATTATCGATAAAAACACAACCATTCCGGTCAAAAGGGGCCGAGCGTTTACCACTGTCGAAGACAATCAGCCCAGAGTTAGGATCCATGTCCTTCAGGGAGAAGCCAGTAAAGCCTCAGCCAATACATCCTTGGCAATCTTCGACTTGGTCGGAATCGAACGTGCCCCTGCCGGCGTCCCCCATATCGATGTGACCTTTGAAATAGACGCAGACGGAATCGTGAAAGTTTCTGCCCGAGATGTTGATACAGAAATAGAGCAGAAAATTGAGGTTAAACCTTCTTCAGGCCTGACAAGTGACGAAATAAAAAAGATCACCGATAGAGTTCAGGGAAAAGAGCTCAAAGAAGCCAAGCAATGACAAGAAAAGATTATTATGAAATTCTTGGAGTCGCCCAGGATGCATCTGCGGAAGAGATAAAAAAAGCTTACCGTCAAATGGCTTTGAAATACCACCCTGACCGGAATCCTGGCAACAAAGAAGCTGAAGAAAAGTTCAAGGACGCGGCCGAGGCCTACAGCGTTCTCATCGACCCTCAGAAAAGGTCTGTCTATGACCAATTCGGCTATGATGGCTTACGAGGAGAAGGGTACACGGGCTTTACAGGCTTCAACTCTTCCATCTTCGAAGATTTCGAAGATATACTCGGTGATTTTTTCAATCTTGGCTTTGGAGACTTATTCGGAACTCGCCAGAGACGACGGGCCTATTACCCTCAGAAAGGAAGGGACCTCGCCCTCGAGCTTGAGGTTTCTTTGGAAGAGGCTGCATTCGGTACAGAAAGCGAAATCAAGCTCAACAGGCTTGATATCTGTCCAGTCTGCAATGGCTCCAAGCTGCAGCCTGGCACTCAGCAATCGACCTGCCAAAATTGTCAGGGGCGAGGGCAGGTCCGATACCAGCAGGGCTTTTTCACCATTTCCCGGACATGCTCCCACTGCGGAGGTTTGGGTCAAATCATCACCACTCCCTGTTTGGAGTGCCGCGGCTCTGGAAGGATAAAGAAAAAGAAAACATTAAAGGTCAAGATCCCAGCCGGTGTAGACAATGGCACAAAACTCAGGATTGCAGAAGAGGGAGAAGCCGGGGATTGGGGAGCTGCTAAAGGAGACCTCTACGTCATCATCCGGATTAAAAAGCATGACATTTTTGAAAGAGAGGATAACAACCTTTATTGTCAAATCTCGATACCCTTTACTCACGCGGCATTAGGCACTTCAGTAAAGATACCAACTCTTGAAGGACCTGAAATGCTCAAGATTCCGGCCGGAACTCAACCGGAAGAAATTTTCAGATTGAAGGGCAAGGGGATTGCCAGCCTTGAAAGCCGCAGAAAAGGAGACTTGTTTGTCAAGATAAATGTTAAGATCCCTAAGAACTTAACCAAAGAAGAAAGGGAGTTGCTCAGGAAATTTGCCGAATCGAGGGGAGAAGATTTGGAAATTCTGGATAAGAATCTTATCGACAAAGTCAAAGATATTTTTCATTAGAGCCTGGTTTGACATCAAATCGTTTTTTCATCAAACAAAAAAGCATCCGATCGCCGAGCATAATTCTTTCTGGCGAAGAGCATCATCATCTGAGCCGAGTGGCAAGAGCGAAGCCAGGCGAGAAAGTCTGGCTTTTCGACGGGGAGGGCACAAGTTATTTGGCCAGAGTCGAAGCCATTAGAGAAAACAGGACAGAGTTGCTCATCCTTGAGAAATTGGATAAAGATAAGCCCAAAGTCCTTATCACCCTGGCCCAAGCCCTTATCAAATCAAAAAAGCTGGAACTCATCATCCAGAAATCCACCGAGCTGGGAGTCTCAGCCATCATTCCAGTCATCACCGCCCGGAGCATTGTTAACATTGAAGGAAAAACAGAGAGAAAAGTGGAAAGATGGCAGAAAATCGCACGTGAAGCCGCCAAACAAAGCCAAAGCTCTTTTGTCCCTTCTTTATCGCCGCCCATTCCTCTCAAGAAGCTTATCAAAGAAAGGAATGATGCAAAAAAGCTTCTGCTCAGCGAAAGCAAAGGAACGTATTTAAGAGACATTTTGATCCGCTATTCAACAAAGGGATGTCAGTTGGAGAAACCTCCCTTATCTGTGCTCATTCTCATCGGCCCTGAAGGAGGCTGGACAAGGGAAGAAGAGGACGATATTCTAAATCACGGATTCGAAGCTGTAAGCCTGGGTAAGCCCATCTTGAGAGCAGAGACAGCTGCCATTTCGGGCCTTTCTATAATTTCTCATTTTTGGAACTTATGAAATGTTTCTCCAAGGTCAGAAAATCGGCAAATACGAAATCTTGCGCTCCTTGGGCAGCGGCGGCTTCGGCTCCGTCTTCTTGGCAAGGGACACCTGGCTTAACATAAAAGTGGCCATCAAGGTCCCCCATAAACAATCCTTGGAGCTTTTCAAGCTTCTTAAAGAACCAAGGCTCCAAGCCGCATTAAACCATCCGAACATCGTCCGCATGATTTCTGCCGAGAAAGAAAACAAGGTCTTTTTTATGGTCATGGAATTTGTCAAAGGAAAAACGCTCGAGAAGATATTGGAAAAAGAAAGGACTTTAAATGTCGAAACATCAATCGATTACATCACTCAGATCTCCTATGGGGTTGACCATGCCCATAAAAATAAGATCATTCACCGTGATTTGAGGCCGTCAAACATCATCATCTCTGAGGAAGGGACAGCAAAAATCACAGACTTCGGAACATCAGCTTGGTTGGAAAATCTCCCCTATGCTTCAACGCGAATTGGCTCTCCTCCCTACATGGCACCCGAACAATTCCTGGGAAAGGCAAGTTTTTTTTCGGATATCTATTCGATCGGATGCATATTTTATGAAATGCTTATCGGCCAACCTCCTATCGTCGACCCTGATCCCTTCAAGATCTTAGAAAGAGCAAAAGAAGGGAAAATCAAACCTCCTCGTTTAATCAACAAAAAAGTGCCTAAAGAGGTCAACGAGGTCATCATCAAATGCTTGGCCATCAAAGTTGAAGATAGATATCAAAAGCCTTCAGAAATTATAAGACATCTTGCAGTCTTCAAAGGAAAGGATTCCAAAAAGTCAGAAATGGAAGATATATTGGGAAGGATCAGGGCGAGGGAAAGGACAACAGCGAATTGTTGGAATTGTCGCCGGCCTCTGCCTTACAAGGCGGGAAGCTGTCCTTATTGCGGAGAATCAGTCTGGAAGAAATAAATGAATTTTCGATCAAGCTTCAAAATTCTGAAAAAAGTGAGAAGTTTGACTTCAATCAACAATTGAGATAAGATGAGATTCCAGCTTCAAAAAATCATCATTAAAAAGAATAACATAATCATAGCAGGAGCAATGAATGAGCCCCTTCGATGAGAAAAATGGCAAAGTCTGGATGAACGGAAAACTTGTTCCTTGGGGTAAGGCTCAAATTCATCTCGCTTCCCATGTTATTCATTACGGAAGCTCGCTTTTTGAGGGCTTCCGCGCTTATCAAAATCCAAAAGGAACGGCAATCTTCAGGCTTGATGCCCACATCAAAAGGCTTTATAACTCTTGCAAAATGTACAGGATGGATATTCCCTACACGTCAGAAGAATTCAAGAGTGCTGTCATCGAAACAATAAAAGCCAACAAGCTGAAATCCTGCTATATCCGACCCATTGTCTATCGAGGCTATGGAACCTTAGGAGTTGATCCATTCCCCAATCCCATCGACTGTGCCATCCTTGTCTGGGAATGGGGAAAATATTTAGGGGAAGGAGCTCTTGAGAACGGGGTGGACGTTAAAGTCTCCACCTGGCAGAGGATGGCTCCCAATACGTTTCCAGCCTTGGCCAAATCAGGAGCAAACTATATGAATTCTCAGCTGATAAAAACCGAGGCAATGCTGGATGGATACGCCGAAGGAATTGCCCTTAACGTCAGAGGCCATATTTCAGAGGGAAGCGGCGAGAACATCTTTCTTGTCTTAGAGGGCGTTCTTCATACTCCGCCCTTATCCTCGTCCATCTTGCCCGGGATCACACGGAATACGGTCATCCAGCTTGCCCAGGACCTGAACATTCCTCTCGTTGAAGATACAATTCCGAGGGAGATGCTTTATATTGCTGAAGAGGTCTTTTTCACTGGTTCAGCAGCGGAAATTACACCCATTCGCTCCATTGATAAAATAACCATCGGCAACGGCAAGTGCGGTCCGATGACAAAAGCTCTCCAGAATGAATTTTTTGCCTATATCAACGGAGAAAGAGAAGACAAATACCATTGGCTGACATATATCCAATAATATTTGAGAGGTGTCGACTATGAAAATAGATGAATTATTAAAAGTTGCCATTGAGAGCGAGTCTTCTGACCTCCATCTCAAACCAGGCAATCACCCCATCCTTCGCATCAATGGCCTTCTCAAGCCTTTAACCGCTTTTCCCAGATTAACTCAAGCCAATACTCAGGCTCTTGCTGACCAAATCATGACTCCCTCCCAGAAGAACATTCTCGAAGAAGACTTAGACCTGGATTTGGCCTATAGCTTTCCTGGCTTTGGCAGGTTCAGAGGGAATATCTTCTGCCAGCGAGGATCAATCGCCATCGCCTTGAGGATCATTCCTTTGGAACCAAAATCAATCAAAGAATTGCTCTTGCCAGAGTCCTTGGAAATGATTGCCCTCGAACAGAGAGGCTTGGTTCTGGCCACAGGAACGACTGGAAGTGGAAAAACAACGACTCTTGCCGCTATCATCGACTACATCAACACCCACCGCACAGAAAACATCATCACCATCGAGGACCCGATAGAATATCTCCACAGGGATAAGAAAAGCACAATTTCCCAAAGAGAAGTGGGGGTCGATGTCAAGAGCTTTGCCAGGGGGCTGAGAGCTGCCCTGAGGGAAGACCCAGATGTGATACTTGTCGGCGAGATGAGAGACAGGGATACCATAGAGACCGCTCTTGTTGCGGCTGAAACTGGTCATCTTGTTTTAAGCACCATTCACACTCTGGATGCTCCTGAGACGGTCAACCGGACTGTTTCTGTTTTTCCTCCTCACAGCCAGAAGCAAGTCAGGTTCCAGCTGGCGAGTATCCTCAAGGCAATCATCTCCATGAGGCTGATTCCTCGCATAGGCGGAAAGGGAAGAGTACCGGCCGTTGAGGTCATGATCAACACTCCCTTCATCCAGGAATGCATCATGAACAGAGAAAAAACACATCTCATAAGAGAAGCCATTGAAGCCGGTGTATCTCAGTACGGAATGCAATCCTTCGACCAGTCCATTTATCAGCTCTACAAGGACAAACACATTTCATTTGAACAGGGATTGAGGTATTCATCCAGCCCCAATAATTTTAAATTAAGGGTAGCAGGCATTCAATCGTCCTCGGATATGGCTCTCGAAGAGATGGAATCGAAAATGAGCAAAGTCGACCTTGAGACAGAGACAGACGAAGAAGAAAAAGAAGAAAACTAGTAAATGAGAGCTCAGGAGATAAGAGAAAGCTTTTTAGACTTTTTCGCCAAGAAGAATCATAAAATCGTCAAAAGCTCATCCCTCCTTCCCAAGGATGATCCTTCCATTCTCTTTACCAATGCCGGCATGAACCAATTCAAGAATGTCTTCTTGGGGCTTGAAAAAAGAACTTTCAAGAGAGCAGCCTCTATCCAAAAATGCCTGAGGGTGAGCGGAAAACACAATGACTTGGAGCAAGTGGGAAAAACCACCAAGCATCATACATTCTTCGAGATGCTCGGAAACTTCTCGTTCGCGGATTATTTCAAGAGAGAGGCTATCGGATTTTCTTGGGAACTTATCACCTCGGTTTTTAAGCTGGAAAAGGATAAGATCTATGTCACCATCTATACCGAAGATGAGGAAGCATTCAAGATCTGGAACGAGATTATCGGAGTTAGCGCCGACAGAATATTCCGCTTCGGCAAGCAAGATAATTTTTGGGCTATGGGAGAGACAGGCCCTTGCGGACCCTGTTCCGAAATTCATTATGACCTGGGGCCTGAAATCGAAGAAGGGGCTGCTTCGACACTGATCGAAAAGGGGAGTGACCGCTTCTCAGAACTCTGGAACCTGGTTTTCATGCAGTACGTTCAGGATGAAAAAGGGAAGATGCATCCCCTTCCTTCACCATCGATTGACACTGGGATGGGGCTGGAAAGAATGGCGGCTTCGCTTCAGCGAAAAAAGAGCAATTTCGACACAGACCTTTTCTCTCCTTTAATCGATGTCATCTGTGACCTTTCTCGAAGAGAATATCCTTCTCATGACGAAGGGGATATTTCGGTAAGAATAATCGCTGACCACGCAAGAGCAATATCTTTCCTGATCTCAGACGGCATAATGCCCAGCAATGAGGGGCGCGGATATGTGCTGCGAAGATTGGTACGTCGAGCTTTTAGACATGGGAATTTGTTGGGCATCGAGGAACCCTTCCTCTACAGGCTGGTGGGAGTCGTGAGCGATGTCATGAAAGATGCCTACCCGGAACTCCTCACTTCTTCAAATTACATCTCGAAAGTCTGTCAGTCTGAAGAAAGACGATTTTCCTTGACACTGGCCTCTGGACTTCGCACCTTCGACCAGTATATAAAAGAAACCCAAGAAGAAGGCCATAATGTCATCCCGGGTTCAAAGGTATTCAAGCTTTACGATACATTTGGATTTCCCCTTGACCTCTCGAGAGAACTGGCCGCGGAAAAAAAGATGGGTATCGCTGAAAAGGATTTCTATGCTGAACTCGAAGAGCAGCGTGAGAGGGCACGGCTCTCATGGAAAGGCGGATTCGAACAGAAAGAAAAGAAAACATACGAGCAGCTCAAGGAATTCAAGACCCGCTTTGTTGGCTATGAGGAGGAGAAAGTCCTTGAAGCCGAAGTCCTGGCAATTTTGAAAAATGGGCGTAAGGTCCAAGAGCTCAAAGATGGAGAGAAGGGAGAAATTTTTCTCGACCAAACCCCTTTCTATGCAGAAGCCGGGGGACAAACAAGCGATTCAGGTTTCTTAAAAAATCTTCACTTTTCCGCGGTTATGGAACATGCCTATTTCCCCATACCAGAGCTCATTGCCCATAAAATAAGTGTCATTTCAGGAAGAGTAAAAATCAAGGACAAAGTGGAAGCTGCTGTTGACATCTCTCTGCGGCAGGCTATCAGCAACAACCACACAGCCACCCATCTCCTCCATGCTTCCTTAAGGCAGACCTTAGGAGACCATATCAAACAAGCTGGGTCTCTTGTTACAGCCTCAAGATTCCGATTCGACTTCACTCATTTCGCCCCTTTGAGTCTTTCTGAACTCAGACAGCTCGAATCACTTGTTAACGAAAAAATAAGGGAAAACATTGAAGTGAAGACCAAAATCACAACCCTGGAGGAAGGGTTGAAAGAAGGGGCTGTGGCCATTTTCGAAGAAAAATATGGCGAAAAAGTAAGGATGGTCATTATCGACGGCTTCAGCAAGGAACTCTGCGGCGGTATTCATGTCCGCTCGACAGGCCAAATCGGCCTCTTTAAAATTGTCTCAGAATTCGGAGTCGCTGCAGGAATGAGGAGAATCGAAGCTGTAACAGGCGAAGAAGCCTTGAAGCACATTCAGGAGAGCGAAGAGCTCGTCCTTGAAATGCAACAGGCATTGAACTCGCCGCGAAAAGAGCTTCTCTCCCAAGTTGAGAAATTAAAGACTTCCTTGAAAGAAAGAGAAAAAGAAGCAAAAACTCTTAGACAGAATCTGGCTCAGCTGAAATACGTCGAAAAAGAGGAAGAAATAAGGAAAATTAAGGGAATTTCTGTTCTTGTCCAGAAGGTCAAGGGCCTGAACAATGAAGAGCTTAGAGAATTGGCTGATTCTCTCAAACAGAAGCTCGGTTCGGGTATTGTTATCTTAGGAAGTATCTCAGAAAAAAAAGTCTTCATGGTTAGCGCCATAACCAAAGATTTAACAGCTCGAATAAGGGCTGATGAGTTGATTAAAGAAATCGCCCCGATCTTGGGCGGTGGGGGAGGAGGACGGCCTGATTTTGCTCAAGCCGGGGGAACAAGACCAGAGCAATTGGACCAGGTCCTAAAGAAGGCCCATTCCATCGTGGAAAAGTTGCTTCAATAGGCCAAATCAGCCTTTCTCAATCCCTATCCATGAGCATCGATCGCCTAATGGGTTTAACCGAGGAGGGTTAAAAAAATCTAATCAAAATTCACCTCAAAAGAGGATTGTTTTTGTCTGAGAATTTTGACATTATAGGCAAAGCACTGTGGAGATAGGTGCCAGATGAGGGAGTTTCGAGAATCAAAGCTCAAGGTCATTGTCGTTTTTGGACTTTTATTTTTTATCGTTTTCCCTTTGCTCAAGACAGGAGCCAAAGCTCAGCCCCAAGCTCCGGATGCGGCATACGACAAAATCATCAAGAAAATGGCTGAGAAACACGGCCTTGAACCGGATTTGATTCATTCCATAATTCGTACCGAGTCTAATTATAATCCTTATGCTGTCTCTTCCAAGGGAGCTGTAGGGCTGATGCAATTGATGCCCGAAACAGCAAGAAGGTATGGAGTTCAGAATCCGTTTGACCCAAGCGAAAATATCGAGGGCGGGGTTCTCTATTTAAAGGAACTCTCCCTGCTTTATTCAAAACAGACAAAGCTTGTTCTTGCCGCTTACAATGCCGGCCAGGAAGCCATAAAAAGATATGGAGGGATTCCCCCTTATCCCGAGACTATAAACTATATTGAAAAAGTAAAGGCGAAATATCCGGCATCTTATGTACGAGTTAGAACGAAAATTTACAAATTCCACAATACTTCAGGCGAAATAGTCTTGACAAACTCTTCTTATATTTATTCCTTGAACAAAGGGAAGACAGAAGAGAATTGATTCTCATGACCCAAAAAATCAAAAAGACTCAGAGATAGCCTTTCACCAAAAGGCCACGCGGGATAATTTCAAAAACCGCAGGCAGCTTTCCTACCTGTTCGCCATCAACCTCTATAAGTACTTCTTCTTCGCCGCTTTCAGCATAGGCCTCCACTTTTTGGCCACGGAGCAGCGATATCTTGGGATGAGAGAGGTGAGAGCCGGTATAAATTCTCCAGACATTTCTCAAGAACTCCAAGACCTTCATTCCTTTGACCAAGACGATATCAAAGAGACCATCGTCTAACTTGGCCTCTGGAGCTATCTTCATTCCCTTGCCAAAAATCTTTCCGTTTGAAACCGTACCCACCAAGTATTCCTCTAGGGGGAGATCCTGTCCGTCGACCTTGATCTTGATTCTTTTATTCTTGTAAGCCATGAAAGTCGAGAGCAGACACCTTAGATAAGATGATGCTTTTCTCTTCATCCTGTTCTGGTTCACTCTCCTGACAACCTCTCCTCCTATTCCAAAATCTCCAACATTGAGGAAGAATCTCTCTTCATCCTCTCCAGAATGATTCCTAAATTTCACCGTTCCGATATCTATCCAGGAGGAAGGAGCTTGAGTAATAGCCTTCAAAGCATTTTTGAGTCTCAATGGAATATTCAGACTCCTGGTAAAATCACAGCCAGTCCCGGAAGGAACAATCCCCAGAGCGGCTTGGGGGTTGATGATTCTTTTATTTTCATAAAAGCCGTTAGCGATTTCATTCATCGTCCCATCACCGCCGACTCCGACAATCAGCTCTGACCCATCTTTGATTGCCACTCTTGAAATCTCAATGGCCTGTAAAGGCCTTTCAGTGAACTCGTATTTGAATTCTTTTATGAAATTCTTAAGAGATTCCTTGATATGTCTCCATCTCTTTTTCGTCTTACCCCTGTCCGACTCAGGGTTGACGATCACCTGGGTTTTGAGAAGCATCCGATGCTCCTTGAATTTTCTTTTGGGCTTTTTTTCCGAAGAGAGAGATGCCGAGGATACCACCCAAAGCACCCAATATAGAGAAAAACACGGCTGAAGCTATCAATTGCATAAAAAACCTGAATGCTGAGAATCCACCCTCAAGCCAGTCTTCCCAACCAGAAGGCACCTCCTCCGCATATTCAGCGGCCCATTTCATTATGTTTTGAAAAAATTCTTTTATAAAAGGCCGAAGCGGTATATCTATAAATGAATGCACCACTGCGGCTACGATTCCTGTGAAAATGCCGACAATTGCTCCATCTCCTGAGCTTAAAACATGAGGAGAATCCTTGATAAGAAGGTAGGCAGCAAGCATCGACCCCCCGATAATCCAGATACAGCAGAAGCAATTCACAAAAGGTATGGAAGAAAGTATGCCGCTGACAGCACCTCCGATTAAGGCCGGGACGAATAAATTTGGTTTCTGACTATTCATCCTTCCTCCTTCTCAGCATATTTTCTTTATTCTATTGAGATTTCCATTTGAATTTCAAGGTCTATTTTGGCTGAGGCTAGACTCCAAAAGCAGTTTTTCTCCTTTTCAGCTTTAAAAGAAAATCAATCATTCCCGGAATGAAATAAAAAGGAAGGATAGCACCCCAAATGAAGCCGGTGCTGAAGCGCAGCCAGTTGGCTGCCTTCCAGAGGCGAAGGAAATTTCCAAGGAAATCCACAGCCACAGGCAAGGTGAGCAAGATGAATGTTCGAGCTTTAGGATTAGAAAGATTGGAAAACTTTCTCACTAAAGGAAAAAGCACGGTCCCTGAAAAAAATCCAGAGTAAATTCCCAGACATCGAGCGCATACGGCTAGAGGATAGCTAAAGATGAAAAATGACCGAGAGGGGAGTTGATGGCAGAAAGGAGAAAAGAGAGCATAGATGAAAATATTTAATTCCGATGTCTTGCTTTGTGAATAAGGGGCCAGGAAAATGAGGCCAAGCCAGATGACTGCTCCAATTAATATCAAGGAATAGAGCAAAATTGTTTTTTTTCCATTTAAGGCTTTAATCTTTAATTCCTTATGCCACACAACTCAATTCTTGTCTAGAGCCAACTCTGCAGAGTGGGATGAGAGCCGGCAACATGTTCAGCCTAAATCTATCCCTTTTCAGACTATCCGAGAGCCATGGAGATGTCAATTCTCAAGCAGAGCCATTCTCTTGAGCCCTAATGAATATTGTCGAAATCGGCCTTATAGACGCCATCAATAAATCAGTCAAAGTCATCCAAGAAAAGCCAGATAGCAATTGACAGAATATCTTTCAATGTGTAAATTTGTTTGTTAGATGGTTATGTCTATAGTTTGGACAAGGAGGTCATCATTATGGGAAAAAAGGCAATATTTTTATCATCCTTGTTACTTCTATTCTCGGTCATTTTTCTCTTTCCCCAAAGTGAAGAGGCTCAAAAGATATTAGAAAATAATAGGGCAGGTGTCATTTCCTTGACAGCCTATGGAAACAATAAACAAATTTCTGCAGAAGGTTCGGGATTTGTCTTAGAAAACGGGGTTATTGCCACAAGTTATCTGTTGGTTAGCCAGGCCTTTGCTGTAGAGGGAACAAATTTTCAAGGAAAAAAAGTAAAAATTGAATCAATTTTGGCTGTTGATAAGAACTCGTTCATTGCCCTTTTGAGAACAAAAGGAAAAGAGCCGGCTCTCACCTTGGGAAATTCTGATGATTTGAAAAAAGATAATAAAGTCTTTGCTATAGGTACCGATGAAGTCGGCAATATAGCGGTTTCCGAGGGAACGGTCACCAACATTCAGGAGGTTGCGCCCGGCCAAAGGATTATAGATTCTTCGATTTCTTTTTCAGAGAAATTCAGCGGGGGGCCCGTCCTGAATACAAATGGACAAGCTTTGGGGATGATAATTACTCTTGAAAGGGGATTGAAACTTATCACTCCTTCTAATTTAGTGAAAACTTTGCCGAAAAAGACAGAGGTCAAATTTAAAGATTGGCAACATGAAGACTACCTGTTAACCACAGAGGGAGCTTTTCTTGCAGGAAGAATCTCTTCTTTGCTGGATGAAACAGCGATGGCCGCGAAATATCTAGAAAGAGTCATCAAGGATGCTCCGGGAAATATCGAAGCCCAATCTCTTCTCGCTTCCGTCCTCACCAGACAAAGAAATTATGAAGCGGCAATTTCAGCCTACAAAAAAGTCATTGATTTAGATAACAACAGGGATAATGCTCACTACGGATTAGGGCTTGTCTACTTCAACATGAGACGTTTCAAAGAAGCTATCCAGCCTTTGGAAAAGGCCGTGCAGCTCAATCCTGACTACAAAGAGGCCTATTACTATATGGGAAATGCCTATGAAGAGCTCAAGGATATTGCCAGGGCAGCGGAGTCCTACGAAAAATATGTCAATTTGAAGCCTGAAAAGCCAGGGACGGCCTTCTGGCATCTTGGTTTATGCCGCTTTGAGCTTGGTCAGTTTGAAGCTGCGGCCTCAGCTCTCCAAGAAGCATTAAAAGAAAATCCTAAAGATACTCTTATGAACGATCGATTAGCCCAAGCTTTTCAAAAATCGGGTCAGTATGAGAAAGCAGAGGAAGTCTATAAATATCTCGCCCAGCTAAGCCCTGAGTACAGGCTCAATTATTATCGAACCATTCTCAGGATGTATGATGAAGCCGGCTTGAACGATAAGGCTATTGAGATTGCAAAAAAGATCGTTGAGCTGAACCCTGGGGATTCTGATTCACTCTATAACCTCGGCTATATGTATGCCAAACAAAAAAGATATAATGAAGCAGTCGAAAGTTTGAGGAAGGCCATACAAATAAGGCCCAACTTCGAATATGCCTACTTGACTCTGGCAAACTGTTACGTTGAACTCAAACAATGGAGTAAGTGCGTTGAGACTTATAGCAGATATGTTGAGCTCGTACCAGACAATGCAGAAGCCTGGCATGCTATCGGTGCTAGTTACATGCAGCTCAAAAAATACGAATCGGCACTCGAGCCTCTTTTAAAAGCAGTCGAGATTCGCCCGGACTTCGGCGTCGCTTATTACAATCTTGCCATGACTTATTTGAATCTTCAAGAATATAAAATGGCTAGAGAAATTTATAGAAAATTGTTGAATGTCGACCCCAGCTGGGCAGCAAGGCTTAAGAAGCATATAAGATAACAGCTAGCTACCAGAAAATTCTGTTTTCATTGACAAAATCAAGACTGATATGATATAAATATAAACTCATTAACCTCCAGAAAAAATCCAAAACCTGTCAAGGAAATGATTGAAACAGGATTACCGATTTTATAACGAATTCATAATTATTCTGATAATTAAAAAAGGGCAGGTGGCGGAATTGGCAGACGCGCTAGGCTTAGGACCTAGTTCCTGATGAAGGATTGCGGGTTCGACTCCCGCTCTGCCCATGCTCTCACTCCTTAAATACGGAAATTGTCCGATGGATAAAAAGATAAGCAGTCAAAAAACGGCAAACAAATGCAAGAGAGAAATTGAAGTTGCCGTTGATTCTAGCGAGGTTATGAAGGAACTTGAAAAAATCTTGGATCATTATGCGGCAAAAGCAAAACTTCCAGGATTCAGACCTGGAAAGGTTCCAATAAACTTGGTCAAACAAAGGTTTTATCCTGAAATTAAATCATCACTCATTGATTCTCTTGTCCCCAAGGCGCTTTCCGCCGAGCTCAAAGCTAAAAACCTTAATCCTTTGGGAATCCCTATAATCAGCGATCTTCACTTCGAAGAAAGCCAATCTTTGCGTTTTAAAGCAGAATTTGAAGTTTTGCCAGAATTTACTCTTCCTGAATACAAAAAAATAAAAGTAAAAGATAAACCGGTTTATGTCACAGATCAAGAAATCGATCAAGCTTTAGAAGAACTCTGCCAGCGCTCTGCAGAATACATTCCTGTCGAGAGCAGGGGAGTGGTGGATGGGGATTATGTTGTCGCTGAGGTCAAAGGAATGGATTTAAAATCGAAAAGAATGCTGCCTGCAGAGAAAGGAGTTATCCATGCTGGAGATTCAGATAATGAGGAAATCTTGAATAAAAATTTATTAGGATTGAAGCCCAATGAAGCTAGAAACTTCACTGTGGATTTTAACAGAAATCATAAGAACAAAAAGCTTGCAGGAAAAAAAATTGAATATAACCTAAAAGTCATTTCCCTTAAAGAAAAAAAATTGCCTGAAATTAACGATGAATTTGCCAAAGACATTGGAGAGTTCAAAGATTTGAACGATTTAAAAGAAAACATAAAAAAAGAAATTTTGGCTTCTAAAGAAAAACAAGTAAAAAAGGACATGGCTGAAGAAATTATAAAAAAAATAGCAGAGAAGCTAAGCATTGACCAGCCGGAGATTTTGGTCGAGCAGGAACAGAGAATCGTCTTGCAACGTCTTCTTTCTTCTTATCCGCAGAAAGATGCAAAAGAAGAAAACCTTGAACAACTTAAAATTGAAGCAAGACGAATAGCCGAACAAAACCTAAAAAACCATTTCATCTTAACAAAAATTGCTGAGATAGAAGGTTTGGAAGTGACTGACGCAGAAATTCATGAAGAGTTCAAAGAGATAGCAAAAAGAAACAACCTGCCTCTGGCAAAAGTCATCGAGAATGTCAATAAAGAAGGGAGAAGAGAAGAGCTGAGGAAAAGCCTTCAGCTCAAGAAGACAGTTGACTTTTTAATTAGACAAGCTATAATAGAAAGACAAGAATCTTCACGATAACAATCTCCCAAAGCTTGTCAAACAAAGGACGATTTGAATCTCATTAAAAGAGAGCAGGCAGCTGGAGCATAAATATGCAAAATGCTAACAGTCATTCGGAACTAACCCGAAATATCTCTTTGATTCCTCTGAGAGACATTGTTGTTTTTCCCTCAACTCTAGTTCCTTTCATTATCGGCCGACCATCATCCATCCAAGCCTTAGAAGCTGCGATAGAAAGAGATAAATTGATATTTTTGGCTGCTCAAATGGATGCCACCTTGGATAATCCAACTCCAAGAGATATTTATTCATTTGGAGTCGTAGCCAAGATTATCCGCACAATCAAAATGGATAACAACAATATTAAAGTTGTTGTCGAAGGAAAGAAAAGGGCAAGAGTCATCGAATATTTGAGCACCTATCCTTATTATCAAGTCTTGGCTAAAGAAATCAAAGAGGTTGAAATTGACAGCAGAGAGCTAAGAGAAGTTCTACAAAGAGTTTTGACTTTCTTTGAAGACTATTTAAAGCTCAGCCAAAATACAAATTTTGAATCCATCATTCCTGCCTTGAGAGAGAATACTCCCGACAAGATTGCCGACATTATTTCTTCTCACCTCTATCTTCCTCTGGAAGAAAAACAGAACCTTTTGGAAACGATCAACTCTTTTGAAAGGATTCGAAGGCTCAATTACATCTTAGAAAGCGAAATACTAAAAGTTCATTCGAGGTTAAAAAAAGAAGGCAAGAGCCAAGGTCGGAGAAAAATTCCTTTTGTTGATGCCGGGCAAAAGGTCTTTCCTGCTGGAGTCGGTTTAAAAAAAGAAGATCAGCCAAACGAAATTGAAGAGCTAAGGCAAAAGGTGGCTCAGGCTAAGATGCCCAAGGATGCCGAAGAAAAAGCTTATAAAGAAATAGAGAGATTGGAATCGATGCCCCCCATGTCTGCCGAAGCTACAGTCTGTCGCAACTATTTAGACTGGCTCATATCTCTTCCTTGGAATAAAAAATCAAGAGAAAAAAGAGACCTGGCCGGGGCAGAAAAAATATTGAACGAAGACCATTATGGACTAGAAAAAGTCAAGGAAAGAATTTTAGAATATCTTTCAATTCGACAACTCGTTAAAAACCCTAAAGGAGTCATTTTAGGCTTTATCGGCCCTCCGGGAGTAGGGAAGAGCTCTCTAGGGCGTTCCATCGCTCGAGCTACTGGAAGAAAATTTGTTCGCCTTTCGCTGGGAGGCGTCAGAGATGAAGCTGAAATTAGAGGACATAGAAGGACATATATCGGAGCCTACCCAGGAAGAATTATCCAGATGATTAAGAGAGCCGGAACAAAAAACCCGGTTTTCTTGCTCGATGAAGTCGATAAAATGAGCATGGACTTCCGAGGAGATCCAGCCTCGGCACTGATGGAGGTCTTGGATCCCGAGCAGAACAACACTTTCCTTGACCACTACATCGATACTGATTTCGACCTCTCCCAGGTGATGTTCATCGTGACCGCAAACTTGCTTGACCCTGTCCCCAGGCCTCTCATAGATAGGATGGAAGTCATTCGAATACCCGGCTACACCGAAGATGAAAAATTACAGATCGCCAAGCATTTCTTGTTGCCCAAACAAGTTAAAATTCACGGTCTTAGCGATAACAACCTCAAGATTACCGATAAGGCTTTTATGAAGCTCATTCGAGAGTACACCAGAGAGGCTGGAGTCAGGAATATAGAACGAGAGATCACTTCAATCTGCCGAAAAGTTGTGAAAAAGGTTGTCTCCAAAGGGAAATCCTTTAGCGAAAAAGTCAGTCATAAAAATATTGAAAAATATTTGGGTATTCCAAGATTCAGGCGGTCAGAAATTGATAAGAAAGACGAGATCGGCGTCGCCGTGGGAATGGCCTGGACAGAATTTGGCGGAGAGCTATTAACCTTCGAAGTGACAAAGGTCCACGGCAAAGGGAACTTTACTCTAACCGGTCATCTTGGAGAGATTATGCAGGAATCAGCTCAAGCGGCATTCAGTTATGTTAAGGGCAAGATATATGAATTAAACATTGCCAAGGATTTACATAAAAATTATGATATTCACATTCACGTTCCTGAAGTCGCCACGCCCAAAGAAGGGCCTTCTGCCGGCATAACAATCGCAACCTCAATCATCTCTCTGCTGACTGAAATCCCGGTGAGTAAAAAAGTTGTAATGAGCGGAGAAATCACGCTGAAGGGGAAAGTCCTGCCCGTGGGTGGAATAAAGGAAAAGCTACTGGCCGCACATCGAGAAGAGGTCCGAGTGGCCATTCTTCCTCTTGACAATAAACCAGATTTAAAAGATGTTCCAAAAAACATAATAGAAGACATGAAAATCTATTTTGTCGAAAACATGGATGAAGTCCTAAAGATTGCCTTGACAAGGCAATTACCTATGAAGGCTGAAAAGAAAAAGATTGCAGTTTCTTCTGACCTCTCGAAGAGGGAAGAGGAAGGGGAGGGCCCTCAAGAGCCATCTTTAACTCACTGATTTTAAATAAATTAACATATTTCTTAAATACGCACAAAAATTATCTGAATCAAAAAAAACAATATTCAAAAGAGAGGTAAAGAAAAATGAAAGAGTACAACTTAGCCCAACTCGAAGAAAAAGATATCGAAGAACTCTTTAAAATTTCAGCGCAGGTTGGTCTTGCCGACGGAGAGATCGAAGATTCAAACAAGCATGACCTCATCTTTAAGATTTTGGAGGCCCAGGCTAAGCATAATGGCTTGCTTTTCTCAGAAGGAGTCTTGGAATGCCTTGATGACGGTTTTGGCTTTCTCCGAGCGCCTGAATTCAGTTATCTGCCTAGCCATGACGACATCTATGTCTCTCCTTCCCAAATCCGAAAATTTCAGCTTCGGACCGGAGACACGATTTCAGGCGTTGTGCGCCCGCCCAAAGATGGAGAAAAATATTTTGCCTTGATCAAAATTGAAGCCATCAATTTTGCCCATCCTGATATCGTTTTGGATGCCAGGAGAAATATCTTTTTTGAAAATCTGACTCCTCTTTATCCCTACGAGAAAATCAAATTGGAGGATGGAGACAAGAAAAATCTCAATGCTCGCGTGATGGATCTGCTGACTCCGATCGGAAAAGGCCAAAGAGGATTGATCGTTTCTCCGCCCAGAGCTGGAAAGACGACGCTTTTAAAAACAATTGCTAAGTCTATTGAAAGAAACCATCCTGAAGTTTTTCTAATTGTTCTCTTGGTAGCGGAACGTCCAGAAGAGGTCACTGATTTCAAGAGAAGCATCAACGGCGAAGTCGTCGCTTCAACGTTTGATGAGCCTCCAGCTCGAAATGCACAAGTGGCGAATATTGTCCTTGAAAAGGCGAAAAGGCTTGTCGAGATTAAAAAGGATGTCACCATCCTGCTCGATAGCATCACACGCCTGGCAAGAGCTCATAATGCCATCATCCCGCCTTCGGGAAAGGTCCTTTCCGGCGGAATCGATGCCAATGCACTGAACAAGCCTAAGAAGTTTTTTGGCTCAGCAAGAAAGGTCGAAGAGGGGGGAAGCTTGACCATTGTGGCCACGGCTCTGATCGATACCGGAAGCCGAATGGATGAAGTCATTTTTGAAGAATTCAAAGGAACCGGAAATATGGAAATTAACCTCGACCGCAGGCTTGTCGACAAGAGATTGTTCCCAGCTATCGATATAAGCCGTTCTGGAACAAGAAAAGAAGAGCTTCTCATAGCTGATAACGACCTCAACCGGATATGGATTCTTAGAAAAGTCCTCAGCCAGCTGAATGAAGTTGAAGCGATGGAGCTCCTCTTGGAGAAAATGTCGAAAACAAAGACCAATTCTGACTTTCTGAATGCTATGAGCAAAGGGCTATAAATTTATCCTGCCCATCCTTAATCTAAAAAATCATTTAATTAATTGATTCTATTTTAAATGCAGATATATTTAGATATTATGTCGCATAAGGTATATTATGTAAACTAATATAAATTTTTTAGCTCTCTTCCTTTAACTTTTTGATAATACCCTCTAATATTCCGATTATTTCACTGTTAGATACGCTTTTCTTCTTGAATTCTATTTTTATTTTAAATTTTTTCTCTTTTGCTTCGTATTTATATATAAAACCCTTTTCTTTTATGCCTTTTCCTTTGATCATTTTAGATAAATCTCTTGTATCCTCTCTTTTTAATTCTCTCTTTTTAATCTCTGACACCAGACGATACATATCTTCTTTATTTTTTTGCTTGGCAATCTCGATAATTGTGCTTCTGCTTTTTATGCTGAATTCGTCGCACAATTTTCTTATCTCTTTAGGTATTCTGCTGATGTTGATGATCTCGGTAACGGTCGACCTTGCTTTTCCTATCTTCTTAGAAATTTGCTCGTGGCTGTATCCGTATAAATCGGTTAACGTTTTAAGCCCGTCTGCTTCTTCAAAAACGTCCAAATCTTTTCTTTGCATATTTTCGACCAAGGCCAACTCCATCGCCTCGTTATCAGAGACATTCATCTCGATACAAGGCATCTCGCTCATTCTTATGTTTTTGGCAGCTATGTATCGTCTTTCTCCGGCAATAATTTCATACCGATCGTTTTTTCTCCTTACCAATACGGGCTCGAGAATTCCTTTCTCTTTTATGGAGGCCATGAGCTCTTGGATGTTTCCCAATTCCATCCTGGCCTGTTGAGGACTGGGGTCGATGAGGTCGAGCGAAAGCATTCTTATTCTAGGGCTGTAGGACCTGGAGGCGATAAGGTCCACATAATGTTCGTCATGTCTCATCTTAATACTATCTGGTAATCCGCTTTTTTTACTTTTTTGCACGGTTGATAACCTCCTCGGCGAGTTTTTTGTATTGGACAGCCCCAACTGATTGAGGAGCATAGGTAAATATTGATTCTTTATAGGCTGGACTCTCTTCCAGCTTCACACTTTTTGATATCATTGTTTTAAAGACTTTATTCCCAAAGACTTCCTTTATTCTAGCGACCACGTCCTTTGAAATGTTCGTCCTTTTATCATGAAGAGTTATAACGATTCCCAGTATCTCCAACCTGGGATTGATGTTCTTTCTTATCTTATCTATCGTCTCCAGAAGGTCGTCTGTTCCTTCCAGACTGAGATAAGAAGACTGGATGGGTATCAGGATATGAGTGGCTGCAACCAAGGCATTAATCGTAATCAATCCGAGTGTGGGAGGAGTGTCGATGATTATAAAATCGTAGCTGTTTTTAATCGACTCGATAACGTCTCTCAACCTAAAGTGGGCGTCAATCTCTCCCAATAACATCGGCTCCAATTTTGCCATTGATATTTTGGATATGGCTATTTCAAGACCGGGAACAGATGACTTAACGATGACCTCGCTTAGCTTAACTCTTGAGTTGATGAGAACATCATAGAGAGATTTATCAAACTGGCTCGCGTCCTTAACACAGGAAACAGTGCTGTGAGCTTGAGGGTCAGTGTCCACCAAAAGGATAGATTTTCCGAGAAAAGCAAGAGCAGAAGAAAGATTGAAGGCTGTCGTCGTCTTCCCTACTCCTCCCTTCTGATTGGCAATAGCAATGATCAATTTTTCCTCCAAATCCAACTGGAGAGTAAAATATTAAAAAATAAGCCAAATTGCAAGTAAAAATATTATGGATACCAAGAATGTCGGCATGCCGACAATATCATGCAACACGCTGATTTTAAATAAATTAGATTTTTCGAGTAAAACAATTGGATTTGTTGCGAGCATAATACTCCTCCGAAGGTTTCAGGAGAAAACTGTCTTTGCAAGTTAATATCGCTAACGACTTTGAGCTTTGATTTCTTGTTAGCTAGCTGGAGAGCCAGATGAAGAATCTATGTGAGTGGTTCAAAAAACAGGAACCCTCATTCTTCTTGAAGGCTTTATAAGCCTCAAAAAAGTTCGCCATGGCCAGAGATGATTCAAGGTCGAACAAATTGTATTTAGCCTGAACATGCTGCGAGATGAGTAAGGTTGATATCTGTCTTGCCAAATCAGACAAAGGCGATTTACGGCCTTCGAACAGCTTGGCGACAGATATGCGCTCATCGACTCTGGCCGTGTTGGAATCTATCGACATTCAGACGGATGGTTCGTCCCTGCCGCGGAGATGTTCGTCTATCCCGAATTTCTCAAAGTCGAAATTTCCTGTTCGGGAAATTACGACACCAATGTCTATAACATGCGGCGGAGCAAAAAAACCGTGGAACAATAGGGGTCACAGGTAAAGACAGCAATGTTAAATTCGAATACAAAATAGATAAAAATTCAAATATTGCCCAGAGCCTGGAAGGTCATCCTCTCCTGGTCAGCGGTGATATAGATAACAATGTACATCCCTACAACACGTTGAGAGCAAAGAGTGGCTAATGCATTAATAAAAGCAAACAAGCGTTTTGATTTCTTCATCTTTCCCGGCCAAGGGCGTGGCTTTGGAGAAATGAATCACTACTTCTTCTGGCTAAGGGCCGATTATTTCTGCAAGCATTTGATCGGAGACTATGATGCCAGCGTCGATATCACTGAACTCAACGTTGCAAAAGAAGGGAGCAGAGATAAAAAAAGTAGGAGTCGATAAGCCCTTTTTCAAAAGTCAGCGCTCTTTAAAAAATCAGCGTGAAGGAGCAAAATAAGCTAAGATCACACTCCCCTGCTAAAAGGACAAAGAAGAATTAAATAAAAGAGAAGTAAAGACAACTCGATAATGAAAAGTATTATATAAGTTATTGATAATAAATAAAATAATAATATTTTTTGTATTCTTTTATTCTAAAACATCTTAGAGCTTATTATCTTTTTCTAGAATATAGCTGCGTAATCTCTATCAAAACTTCACTTCATTCTTCATTCAATTTTATCTTTTTTTCAAAGGAAACAATTCTGATTCGGTTCTCCCCTTGTCCATGATCTCCAATATCCGAGAGACTATTTTTGGGTTATCGGAGGCAACATTGTCTGTTTCGCTCAAATCGTGCTTAAGGTCGTATAATTCAATTACTTCACCCACAGCTTTTCGCAACGCTTTCCAATCAGCCAGACGAACTGCCTGGCTTCCGTCGTATTCCCAGTATAGATACTCGTGCATCTTCTGCTTCTCCGGCCGGCCCAAAAATGTGGGCAGGATGGAAATACTGTCAACAGCCTGAGGCGACTTAATTCCCAGCAATTCCGTGAAAGTGGGAAGAAAATCCCAGAAGGCAGAGATATGGTCTCTGACCATGCCCGCCTTTATCTTTCCCGGCCAGCGGGCGATCATTGGAACGAGAATTCCGCCTTCGTAGAGAGAAGCTTTAAGCCCTCTCAGAGGCCCAGCGCTCTTAAAAAACTCAGCATCCACACCGCCGTTAAATGTCGGACCGTTGTCGCTCGAGAAAACGACAAGAGTGTCATCATCTAATCCCAAGTCCTTAATCAAGGCCATGACCTTGCCGATCTCTCTATCCATACGAGTAATCATGGCTGCATAGCCGGCCCGCGGCATGGGATGAGGCAGGTAGCCTTTTTCGCCTTTATAAGGAGTTTCAGGAAAGGCACCCATGTATTCTTGGAGCGAATCCTCTGGGACTTGAATCGCAGCATGGGGAACAGTGAAAGCCAAATACAAAAAGAAAGGGTTTTTCTGGTTAGCCCGGATAAAATCTATTGCCTCCTTCAGTAGCAAATCCATGGAATATTGTCTTCCCTTGTATTTTTCATAGGCTGCCCGGTCATAAGGGTTTCGATCATCCGGCAGTTTCTGATGAGCAAAGAAATACTCATTTCCTTCGAGCATCTCCTTCTTGTTGTTTCTCCAGAGATGCGTCGGATAATAATTATGGGCGAGGCGTTGGCAGAGATAACCGTACCAGAAGTCAAAACCCTGTCTATTAGGCTCTCCGCTGCTTCCTGGGCCGCCCAGACCCCATTTTCCGATGGCGGCTGTTGTGTAGCCTGCTTCTTTCAAGATTTTGCCGATGGTCATAGTCTCCGGAAGCAAAGGCCGCTGCCCTTCGAAGCTAGGGTCTCTCCAGACATCCCCTCGTTCAGACATCTCATCATTATCGCGGATGTAGCAATGGCCGGTGTGCTTGCCCGTTAAGAGAGAGCAGCGCGAAGGGGCGCAGACCGGACTCCCTGAATAGTGCTGAGTGAACCTCATCCCCTGGGCAGCCAGTTGATCAATGTTTGGAGTCCTGATCTTTTCCTGGCCGTAGCAGCCTAATTCTCCATAGCCTAGGTCGTCGGCAAGGATGAAAATGATATTTGGATTTCGGTAAGCTCTGTTCTTAGCAAAGTCAAATTGCGGCAGGGCTAGCGCCGCTGCTGCGAAGCCAGCAGTCTTTAAGAAATTCCTGCGTTCCATTTGAATCCTTCATTCTCATCCAAAGATTCCAATCACTGTTATCATTTTCTCCCCCTTGGCTTGCTGAATATCTTCCGAATACGCTCCATATCAAACTTCTCTGTCCGGTCATAATTATAAATTCCGTTCTGCTCCTGCTCGATATCCGTCAGTTGCGTATAACAAAATCCAGAGATATGCTCCAGACCCAAGATGACATCAGTCAGACCCTCAAGCCTTTGGTAAAATTCTTCAAGAGACTTTGGTTCTTCTCCGTAGCCCCATGAGTCCTCAGCAAATTTCTTATCTATGCCAGCTATCCACTTTATTCCGCCGTATTCGTCAACCAAATATGGCTGGCCTTGGTAAAGGCAGTTCCTCTCAGGAAAGAGAGTCCAGACAGGCTTTCCTTGGGAAGGAGTGAGTAATTCCTGCAACTTTTGTGGATTCTGCTCGTAAGTGTGCTCTGTCCAGAGGTCTGTCTTGACATGAATGCCGCCGCTCGAATCGTTAGTCGGCCGCGAGGGGTCAAGGTTTTCGGTCAAATCATAAGCGTTGATGATCAACCGCTTGAGAGGCTCGCTTTCGCTCCAAGCTTCATTGAACGGGCTCCAGGCGATGATCGAGGGATGGCTGCGGTCTCGGACAACGATTTCTTCCCATTCAGTCAGGAAATTTCTGGCGGCTACACCGCTTTCTAAATCGATTCCCCAGCTCGAGCATTCTCCCCAGGTCAAATAACCCAGCCGGTCAGCCCAGTAATGAAATCTTTCTTCGAAGACTTTCTGATGCAAGCGGGCGCCGTTAAAGCCGGCCTTCATCGACAACTCAATATCTCTTTTCAAATCTTGGTCGCTGGGCGCGGTCCAGATTCCATCAGGATAAAATCCCTGGTCGAGGACAAGGCGCAGATAATATGGCTTGTTGTTTAAAAAGAGCTCGTTGCCTTCAATATGGACTTTTCGCAGTCCAGCATAGCTCTCGACTCTGTCGATGGTTTTTCCGGTTTCATCCAGGACTTCGAATACCAAATCATAGAGAAATGGATTCTCAGGCGACCAGAGGACTGGCTTCTTTAAAGGCAAAAGACAAATGAGATTATTGCTGGCCGTGGCCTTTGATTCGCTAAGCTTCTTCTGACCGTCTTTGATCGTGGCCCGAAATATCAAGCCGGCTTTCAACGCGTAAAAACGGGGTTGAATGGAAAATCTTTTTTGATCTAGGTCAGCAATGACATGGCAGGATTCCAGTCCATATTTCGAAACGGGTTCCATCCAGACAGTCTGCCAGATACCGGTTGTACGAGTGTAGTGACATCCCCTTGACCTGTAGTCAGGACACTGCTTTCCAGAAGGCTGAAGCCCGGAGCGCGTATCATCACGGGCAAAGACAACTAGGCTCTGCGTCTGGCCGGCTTTGAAATAAGGTGTGATATCAAACTTAAAGGAAGAAGTCCCGCCATAATGGCGGCCGACAGATTTGCCGTCGATAAAGGCTTCGCTCTCATAATCGACAGCGCCAAAGTGAAGAATAACATTCTTCCCTTCCCAATCAGCAGGGATGGTGAAACTTCGTTGGTACCAGATGGCGTTGATAAAGTCCTTATGATTCACGCCTGAGAGAGGGCTCTCCGGGCAGAAGGGAATAAGGATTTGAGCCTCAAATCCTGTGCTGCTGGCAAAACCGCGCTCTTTGCCCGAATCTCCAAAATCGAAGGTGTAGGTCCACTTTCCGTTGAGGTTCAGCCATTGAGCTCTGACAAACTGAGGGCGGGGATACTCAGGCCGCGGGATTTCATTTGCTTGAGCTCCCCAAGTCGGCTCTGCCGCTAATCCCAGCAAAAAGACAAAAGCGAAGACAAAGAAAAAGACAAGATTTTTTTTCATAGATTTTCCCCTTTTTATAAATTTCATCATTCTCTTAGCCTCTTCATAATTTTTTAATAACTTTGGCGACGATTAAGGCTGCTTTCTAGGATTTCCATCTTTATCTCTAAATGAGTCTATCACTGATTATTTCGTTTAAAAAGGCAAAAATTTTTGTTCTTGACTGCTGCTCAAGCCTATTCGATGATAATCTCATCGGCAAAGAGCCAGGCCTTTTCCCCTGCACCGGGATGTCCCTCAGGGCAAAGACCGATATTCGTGGCTTTGACCTTAAGATAACGGGCTCTTAAACCTTTGAATTCTTTGGGAATATTATTCACTCCTTCGCCGGCTAGCCTCTTCATCTCGTTTTTCAGCGTCAAGCCAACAGTCCTGAAGCTCTTTCCGTTTTCAGAAACAGAAAATTCTATTGACCTTGGCAAGAAAATCCAGGATTTTTCAGCTTTTATGAAACCGATAGTTACTTTGCGGATATCTCTGCTTTTTCCAAAGTCAATCGTCGCCTCCAGGTCATTGCCTTCAAAGCCCATCCATTTGCCATCCCTATGATTCGACGTTCCCCTTAGACCGTCCACCAAGGAGAGCGCACCACGAGATGGGTATCTGGAACTTGCCTTACTTTTCAAAAAGACATTTTTAATGCCAAGAATCCTCGTAAAGCGAATGACGGATTTGGCGCTTTCCATATTCTCCTTCATGCTTTTTGCGGCTATCGTTGCACTCTTGTCCAGAATCACCGGCTTTTTATAAAGCAAAGAACTTGGATTAGGCTCGCTTCCATCCATGGTGTATCTGATTTCGACACCTTCAGCATCAACGGTAAAGGATAGCTCCTTGGGCTCGGTATAAAGGCCGCTCTTGACCGAACTCCCTGGCTTGGGAAGGTATCTTCTCCAATTCTTGCCCGCCTCCTCCCTATTTGCCTCAAAAGCGCCCAAAACCGGCCTGCCCAGCCATTCACCGGGCTGCTTGAGGCCAGAAAGATAGGCAATGGTCGAGGCTGTGTCCCAAAGATTGATCGGCTGCTCGATCATCCTGTTTTTGATGACACCCGGACCGGTAATCATCCAGGGAACTTCTATCTCATGCATGCTCTCTCCACCATGTCCAAAATCCAGGCCGCCATGGTCTGCAAGGACAATGATGTGTGCCTCCTCATAGATCATTCTCTTCTTAAGCTCCTGAACCAACCCACTCAATTCTCGATCAACGTTTTCGATCGCAGTGTAATATTCCTTAGACCCATAGCCGCTCTCATGTCCGACTTCGTCAGGATGGCCGATGTAAAGGAAGATAAATTGAGGCTTCTCCTCGATGATATAGGAAATTGCCTTCTTGATCGTCTCCTTATAGCCTTTTGTCAGCTCCACCAAATCGAGATACTTGTGATTGAATATATTGCCCAAGCCGTCCCAGTCATAAATAATGGCTGTCTTTGCCTTGGGCATTTGCTCGCGGATGATGGTGAAGATGGAGGGGAAAAATCCCTCAGAATCTTTTGAAGTGGCTTCGATAGAATAATTGTCCCTGAGCCAGCTGTTGCTTGTGATTCCGTGCTGCTCAGGTCCGGCTCCAGTCAATATGCTACCCCAGATAGGGGCGCTCACGGTGGGCATCACTCCCCTAGCCTTCAAGGAGAGGGCTCCGTCCTGGACCAGAGCATTCAATTGAGGTGTTCGCGCCACCTGAAAGCCGTCGGTCCCCATCCCATCGATTCCGATTAAGATTATCATTTTTGCTCTCGGCGGAGATTTGAGTAAAGTGCAGCCGCTAATCAGGCTAAGGATAAGAATTAAAAGCGTGCTTTTGAATGAAATTAGCTTTCTCATTTTATCCATTTTTTTCATGGCTTTCTCCCTCGAATCTATCATGACATTTTCTTTTTCGTTATCTTGAATGCCCAGGCGTAGCTCGAAGGGGGGCTCTTGACCGCCTGCTCCGGCACAGAAATTAAAACACCCTTTCCAAACTTCTCCCATCTCACCGGCTCCTTGACACCCAGCATGGCTATGCTTCCCCCTTCATCAGCACAGACGGAGTAAAGAAGAATTTTCGCCGGAGGTCGAACTTCATCAGCGTCAGCAAGGTAGATGGCATAGATGGCTCCATCTTTATTCTTGGTAAAACATACTTTTGTTTCTTTATAGGGAGCAACCGGACGGGTGCTGTAGATAGCCTCGCCGTTGATTCTCATCCAATCCCCGATCTTCTCCAGCCGATCATAAGCTTCCGCTGGCAATTCGCCGCTCGCATCAGGGCCGATGTTCAAAAGAAAATTCCCGCCCTTGGCCACGATGTCCACTAGGAGATGGATGAGCTCATGGGCTGATTTGTATTGATCATCAGGCTTGTAAGACCAGGAGTTTCCCATGGTCATGCATGTTTCCCAGGCATAATCCAAAGGTTTTTCCGGAACATGCTGCTCCGGAGTTCGGTAGTTTTCATATCTGCCGCCGACTGTCCGGTCGACAATGAGCAGCCCTGGCTGATGAGACCTGGCCATGGCGGCAATCCTGGGCATGTTGATGTCCTGATCCTTGGGGTCTTTTCTGACCTTTCCTTCTCTGTCAATGATCGGCGGCCTGGGCCTGACCCAGCCTCCATCCAGCCAGAGAATATCAATTTTTCCGTATCCAGTCATCAGCTCTTCAATCTGTCTGTAGATAAAATCGCAGAACTTCTGCCACCGTTCTGGATATCTGTCTGTGCGGTAATTGACATTCCTGTCTGGAGTCGCCCATTCCGGTGCCCAATAATCCGGAGAATGCCAATCAGGCTTGGAGAAGTAGGCTCCTATTCCGAATCCTTTTTTGCGGAAGGCTTCGAAGATTTCTTTGGTGATATTAGCCTTTGGCTGGGAATGGAACGGGCATCGAGAATCCGTTATCCTGTAATCGGTTTGCCCTGTGTCAAACATGCAGAATCCATCGTGGTGCTTGGTGGTGAAGACTACATATTTCATTCCTGCCGACTGGGCTGCCCTTGCCCACTTATCAGGGTCGAATTTTGTGGGATTGAATGTTGTCTTCAGCGCTTCGTACTTCTTGCAGTATTCCACATAATTGTCCATGTTTCTTCGGCACCACGGCTCGTCCTCAGAACAAATCGACCAGGATTCGACAACGCCCCACTGGCTGTAAGGCCCCCAGTGCATCATCAGTCCGAACTTCAAATCGTGGAACCTTTCCAGTCTCTTCAAGATCAAAGGGTCTGTCTCCGCTTCTGTGTCCTTTTCTTGGGCGCGCACTAAAAAAAGGCTGAGACCTAGAACAAACACTGGCATGAGAAGAACCTTTGGCAAAAAACTCTTTTTCCATTTCATTTAATCTTTCTCCTTGTGTTGAATCAGATTCAGCGGATGAACCTGCATTGGCCAGCATAGACTCAAGTAGCCAAGCTAATAAACATGCGGCCATCTTGATATCTTTTTATACCTGCCCGCCCCTTCCCTACTCTATAATTTACGATAATGCTTGGAATCAAACAGGCAGAAGCCATCGTCTCAGAATTCTCACCTAGCTTTTATCATCGGCAAAAACCTATGTCAAATAGACTTTATTTTGCTTCGAAAAAATATTAACATTAGCCAAAACGCCAACAAAGGAGATGAAAATGAAAACCCAATTCGGCTGTCGAGATGAGGAAATCGGCCATTACACCTGCCTGCGTACAAAAAACGCGCCAAAAATAGACGGCCACCTTGATGAAGAATGCTGGAGAAGAGCTCAGAAGTCTCCACGTTTTGTCGACTTGGTCACAGGAGTTCCTGGCTTTTTAGATACACGAATGGCAGCGCTTTGGGATGGACATCATCTCTACATCGCTTTTTGGGTTGAGGAGCCCATGGTTCAGGCAAGGCTAACTCAAAGAGACTCTCCTATTTATACCGAGAATGATGTTGAAGTTTTTATCGGAGGCGTCGATTGCTATTATGAATTCGAAATCAATGCCCTGGGCACAATCTATGAAGTCTTTTTTATCTGGCAGGATGCCTATAAGAAGGGCAGCCGTTTTGACAGGGAAGAATTCGACCTCCTCAGCCGCAAAGTCGATATACTCTGCGGATTCCAGGATTCTTTGCGCTGCGGCAAGCATCCCCGCGGTCCAAGATGGGCGTTTCTCGACTGGGATTTCCCTGGACTCAAGGCTGCAGTTCAAGTCGATGGCACGCTGAACGACAGCAATCATATTGACCGCGGCTGGACAGTGGAGCTTGCCTTTCCTTGGGAAGGAATGGAAATCCTTGCCGGCGGCCGCTCTTTGCCTCCCCAAGACGGAGATACTTGGAGAATGGACTTCTCAAGGTTTGAAGCGCTGAGTTATGGCGGAGTGGAAGCCAATCCTCATCCTGGATGGGCCTTTAACAAACATGGAGTTTACGATTCCCATATTCCAGAATGCTTTACATATGTTCACTTTTCTGAAAAGGCCGTTGAAGAACTTAAATAAATCAAGAAAATGATTCGATGAGTATGATCGATAATTTTTATATTCAAGCTTAAGAAATGGCTTCTCAAAATTTCCAAGAAAAACCGAAACTCTTGCGCAAACTCAACCTTCTTGACTCGACTTTCCTGGTCATCGGTGCGGTTGTAGGTTCGGGCATCTTCATGACAACGGGCTATATCGCCGAATATCTCCCTTCGCCCGGGATGATTTTGATCATCTTTCTTGCCGGCGCATTCATAACCTTGAGCGGAGCCCTTTCCTTTGCCGAACTGGGTGCGATGTTCCCCAGCGCAGGCGGCCAGTACATCTATCTCCGCGAAGCCTATGGCTCATGGGCCGGCTTCTTTTACGGCTGGGCTTTCTTCTGGTTCATCGAGTGCGGAGGGATAGCGGCCCTAGCCGTAGCCTTCGCCGAATTCGTAGGATATTTTATACCATCGCTCTCGACCCAATCCTTTTTGTTCCGGCTGGACATCCTGGGCCTTTCTTACTCGCTCTCGGCAGGCCAGCTGGTGGCAGTGGTCTCGATATTGATTCTTTCCATGGTCAATTATTTCGGGATAACGACCGGGATTGTCGTCCAGAATTTATTCACTTTTTTGAGGATAGCTTGTGTTGCCGGCATCGTCCTCTTCGGTCTGACTCTTGGAAAAAAATCCGGCATCCATGGCTTTGGTCAACTTTTTACGGCTGGAACGAGCTTCAGCCTCAACAGCCTGAAACTCTTTGGCCTGGCGCTCATCTCTGTTTTCTGGACATACGACGGCTGGTATTCGGTGAACTGCACGGCAGAAGAGATTAAAAACCCGGAGCGCAACATCCCGCTCGGCCTGCTCCTGGGAACGCTCAGCGTGGCGATAATTTATTTTCTGGTGAACCTCGTTTATATTCTGGCTCTGCCTGTGGATAAGATGAAAGGGATTGTCCGTATAGGAGAGCTTGCCTCGACCCAGCTTTTTGGACCCAAGGTCAGTTTCTTCATTACTGTGGCCATAATGGTATCCATCTTTGGCTGCCTGAGCGCGACTGTCCTCTATGGACCGAGGGTATATTATGCCATGGCCGAGGATGGAGCCTTCTTCCGCAGCATGGCCTACATTCATCCCCGCTACCGCGTTCCCTCCAATGCCCTCCTCGGCCAAGGAGTGTGGTCGGCACTCCTCTGCCTTTCTGGTACTTTCCAGGACCTCTATGAATATGTCGTCTTTGCTCTGGTCATCTTCTTTGCTCTCACCGGCCTGGCTGTCATCACCCTTCGTCTCAAACAGCCGCAGCTGAAAAGGCCCTACAAGGCCTGGGGCTATCCTCTTCTCCCTCTCTTCTTCGTCTTGATCAACCTCACTATTTTCGTCAACACCATAATCGCCCAGCCCTTGAAATCGATGATCGGGCTGGTCATGCTCGGAGTCGGCATCCCGGCTTTCCTTTTTTGGAAACGAAGGGCAAAGAAGCCCGGCTAATTTTTTATAGCTTGGAAGGCTGAGCCAGAAATAAAGAGCATACTGCCTTGGAATCCCAACCCTTCGGAAGCGAAGCCGTTATCCTGCAGATGCACGTTTCGAAGCACGCTGTGTCGCCTCCGATGTTAATCATTAGCTTCCATGGAATTTAAGATGCTATCTATCCTATCTTAATCTTTGACATCAGTTTTTTCTGGGGATATTATGAAAAGCCATTAAAGAGATGAGGAGGACTGCGAATGCCCAGAACAATCTTTGACCTGATCAAACAACGAGTCGTGCTTCTCGACGGCGGGATGGGAACAGAGCTGATAAAATATGGCCTGCCCAAAGGCACAGGTCCTGAGGCATGGAATGTGGAAAAGCCGGAAGTTGTGAAAAAAATCCACAAGAGTTATTTTGATGCTGGGTCAGATGTGGTCCTGACCAACAGCTTTGGAGGAAACAAAATCAAGCTTGCCTCTCATGGCCTGGAGGCAAGATGCTATGAGCTTAACCTCAAGGCGGCTTCGATAGCCAATGAAGCCAAGCCAGAAGGCAGGTTTGTGGCTGGAAGCATGGGGCCCACAGGAAAATTCCTCAAGCCAATCGGCGAGTTCACCGAGGAGGAGTTCGAATCGGCCTACGCTGAACAGGCCAGAGGATTGACGGATGGCAAAGCCGATTTTCTTCTGATCGAAACCCAGTATGACCTTGGGGAAGCCCTCTGCGCTTTAAGAGGCGCAAGAAAGTCTTCTACTTTGCCCATCTTTGTGACCATGACCTTCAACCGGAATCCAAGAGGTTTCTTCACCATCATGGGTAACAGCGTCTCTCAATGCCTAAAAGAGCTGGAAGCAGAGAAAGTTCCTGCCACAGGCGCCAATTGCACCATTGACAGCTCTGAAATGGCCGACCTTGTCAAGATCATGAGGCAAACCACTTCCCTTCCCCTTATCGTCCAGCCCAATGCAGGAAAGCCCGTTCTTTCTTCTTCAGGTGAAGTGATTTATTCCCAAGGTTTGGAGGATTATGTTCGCTTCATCCCAGAGATTATAAAGAACGGCGCCAACCTCATCGGCGGCTGCTGCGGAACAAATCCAGACTATATCAGGCGCATGGCCGAGATGATAAATAAGTTAAAGCATTAATAAATTCAGGCAATAGGAAAATTGCCTTTAATAGATCGTTTTACAGATAAAGATCATACCTTTCCTCTGTGAGCTTTTTTCCCCAAGTTTTGTGCGCTTTTTTTACTGTTTTATTGAAACCAAAGCTCTTGTAGAGATAAGCGGCTTCCATGAGTTCGCTTGTGGTCCAGAGAAATACGGTTTTGTACTTGCGCTCCCTGCAGAACTGGATTGCCCCTTTCATGAGCTCTTTCCCGATACCAAGCCCTCGATAGTCAGGATGAACGAGGAACCACCGAAGCTGCGCCTCTGCTTTTGGATGCCCGACAATGGCGATGGAACCAATAATTTGACCGCTTATCTCTGCTAGCCAAATTCGATCTTTGTCTGAGCTGAACGATTGAACAAATTCTGCAAGCCCGCCTGCAACATACGCTTCGAATGTTTGATCGTAGCCATATTCTTTCGCATATATGATCCCATGAAGATGAATAACATACCCCATATCGCCTGGCTTAATATTATGCCGTATCTTCCATTTAGCTTTCATCTAAACGCCCTTTGCATTCATTATGGCCTTTCGCTAACTACCGGTAAATATATTGCATTTGACTATTTAGTCGATGTGCGATCTAAGCCCGCTGGCACAACGGCTTCTCAGTCTTCTTCAAGCTCTAAACCAACAAGTATCGATAAGAAATTGATTTTCCGTTGCGCTGGTTGAATGAGCGTTCATGAGCCAATTTTGCCTCGTCTTATCGTCAAGGATGTTAAAACGTGATGTGGAGGGATGTCAAGCTAAGACAAAAATAGCGGAAGTGGTCTCATAAGACCTTGGGAAGCATAAAAACACCGGAAATCACCTAGACCTCTCCTCCCAAGCCAAAAGAGGATTACGAAAAATATTAGGCCAAGGTCTCGGCGGCCATCACAAAACTCGTGGCTGCAGCAGGAAAACATAAGAAGTCGCCCCTCGTCGCAATCCTCATTGGCTATACCAACTTGGCCTCTGGATCAGGCTAAGATGCCAATTGCTAGTAGATAGCCAAGTTTATTCTAACGATCTGACTGTTTAGCAAAGACATATGAAAAGGGTATTGCTATCAAGTCTCCAATGATATACACGGCGAAAAACACTACATACCCCATCGCATAGGCCGGAAATTTGCCTGCAATCAGAGCAGGAAGAATAATACCAATGAACCAGACAACTTTATAACTCAGCTGCAACAACAAAATAGGCGAAAATTTTAGGGGAGACCGGAGACCTATAATATGGATAGAAAGCCAAACGCAATCCAGACACTGCCACAGATTCCAAAAACGATGGGATCTTGACTCGGCCAGCCAAAGATAGATCGCATGATACTTGGGAGTAGAATAATTCCTAAACCTGATCCCCCGGCATGAACGATGGTAAGAATATACATTCCCTTTAGCCAACCCCACCTGACATTAATATCCTTTGACATTTTTTCTCTCCCTTCCTTAGATAGATACTATCTAAGTCAATCAGTTGTCTCTAGACGGGGTAGAAATAAGTCCTTAAGACGAATCTCATGACTCGTCAAGGTAAACATGATGTAAAGAATCGACCAAAGTAAGTCCACAATGCCAGTCCACCAAAACGTTCTGGGAAAACCGGGGATGCCGAAAATATAAGCAAACAATAAAACCACATATAAGATTCTTCCTATGGTCACACAACCTATATTTAGGAGATAACGTCTAATATTGAAAGCGGAGAGGATTTGCAAATAGGCAAAACAAAACAGAAACGATGCAATAAATAAAGCGTAGAAGCGATGAACGGCTGGTTCTTTAAAGACCGTTCCAATCATGAATGAATAAACGAGTCCTGCAATGATGTCCCATATACCGCTCAGAAAAAAAATAATCGACAAAGGCTTTAGTAATTTTGATTTAATCATGTCAACCTCCTTTTCCTTCTCTATAGATGGGGGGTGAATTTATTGATAAAGCTTTCTGCGATGTTAAATGGAGATATCTTCAGATTTGCAGAAAGAGAATTGAGAAAACCCCCAAAAGGGATAAAAAAATCCTCTTTAGGCTTAATTGATGAGAAATTGTTTTTCCGCTGCGCTGGTTGAATGAGCGTTCATAAGCCAATTTTGCCTCGGCCCATCGTCAAGGATAATAAAACGTGATGTAGAGGGATGTCAAGTTAATGTATCTGACGCAGCACAGTTAAGACAAAAGTGGCGGAATTCGGACTCAGAAAACTGCAAGAAACATAAAAACGCTGGAAATCATTCAGGCCTCACCTTCCGGGCCAAAGGATATTACTAAAAATATTCGGCCCAGGTCTCGGCGGCCAGCACAAAATCCACAAAAGCTATCTGGATGCCAGGTCAGATGTGGTTCTTACCAATAGCTTTGGAGGAAACAGAATCAAGCTTGGCTCTCATGCAGCTGAAATCCGAAGGACTTTTTCGGCGTTGCTGAGGATTGAATCCGAGAAGCCATGTCCCCTTTTGATTCTGACATCCCTGTCCAGGGGATTTATTGTTTTCTTTATCTGGATGTATTCTTCGGGAGTCATATCGTGTGTCACCCAGGGAAGATGCGGCCAGGCATCAAAGGGCAAAGGGAAGTCAGAGCCGTGAACCAGCCATTCAGGAGGGAAAGTGTGCACAATCTCAGGTATCAAAAGAATTCTGGTCGTCATCGACAGAGCTGAAGCATCAGCCCAGATCTGCACCTTGCCGTCTTTATTGGCTTTCTTCATGAATGCAAGAAATTTATTTGTTTCGTTCCTGTCGATCAGCGGGAAAACAGGCGTGGCGCAATGGGCGGCAATGACTGTCACGCCGTACTCGAGCGGCCTTTCCAGGTTTCGGAAATTGTCCAGCTTCCTCTCCCTTCTCCCTTCGGGAAAAGTATATTCTGGCCCGACATGACAGAGGAGCGGCATGCGGCTTGAAGCCAGCGCCATATAAAAATTTTTGTGTTTCTTATCCGCAACCTGGATGTATTGTTGAATTTCTTTATGTCCCTTCCACTCCCTGCAACATGAAAATGAATGTCTATCTTCATGATTGCCTCCCTTTCTTGCTTTTTTGCTTTTGGTTAATTTTAATTGTTATATTTTTTTTTGATGCTCTTCTGCAATCTTATTCTGCTGCATGGAAGCATCTGCAAATTCGCGGTATGAATAGGATCAGGCTGGGGCAAAAGCAGGGTGTCTTCGATACACCAAGCCTGATTCATAAGGCGAACCTTTTCACCATGCAAAAAAGATGCTTTCCTGCTGAATAAATGGTCAAACAAAAACTCACCCGCGACGATCACTTTAAGAATCATGCTTCTCTTGCTAAATCAAACTAAAAATGAGATAAATGAATCATGGTGAAGGAAGTCCAACCCGAATATAGCCGATTGATAAAAAGAATCGACCTGGCTCTACCTTTAATCGGGTTTTATGATGCTCCTGACCCAAGGCCTTTTGAGCCGATCGTCAAGCCAAAAAAAGGCGACTGCGTCTTCTCCTTCTACAAAAATTGGCTGAAAGGGGAAACCCTTCACATCACAAAAAACCATTACGGCTGTGGAGGAGCAGGCCGCTGGATGTGCGGAATTGAGATTCGATCCAAGGAGGATTTTATCAAGTTCCTGGTCGATGATGAAGGGCTCAAAGCGTCCCATGAACTCATGGAAAAGTGGGTCAACTCCTTCAAGCTCTATCGAGCAACTCATCCTAATATTTTCATCGGGCCTCTCAAAGAAACTCAGTGGAAGAACCTGAAAAGCGTTATCTTCTTCGTCAATCCCGACCAGTTATCAGCGCTGATGATTGGCTCACAGTACCACAGCGCTCCTGGCGACCCTGCCCCGGTCATCGCTCCTTTTGGGGCTGGCTGCATGGAGCTTCTGCCCTTCAAAGACCTTAACATTCCCCAGGCTGCGATAGGAGCGACTGATATCGCCATGCGCCGGCATTTGCCTCCGGATATCCTCACCTTTGCTGTGACAAAACCGATGTTCACCCAGCTCTGCAGCTTGCATGAACGAAGCTTCCTTTTTAAGCCGTTTCTGAAGAATTTAAAAAAAGCGAGAGGGGCTTTGGGCAAAAGCAAGGGCATTTAAACCGATACCCAGATTTTATTTTTGCTGTTATGCATTGAAGAGGATTAAGTCTCATCATCAGGTCTCACGGCAGGGCAGAAATTAGAGCGAAGCCCTAATTTATTGTTTAGAAAAAATATATAAAAGAGCTCGGTTCCTTGATTATAAATGAATTTCGCTTTATTGCTTTTTGAGAACTAAAATGTTGTCCCCACGGCAAGGCGGATGGCGAAGTGGGAATCCCTTGGGGTCTGGTGGTTATTGTAAGCGAAAATGAACCTGAGAGGAGCTGGCAAAGCAGGATGGGAGATTCTCATTTCAATGCCAGCTGAAAAAAACATATCCCTGAAGCTGACTCCCTGGCCTGAAGGCCAAGCATTGCCCGCATCATAGAAAAAGACTCCATAAAGAGATTTCACCACCGGAAAAACATACTCAACATTTAAGACAATCGACTTTTCTCCGCCGATGTTGGTGCCCAGGTCGCTGTGCGGGCCGACACTATAAGAATGATATCCCCTCAGGTTTTCTTTTCCTCCAAGATAGAACCTTTCCCAGAAGGGAACCAAAGAATTTTCCAAAGCTTTGACGAATTGATACTCTAGGTGAAATCCAAAGACACGCTTTTCCGGCAAAGGCAGGAAGAAGCTGCATTCGAAGCGGGGCTTGATGAGGTTAATGCTTCCTCCAAGAAATGAGCCGGCGAATTTGTTCGAGAATGAAAACGAGGTTCCCTTGGTTGGCATAAAAGGATTATCAACTGTGGAACAACTCAGTTCAGTGTAAAGGCTGCTCATCTCAAACCTGCCGCCTCCGAACAGATCGTCATAGACAGGGTCAATGACCTGGTCAGCGGCATCTTTTGCAATCCCAACATTCACTCTTTCAAAGCTATAGGCAAGGCTCGCCCTCCAGGATCTCTTGATTCTGGCATCGATTGTGAAATCTGCACCCGCTCCTTCACGATCATACAAAAGATGATGAAGGTTTATGTCTCGATAATAGATGCTAAATCCGAGATTGATGGCTTGACCAAGAAAATAAGGTTGGGAAAACTCAAAAAAATAATTTATAACCTTCTCTCCCTGGTCGAGCCTTAACCTATATCGCTCGCCTGCACCGAGAAGGTTCACTGCCGCATAATCGACCCCGGCATAAAGACCTCGATAATCATTGTAGCCGCCTGAATAATGGAAGAAGCCTTTTTGAAGCTCTCTGATAAAAAGCGTGACATCGATTTGATTCGGTTCTTTAGGATCTGACTTTATCTCCGGCTCCTTTTGAAGCGCAGCTATTCTCAGGCGCTGCATCCAGAAAAGACCGCGCTCGAACAGAGAAAAATTGAATCTATCTCCTTCCTTGATGAGCATTTCTCGGCGAATGACCTTATCCTTGGTCATCGTGTTGCCTTTGATTTCCAGTCTTTTGAGATAGTTCAATTCTCCCTCATCAATGCTAAAAGTCACATTCACACGCCTCAGCTCAGCGTCAAGCTCTTCCAGAGAAGTTACGCTGGCATAGAGATGACCCTTTTGCCGATAAAACCTCTCCATATCGCCTATAATCTTTTCTCGGATTCTTGCGCTGTAGACTTCGCCCTCCTTGAATTCTATAAACTCCTCCAAAGTCTTTTTGGAAACGATCTTGTTTCCCTCAACCTTGACCTCACCCACCGCATAAACAAAGCCGGCATCGACAGGAATGATGACCTTCTTCATCATCTCCTTCTTCAGAAATATGTTTTTCTTTTTGAATTCTTCTATGCTCGGCTGCCCGATGGAAGCGTTCATATAACCATATTCTTGAAGCTTATTCCTGATGCTGGCCAGATCCTGCTCGAGGGCGTGCTGCTTGAAGACGTCCTTGCCTTTTATCCGGGAGATAAGGCTATGTTTCCTGTTTTCATTCATCGCATCTCGAAGACGCCTGCTGGATAGCTTGGGATTCCCGCTAAAAACGACATCCCCGACCTTAAACCGCGGTCCTTCCTTGATTAGAAATGCGACCTCGACGCTATTTTCCTCTCTTTGTCTCAAATCAACATCAACCTTTCCCTGTTCAAATCCTTTCTCCATGAGAAATTCCTCGATTATCTTTTTGATTCTTTGAGTTTTTGAGGGATTATAGAAAGAAGAGTACAGGGGATATTCATTTCTTTCTTTTAGCCTGCTGATAATTTCCTTCTTCTTTACCTTCTTGCCTGTCTTAAAGACGATTCCCTGTATGACTGGATTTTCTTCAACCGAGACTTTTACTATCTTTCCCTTTTCGCCTGGCAAGTCTTCGATTTTGATGCTGGAGAAAAAGCCAGTTGACCACAAAGCCTTGAAATCTTCTTTCAACAACTCCCTGTCAAAGAGCCTTCCCTCTTTCAGGAAAAGATAATAGAGGACAGTTTCCCTCGGGACACGCACATTGCCCTCAACCTCAATCCTCTCGATTCTCTCCTGAGCTTCTACAAAGAGAGTCAAGCAAAGAAAGGCTATAGCCAGAAGAATCTTCTTGAACATCCTGTTCTTAATAATCTCCTTTCTTATTTTTTTGACTTTAATCTTTGCTTAGAATGAATGAAAAGTCAAAAAGAAGAAAGTTTTGGAAGATAGCTCAATCCTTAATGGCCTCTGCAGGCATTTCTTAAAAGTTTTGAATAAAATACAATAATTTATCCCTGAATTTTAAGAGTTAACAATAAATATCAATATTGAGATTTTTTGAAGACATAGATACCGAAGATGGAGTTGACGACAAGCAGCGAGCCTGAGATGAAAAAGGGATATTGCAATCCTGCTTTATACCCTAAAGGCGAATAGAAGAGGGCTCCGACCATATGCCCCAGGGTCATCATCGCCAGCAGGGCGCCGGAGCTTCCGCCGATACTCCTCCGCTCAAATAACCTGGAGATATAGAGGGCATTCAGGGCCCCGAAAAAGCCGTCTCCAAACTCATGAACAACCCTGAACAAGAAAGAAAGATAAACGTTTCTGTTGACCATGAGCATCAGGCCGAGCCCGGAGACAGACATGGCTAGAAGAAAAAGCCGCTTATTCAGCCTGGCGTTGTATTTTAAAAGGCCTACGAAAAATGCAGAAAGAGCAAGGGCGAAAAGAGCAAGCGAAATATAGAGAGCGAGCTGGAAGTTGTTCAGATGAAAAAATTTATTCAAGAAAGGGCTGTAGACTGTCCCTTCCACTCCCCAATGAAGGCCCAGCACAAAAATCATTACGGAAAAGAGGATTGTCTTTTTATTGAAAAGGTCTCGCTTGTATTCTTTTATGGAAATGGATTCAAACTTTTCTTTCCCGATATCGCCAATCAAAACCAGAACGATCAGAACAAAAAGAGAATAGGTAAAAAACAAGGTGTTAAAATTTGAGAGATAAATCAGGGCTCCTCCCAATAGGGTACCAAAGGCTGGGCCAAGGGCCAGCCAGAAAGTAAGCCTGCTGTATTTTTTATTAAGATCCTGAAGAGTCTCATCCTTGAAATACAGGCTATTGGTCGAAACATCCAAGGCATTGTTGGCCACTCCCAGCATCAAAAGAAGAAAGGCCATCAAGAGAAAATGACTCGTCAGGCCGATAAGCAAAAATGATAATCCCTGGACAAGGAGGCCTGCTTGAATGACTCTCTTGATAGAGATGCGGTCGTTGATCCAGCCAGTGGGGAAGGAGAATAATATGGGGGCGAAGGCATAAAAGGAGATAATCAAGCCGATCTGCCAGCCGCTAAAGCCGATTCTCAGAAAATAAAGCGGAATTAAGAAGAAGATAGTGTTGACTGTCAGCTTTCGGCTGAAATTAATGATATGAATCTTCTTCTGGTTAGCCATATGACCTGCTTGTCCTCTGGTCGATTTAAGCCAATTATTATAATCGAACTTAATATTTTTGGAAGCATTTTTAGACCAGTGATAGCTTCCTAAATTAAATTATAATCGTAGAAATTGTATAAGAAGCTCTTGTCAAGCGTGTCCCTGACAGCTCTGGCTGCAGCCATCGGCGTGTGGGAAATCCCTCAAGCGGGCGATACACAGGGCGCGCTGTGCAACCCCCTTGGTAAGGGAGAATAAGGGGCTCTTGCAGAAATTGTGATGCTTTTAAAAGAAAACTGAAGAGAAGTGAAATGAACTTCAGGAAGTTATTTTTTATTCCTGCAAAAAAGTTTTTATTTCTTTTAAGAACAGGAAGAAGGACTTATCTTATTTTTTTCAAAAGAGCTTAAAAGAGATGGTGGCGCCGATCTGCATGTAATCGGTCTTAAAGAGATTATCAAACGGCATTACGGTAAATACTGTCAATTTTACGCCTGGCCCCTTCAAGCCGGCATTTAGCTTAAGCATAACATCGGTAGAAAAGCTTTCCGTAACCTCAGTGCCGACCAAAAACCATTTTGTAAGCCCTGCGCCCACAAAGAGGTTTGCAAGTTTTAAGTTGGCCATCACCGCCGGAGCCAGCCAGAAGAAGTCAAATTCGAAGTTATGGACAATGATGTAGCATTCCGGGCTTACGGTAAAGGGTAAGAGGGCGAAGGAAAAATCCATGTTGGCACCTGCCTTCCACCAGAAGGGGTCGAATGACAAATTAGTATCTGTTAGGACGCCACCGCTGAGGTAAAGGCTGAAGGGCTTGCCAAGCGCCTGAGAATTCTGGCTTGTCACACAGAAAAGAAAAGCAAGTAAAAGAAGAGATAACGCAACTTTTTTCATTCAATACTCCTTCTCTCCATTCTATTCAAATAAAATAAAAAATCAATTTAAAATTCTTCGGATGTCTTTTTTTGATGCCGGCTCAAATCCGCTTCAAAACACGCAGCATAGACTGAGAATATCTTTTCTGATCTATCTATTAACAAAGTAACAGCTATCGTTAAAGTGGGGATAATTTTACTCGCGACTATTTTTTGGGATAGCCAACAGACTGAGCAAAGATGACCTTCTGCTCCGGCCGCAGCTTCATCGCCTTGGCCAACGTTTCCCTGTCAACCATGCCGCGGACCACAGTTGCCAAGCCTTCAGAAGCGCAGTAGAGATAGACATTCTGGCTGATGAAGCCGGTGTGCGCAGCCGAATAAAAATTCTTGTCTTCTTCCGTTCCCCGGGTAATCTTTGAAAAGTCCGCAACATAGATAAGGTTTAAAGGCACATCCTTGACAAAATCCTGCTTGCCGGTCATGGCCCGGATGTCCTCTCCAAGAACTGGCTTCAGCGAATGCTCCAACGGGTCATAGAGATAAAGCCCCTCGGCCAGGGCAACGTAAATATCGATATTCTGCCAGTTGACGGCAGATGGGGCTGTTCGCTTTTTCGAATCAGGGCGGTTGACTCCGTCTGCGGCCCAAAGCAGGTTGGAAAGTACCTGAAGAGGAAGCTTCTCAGTGCTGAATTCGCGCGAAGACTGCCTGTCTTTCAATGCCTGCATCAGCGGGCGTCCGCCCTCAAGCTGAGGATTGGGAAGCTTGATTTCTTTCAGCTCTTGAGCCTGAAAAGAAGCAAAGGATGGCCCGATAAAAAGAAGAGTCATCGATATGAAGCAAAGAACAGACGCAATTTTATAGGTCATGATTCCTCCTTTAAAAAAATTTTATATTATCAATACCGCCAGCTGGTTATATCAGCACCAGGCGGCGCGCTCTTCAGAATTCGCTCCACAATCCTGGGCACGAACATCTGATGATATCTCAACCGGGAAATGGCGTTGGGCCTTGTATGATCACCGTTCCAGCAGTGCTCAGCCCTATCGCCGTAGTCAACCTCGCCTTCATAATAGGGCTCTTTTGTGCTTTTCAGGAATTCCTCCATCAGATAAACCGCATTATTCAGGTAAAAATTATCCATGTCCCCGCAGTAGATATGAATTTTTCCTTTGAGCTTGGGGCCGAGAGTCTTCCAGTCTCTCTCCAGAACATAGCGAAGGTCGTAATTCTCGCGCCAGAACTCGGCGACCGAACGGTCGACCTTACCAGTCAACTTATCCCAGATTGGCTTTGGGTAGCCGTCCTCGCCGACAGGAGAAAAAACAGCCTGCCAGATATCCCATTGCTCTCCAGAGCGAGAATGTGTCCCGAGCACAAGCTCCCTGTGGTTCATCTCCTCGAGCGTTGCGCTGACCTCTCCCAGATAGTTCCTCAAACCAGGCCGGGGAGTGCGCTTCCAGCGGCTGTCCACATAATAGGCATTCTTATGTTCATAGATATTGACCACAGTGTAAGCTCGAAAATCGATCGGGTCAGGGCAAGCGGCCCAGCAGCCGTTGTATTCATCAGGATAGAATACTTGGGCAGCGAGAGCTTCCCAGCCTCCTGTCGAGCCTCCGTAAAGAAACCTTGCCCAGCCCTGGCCAAGGCATCGGAATCTCTTCTCGATGTAAGGGATGAGCTCGTAGGTTATCGCATTTCCATACGGTCCGAGATTGGCTGAATTCACGGCGTAGGAATCGTCGTAGTAGGGATTGGCATGCTGGATTTCGATTATAACCACTCTGGGAAAATTTGGCCCTATCCATTCCTGGTAGAATTTGTAGGCATATTCCTGGACAATCTTGTTGTATCCTTCAACCCTGAACCTTTCGCTGTACTCAGGTTTCAGGTCTGGGTCGGGAGGAGTTTCGCGGAATCCGCCAAAAGTATAAGGAAAATGGCCGTGAAAAATAACAAGCGGATAGTGAGCATTAGGGTGTTCAACAAATCCTTCGGGCAGAAGAACACAAGCCCCTAGATACATGGGCCTCCCCCAGAATTCTGTCAGGAGCTTGCTCTGGATTTTGACATGCTTTATGTATTTTGTGTCTTTTGGCTCTGGGAGAGGCGGGATTTTCTTATCAAGAGCGACTTGAATCATCTCGTTTTTTTCAGGGTCGATTCGAACCTTCTGTGGAGTGCTGTAAAGATTGCCTGGTGCCCTGTTCCACTGCTGCCCTTCGCCTCTGTCCATGGAAAGCTTCACAGTATGTCCATCTGAACGATGAAAGGTCTCATAGATATGAAGAAGAGCTTGAATCCAGTGCTCCCCTGCTGGAATTTCAGAAATGCTTTTCAAAGGATAGCCAAAGACGCTCGAGTCGATGACGGCCAATTCGCCTGGTTCCAGGCATTCGACATCGATGCCAAAGACGAGTTGTGTATTCGGGCCATCGCTTATCTGAAACCTCGGCTCAGCACTGCCATCTGTGGAGACCATTAGCAATATCCGTCCGTCTAGGGCATTTCTGCTCTGCTCCTCTGTGAATGAGATGCCAAAACGGAGATTGCCTTCCTTCTTTTCTCCCTTTGGATGCCCGGAGAAGGCTAAGAGCAGGAGAAAAATTACGACAGGAAGGATTATCCTAAAAGTTCTTTGTCGCATGGAAATCCCTCCTTGAAAGCGGTTGACAATTCATTCTTAAATGTTTTTCTATAGAGTTTTGAAAATCTCTCAAAAAAACAAAGAACCTTAATCGCTCTACCGGATTTTGATCGTTGTATAGAAAAAGCCCTGGCCACGCCGCACATACAAAACGGCTGTGTCACCGGACCTGAGGCCTGACATCGCCCTTTTAAAATCCTCGACGCTCTTCACTTCAATCCTGTTCGCTTCCTTGATCAAGTCACCACGTTGAAGCTCTGCATCTTCAGCCGAGCTTCCCGCAGCCACATCGGTGACAAGAGCCCCGCTGTCACCTTGGTAGCCAAGCTGGCGGGCAATGGCCGGCGTCAAATCCTGGATGCTCAATCCAAGGCGCTTATCGACTTGCTCTTCCTTCTTTTCCGGTCGGGCAGCCCGTTCAGGACGCTCCTCTGGCATCACTCCGACAACCGCCGTCACCTCTTTTATCTGGCCGTCCCGTATCAAAACTACCTTAACTGGAGTCCAAGGGAGAGTCTCAGCCACTATATTGCGTAAATCAGCAGTGTCTTTCACTTTCTTTCCGTTGAATTCGATAATGAAATCACCGTTCTTTATGCCTGCCTTGTCTGCTGGCCCGCCTGGAGTGACACTTGACACCAGAGAGCCTTCAGTGCTTTTCAGCTTGAACTGCTTTGCCAGAGCCTCGTCAATGTCCTGCGGCTCAATTGCAAGATAGCCTCTTGTCACTTTTCCTTTGGAAATAAGGGCGTCCATAACCTGTTTGGCCATGTTGATCGGAATGGCAAACCCGATACCCACATTGCCTCCAGTAGGGGTGATGATAGCTGTGTTGATTCCGATGACCTTTCCTTCCAGGTCAGCCAAGGCACCGCCGCTGTTTCCAGGATTGATGGCAGCATCGGTCTGAATGAAATCCTGATAAGTCGCAGGAGTCACTTCTGAGCGTCCCTTAGCACTGATGATACCGGCGGTGACGGTGTGCATCAATGAGAATGGATTGCCGACAGCTATTACCCATTGCCCAACCTTGCAATCATCAGAATTCCCGAGTGTTGCCGCAGGCAAGTCTTTGGCATTGATCTTGATCACAGCCACATCTGACTTGGGGTCTGTGCCTATGATTTTTGCTTCATACTTTTTCTTGTCGCCGATGACGACCGAGAGCTTCTGCGCATTTTCAACCACATGATTGTTGGTCAGGATGTAGCCGTCTTTACTCACAATCACGCCTGAGCCAAGGCTTCTAACCGTGCGCTTCTCCCCTTTCAACTCTGGAACGTCAAAGAAACGCTTGAAAAAATCGTCGCCAAAGAAATCACGGAGTGCATCGTCTGGAAATCCAAAGGGGCTCTGTTGCTCAACGACCTGCTCGGCAAAGATTGAAACGACTGATGAACTGATTTTATTGGCCGCATCCTCAAAAGCCTCGCTGAACTGACTGAGGATCGTCCGGGCTTGGGCAGAGGTTGAAGCTTGCTGTGTCACCCCTACCCTACCCTCAGTCAGACCTGGATTTTTTGGATTCAGGGAAGAAGCGACCATTCCTCCTGCGAATCCCAGAATAATTCCCAGGATGAGCAAAGGCCAGTATTTTTTTATCTTTCTCATAGAAAGCCTCCTTACAAAGCTATTTTCTTTCTCATTCTTATTTACAGCTTTTATATTTATGATAACGATGAAATCTCTTTATTGTCAATTTCGCTGGCGATGACATTTTTATTATTACTTTCTTTTTATTTAAACTTAAAGGGAGTTGACACTCGGTCAAGGTAACGCAGGTCATCTTCAGCCAGCTTGAATCTCATCGAACCTGTATTGTCCTTAGCCTGAGTGGAGCTCGTTGCCCCTGGAATGGCAACGATCGCCTCCCCACAATAATTGATGACCCAGTTCAAGGCTATTTGCGAAGGCGTCGCTCGATATTTTTCAGCCAATTCTTTGAGCGCCTGGACTACTCCTCGGCTTCTCTCCAGCCCCTTTGGCTTGAATGCTCCCATATATTTTCTGTATCCGGACCGCCTTCGAATGAGACCTGGGTCATCATGGAACTTCCCTGATAGAATACCCTGAGCTAATGGTGAATAAGCAATAATGGATATTCCCAGCTCTTTGGCTTTATCTAGAATGCCGTTTGTCTCTATCCTTCGGTCAATCAGGTTATAACGGACCTGATTGGAGATGAGGTCAAGCCCAAGGCTCGAAAGCTCATCATAAGCCTTTTTCATTCTCTTGGCTGAGAAATTGCTGACACCGATGTAGCGCACCTTTTTATCATGGACAAGTCGAGCCATGGCTCTCATCTGAGCTTTGGTCGAAGAAAAAGACCAAGGATGGTGAATCTGATAAAGGTCGATACGATAGTTATCTAGATTTTGGATTCGCTTGTCGATTGTCTTTAGGATTGAACTTGCTCGCCTCAAGACTGGCATCCATTTTGTGGCAATAATCACTTGCTCATTGGGTTTGCCCAATTTCTTTAGAGCGGCGGAAAGGGCCCTTTCCGATTCGCCCATTCCATAGGACTCAGCCGTATCAAACCAGTTTATTCCCCCTTCAAGGCTCACCCTGACAATCTCCAGAATCTCGCTCTCTTTGAGAAAAGGCCAGTACTTTCCACCCAGCCCCTTTTCCCGGCTGAACTGCCAACACCCTAGCCCGATGGCCGAGACCATTAAATCAGACTTGCCAAGCTGTCTTAGGGGCATTGTCTTTTCCATTGTTTGCTCCTTGATTAAGATTCATATATGAAACATGGATTGAATAGGCTTAACTGAGCATTGAGAAAATCTTGCAGAAGATCAAGGTTAGGCTATTCAAAAATTCGTTGCCTAATTCTCAATATTTCTTGCAAACGCACTAAATAAAATTATAATTGCGAGCGAAACAAAGTCATCTCATATAGAAAAAGCTTGCCACACCCTTCGGGCTTGCTTGGACAAATTAAAAGTAATTAATGCCTTGGCATTAACCTGAAACTCTCTAAATTATTGTTATTTATCGTACCACAGGTCTTCAAGAATCGAGCCAAATTCTTCAAACTGCCTGGTCCCAACTGAAAGGACAAATCTATACTCTCCTGAGGGAGCCGGGCTGTAGGCATATTTCGGGTCCATCTCTCCGGCAAAGCCCATGGCTCTGAATCTCTGCATCCTTTCCTGGAGTTGCTTGATCTCCTCTTCTGTCCGCTCCCTGCGCTTGGTCATGTTCCAGACAAGCTTATTGATTCCAGCAGAGCCGCTTCCCTTGATTTCGTTGATGAGCATCTTTCCCCTATAAACAGCAAGCTTGACCTCATCTTTGACATTGTTCTTGAGATAGTAGTAAATGAATAGGCCATTTGGCTCGCTCTCGCCATTATAGTTTGAAGAGCTGGAATGCATATTCCTGCCGCCCTCCCATCTCACTTTGGATTCGATTTTGAAAAGACGGATATCCTGGGCCAGCGCTTGAGGCGTCAATTCCTGAAGAGGGCTGATATCGGCGATGAAAATCCCTCGTCCGTGGGTAGCGACAACAAGGTCATTCTCCCTGGGGTGGATGACCAGGTCGTGGACTGGCTGGGTCGGCATGCTGCCCTTCATCCTTGTCCAGTTTTTTCCTCCATCGAGAGAGAGATAGACGGCAAAGTCTGTCCCGACAAAGAGAAGGCTCGGGTTCTTGCGGTCTTCTCTGATGACATTGATCGGCTCTTGAGGAAGATTCCCGGCTATGGAAATCCAGGTCTGCCCGTAATCTGTTGTCTTGTAGAGAAACGGCCGGAAATCATCCTGGCGGAATCCCGTGTAGGAGACATAGGCTGTTTCCGGTTCATGGTTTGAAGCAACAATCCTGCTCACCCAGTAATTAGGATTTCCTGTTATCCGCTCATTGAGCCTTGTCCAATTTTTGCCGCGGTCTTTTGTCACCCAGACATTACCGTCGTCTGTTCCAACCCAGAGCAGGCCTTCGACAAGAGGCGACTCATCAATGGCGGTAATCGTGCAGTATTGAATATTCCCGTCCCCGCCTTTTCCTGTGGTGAGCCTTGCCGGGTCGTTGGTTGTCAGGTCAGGGCTGATCTCTTCCCAGTATTCGCCTCGATAAGGAGACCTGACCAAGATGTTTCCTGCATGATAGACGACATCACTATTATGAGGAGAAACCAGAATTGGCGAACACCAGTTCCAGCGAAGCTCGGGTTTCTTATTTTGATAGGCTATGCTTTTCCTCTCCCCGGTCTTGAGGTCAACCCTGGTCAGAGGGCCAAACTGCGATTCATTGTAAAGGTAGCGGTTTGTCTTTCTGTCAAAAACATTGTACATACCGTCACCCCCGCCCACTGTCTGCCAGTCTTCAAGCCGGATGGGCCCCGTGCCTCTTTTTGTGCTCGGTCCCATGACTGAGCCATTGTCCTGGAGACCGCCGGCTACGTTGTAGGGATAGGACATATCGACATCGACAGCATAGAACTGAGCCAGAGGAAAGAAATCAGGATGATACCAGCTCTTTCCGCTGTCGTAGGTTATGCCCATGCCGTGGTCATAGCCTAAGAGCATGTGATTTGAATTTTCAGGGTCGATCCAGAGGGCATGGTCATCCCCACCAAAGTTAAAAAGACGCCTTTGCCAATTCTTGCCGCCATCCTTTGTTCCCATGGTGGAAACGCTAAGGATGTAAACAACTTTATCGTCATTGGGGTCGATTCTGACCTGGCCATAATAATATCCAGGAGCGCCGCCGATGCTCTGCTTTTCCGGGCTGACTTTCCTCCATGTCTCGCCGCCGTCGTCGGAGCGGTAGACTTCGCCGTCAATCATGCCAGCGCTTGATTTGCCTTCGAGCAGCTCCTTCTCCCTTTGCTCATCAGACATGCCGGGCTTATTTGCATTTTCAATGCAGGCGTAAAGGATATTGGAATCTTTGGCGTAAATATCGATGCCGATTCTTCCCAGCATTCCTCCTGGCAGCCCGCCGCCGAGTTTTTTCCAGGTTTTTCCGCCGTCTGCCGTCTTATAAATCCCGCCTCCTGGCCCTCCCAGGTTAAAGGTCCATGCTCTGCGGACCTTATCATAAGCGGCAGCATAGAGGACTTCTGGATTCTTGGGGTCCATGGCTGCATCGACCACGCCGATGTTCTTGCCGCGGACAACTATATCAAGAACTTTTGCCCAGGTTTTTCCTCCGTCTTCTGTCTTGTATAATCCCCGCTCAGAGTTCTCAGAGTAAAGATGGCCGAGTGCGGCAACATAAACAATGTCCGGATTTTCAGGATGAATAACGATGCGTCCGATATGGTGGGATTCTTTTAAGCCCATATTCTTCCAGGTTTTTCCGCCGTCGATTGACTTATAAACTCCGTCTCCCCAGTAAACGCTTCTTGAGTTGTTGGCCTCGCCTGTTCCAACCCAGACGATATTCGGGTCGGAGGGAGCAACGGCTACATCGCCGATGGAGAAAGACTTCTCTTGGTCGAAAATCGGCTCAAAAGTAATTCCGTTGTTTGTTGTCTTCCACAGCCCGCCGGAGGCCGTTGCGGCATAGAAGGTGTAGGGCTGCTGTCTGGGAATAGCGAAGTCAACAAACCGTCCGCTCTGCCGCGTCGGCCCGATGGAGCGGAAAGTGATATTTTTCAAGAGCTCCTCGCTCACGGCCTGGCTTGAAACGTCAGGCGGCAAGATAAAGGGCAGCAAAAAGATGATCACCGCTGCAAACCAGAAGCACTTTTTACAGATTTTCATGAATAACCTCCTAAAATCATGGCTTTTAATTAACAAAAGAATTTTTGTAATTCAAGGCATGACTCTTTATCAAAAATTAGTCAAGCTAATATCACAGAAAAGAGCAAAGGTCAAATTGAAATAGCCTGTCAAAGGGATG
>Ga0315306_10000058_pt1 | contig 50870 bp, 47 predicted proteins | sample TDP1_MG_FD_203803 | JGI IMG/M metagenome (GOLD analysis project Ga0315306, IMG submission 203803) | Freshwater sediment microbial communities from Lake Towuti, South Sulawesi, Indonesia - TDP1 | ecosystem: Environmental > Aquatic > Freshwater > Lake > Sediment | place: Indonesia: South Sulawesi... | reverse complement strand
CAGATACCGATGGGAACGGGCCTCATCGAAGTTTACATGGCCATGCCGAGGACGGAGAAAGGAAGTAAATGATCGATGTGAACAAACAGATAAAGATCGTCGTTAAAACAGGGAAAATCGATTTTGGATGTGAAGAGGCGGTTGATGCAGCTAGGGCTGGAAAAGCCAAGCTCATTATTCTAGCCTCGAACTGCCCGGAGAACTATCGGAAACAGATTCTTGTCAACGCAAGGCTCTCTCAGATTCCAGTACATACCTATACAGGGACTAGCTTGGATCTAGCGACCGCTTGTGAAAAACCATTTGTAGTTGCTGCAGTAACAGTAAAGGAGCCGGGAGATTCAGAGATACTGAAGTTGGCTGAGGCTGAGAATGTCAACGCCTAGGATAAGATTGACTGGTGAAGAGATGCGGTATATAGCTCTCTTCGAGAGCATAACAGGAGCTACCTCGAAAGACTGTCTCATCGACGATAAGAACGATAGAATAATCTTCGTGGCGAAAGAAGGGGAGATGGGTCTAGCTATCGGGAAGGCTGGAAAGAACATAACCATGCTCAGGAAGATGACAGGCCGTCAGATCGAAGTGGTCGAGAATGCGGATACTCCGGAGCAGCTGATCAAGAATTCTCTCTCTCCAGCTAGAATAAGAGAGATAAGGATAACGGAGAAGCCTGAGAAGAAGATAGTCGTCGTCGAGGTTGAACCTAGGGACAAAGCTATAGCAATAGGTAAGAATGGAAGAACAATCGACAAGACACGGATGCTCGCGAAGAGGTACTTCCAGATAGATCACGTCATTATAGCATAGGTTCAACAAGAACGCATTTTCTGATTAGAAAAAGAAAGAGACATTTCCCTCCTCGATATTCCTTTAGACCGCGGAACAACGTCAAGATAGAAATCGGCTCGCTTGAAGATCGCGAAGGCCTTTAACCTCCGAATTCTCTCTGAAGCTCCTTGTCCAACTGTTCTTTCAAAGAGAAGTATCTTTTGAATCGGTAGTTCCATCTACTAAGAAAACGAAATTCTTTCAAACCGACTGCAAGCCAAAGAGTTGCAACAATCAAATTGATGATAAAATATGCCATTGTTACCAAGCCGAGTGGAAAGTCAAATCTGAACATTAGCCGAAGTATGCCTGGATGCAGCATCATGAAGATGGTGAAGAAAAGCGATATCGGCGCTATGAATATCGAAGTTATACAGAGAATATTGAACCATATCCTCTCCATGTTGACATGATAGACTAGACTGTCGAGCATCTCTAGGAGGCTATCTCTTCCAGACAATTCTTCCTTCTTCGCCATCGTGAGCTCAAGCGATACAGTCTTTCATGTACTTATAAATTCCTTCCGAAACTATGTTACTGTACTTGACTTCCCTGTAATCCTCGGGAACATTGCTTCATAAGGTTGAAGTATCCTCTTGCAGAAAGCCACCCCAGCCTCAGTAATCCGGTAGATCAGGACTTTCTTCTTTCCTCGAAACTCTTCACTCTTAGAAATCAAGCCTTTGCTCTCCATCTCATCGAGTAGAGATTTATGCTTCTGTAAGTTTAGTCCACAGTAACTGAGAAGAGCTGTCTGATTCAATTCTCGGTATTCCATCAATTTCAGCAGAATATCTTCTCTAATGTAGATTCTATCGCGGTACTCCGTCGTTGAAGACATTAACTATCAGAAAATTGACTTTTCACCCTTGACTATAAATAGGATTGGTTCAAGCCTACTTGATGATCATCGATCTTATTTCAAGCAAGACATACTAGCTCAGCGAATACCTGTGCACTCGAAAGCTATTGTAACAAAGGGCGGAATGGTATTCGCATGTTTCACGGTTGCGAAAGCGCAGATCATTGTGACGAGTTAAAGTCGAAGGATAGCCTTCAAAGTTCGATCAGGAAAGTCATTTCGACTTATTCAGTATATCAAGTATATCGGATAGTTTACTTATCTCATACTTTGCCGCTAGCTCTGGCGATGAGGGTTCTTCAATGCCATACTCGCCCTTTCTTATCCGCACGGAAGTTATTCCAATCTCATTCGCGCTCCTGATCTCCGTGTCCGGTCTATTGCCGATGTAGAACGCCTCTGTAGGTTGAATCTTCAATTCTCTGATAGCCGATTTGAGAAGTTCTCCTTCTATCGGGGTTTTGCCCGTTTGCTCTGAGAAGACTGCGAAGTGAAATAGATGTTGAACACCTAGTTGGATGAGCTTCTGCCACTGTTTCACAGGCTTACCGCTCGCTACTACTCCGAGCTTGTACCTTTCATCTCTAAGCTTCACCAGAGTCGGCAATGTGTCTGGGAATGGCTTCAGGTAGGCTAGACTCGTTTCTCGGTATGCCACAACTCCTGCAGCTATCACTCGAGGGTTCCATTTAAGTCCTAGTCGCTCCAGTAGCCTATCGAAGTGCTGGTTATAGTGCGGCCCATATTCTTTGACGATACTCTTCAAAGTGTTGAAGCTATTTTCGATATCTGACGGCAGACCCGCTTCAATCATCGCCTTGATTGCGTTCAGTCTAGCGGCTTCCATTTGTACGGATGCATCATAGAGCGTATCGTCCAAACCAAAAAGGAGGCACTTTACCATCTTTTATCTTACAACCTTAGAAAGCTTTTCAGGTCTGTCTGGATTTAAACCTCTCGAAACAGAGAGATAGTAAGCAAGGAGCTGGAGAGGAACAACATTAAGAATGGGAGAAAAGACCTCAGGAGCACCCTTTGGAACAGGAAGTAAACTCTCACAAGCTCTCCCGATTTCTCCCTCTTCATCCGAAACAGCGATGAGCGGTGCTTTAAACCTTCCAAGATCTTTGATCAAACCTAACGATTCGCCTCGTGATTCATTAGAGGGAGCAATTAGAACTATCGGCGTCCTCTCGTTCACCAGCTGCACCGGCCCATGTAGAAACTCTCTACTCGCAAAACCTTCCGCGAATACATTGCATGCTTCCTTAAGTTTGAGAGCGCCTTCGAGAGCAACCACGTAGTTCGGCCCGCTTCCTAGAATAAAGAAGAAACTCTTGTCCTTATGTTTCCCAGCGAGTTCTTCAGTTAGCTTGACATTCAGCTTGATCGTTTTCCCTATGAGGTCTGAAACCTCAAGGAGCCATGTTCTCCATCGCTCGACCTCAGATGACTTCACGCCCAGTTCCAATGATAAAAGATAGACCGCCGCCAATTGAGATATGAAAGTCTTAGTGGCAGTCACGGCCAACTCATTTCCAGCTCGCGTCAACAGCACGTATCCCGCCATCTTGGAGAGCGAGCTTTGAGGCGTGTTCGTTATCGCCAGTACACTCGCGTCTCTCTCAAGAGCCGCACGGACAGCATCCAAGATATCCGCACTTTCGCCTGATTGTGAGAAGGCCAGAAGCAGAAAATTCCTCGTCAGCATCGGAAGCCATCGCCTGAACTCTGATGCCGGAATCGAAGTCACTGTTCTCTTGGCTAATGTTCCTATGGCGTATTGCCCCGCGAGTCCTGCGTGGTAACTTGTTCCACTTCCAGTCGTGTAGATCATATCGTACCTTCCTCTAGAAAGAAAAGAACTAATCTCGGCGCGCTGCTTCAAGATGTTGTTCAAAGTATCCGATGTAGCTCTGGGTTCTTCATAAATTTCTCTCAGCATATGGTGAGGATAGCTATCCGACTCCATGCCAGTCTAGACTCCGAATCGACTACCGAGGATACGATGGTCAATGGCAACTTGCATCTATTCGCGCTTCCCGCTCCAACCCCGCAAGTGTCCGCCAAACTCTGGCTGTTTCTAATACAGAATCCGACTTATATTAGGAGTGCTTCGAATACGTCTACTGGAGGACAGATTCTGTTCCCTTCGATTTGTCAGAGTATTATTACGACAAGCTTTCTCGAGGCTTGATTGTCTTTTAATCGCTAGCCCTCCTTTCATGGAAAGATTTATATCTAGTTGACCCGTCCTTTCGTGTGTCGAGACTCTCGACATAGTTTAATAGGCCTCCGCAATCTCCGGCGGCGGCGTCAACTCGACTGTGAAGGCTGTCAGCCTTCGGATGAAAAGTTGACCTCCGATTGCGGGCAAACTAATGAAGACCTAAACAAACCAGAGACTTGCCTTCTGGAACGTTTGGGTCCAAGATACGCTTGCAGTTTCCTGCCAATCTCCAGTCTATCTAAGATCTGGAGGCCGTGTCTTCCAATAAGTCCCAACTCCGCTTGATCCTGGCGGACCCAACTGCTATCGGGATGAGACTAAGCCATGCGAGTTGTACGTGTCTAAGCCATGGTAGAGACGTAGCGTACGGCTCAGTATCATGTGGCTAACTTACCCTTGAGACGAGGACAACCCCGGGAAACTGGGGCTAATACTCGGTAGGTGGGGAGGCTTGGAATAGTTCTCCACTCAAAAGAGGTTGAGACCATGCTTCTCGATCTCGCTCAAGGATAGGGCCGCACCCGATCAGGTTGCTGGTGAGGTAACGGCTCACCAGGCCTATAACCGGTACGGGCCGTGAGAGCGGGAGCCCGGAGATGGGCACTGAGATAAGGGCCCAGGCCCTACGGGGCGCAGCAGGCGCGAAACCTCCGCAATGTGCGCAAGCATGACGGGGTCATCCCGAGTGTCACCCGCTGAGGGTGACTTTTGCCTGGTGTAACGAGCCGGGTGAATAAGGGGAGGGCAAGTCTGGTGTCAGCCGCCGCGGTAATACCAGCTCCTCGAGTGGTTGGGACGATTATTGGGTCTAAAGCGTCCGTAGCCGGTCGGAAAAGTTCTCCGTTAAATCCAACGATCCAATCGTTGGGCTGCGGAGAATACTTTCCGGCTTGGGGGCGGGGGAGGTCGGCGGTAGTCCCGGGGTAGGGGCGAAATCCTATAATCCCGGGAGGACCACCAGTGGCGAAGGCGGCCGACTAAAACGCGCCCGACGGTGAGGGACGAAAGCTGGGGGAGCGAACGGGATTAGATACCCCGGTAGTCCCAGCTGTAAACGATGCAGGCTAGGTGTTGGAACGGCTACGAGCCGTCCCGGTGCCGCAGGGAAGCCATTAAGCCTGCCACCTGGGGAGTACGGCCGCAAGGCTGAAACTTAAAGGAATTGGCGGGGGAGCACCACAAGGGGTGAAGCTTGCGGTTTAATTGGAGTCAACACCGGGAACCTTACCAGGAGCGACAGTTGGATGAAGGTCAGATTAAAGGTCTTACCGGACTAGCTGAGAGGAGGTGCATGGCCGTCGCCAGTTCGTGCCGTGAGGTGTTCTCTTAAGTGAGACAACGAACGAGACCCGTACCCCTATTTGCCAGCGGATTCCTTCGGGATTCTGGGCACACTAGGGGGACTGCCTCCGCTAAGGAGGAGGAAGGAGCGGGCCACGGCAGGTCAGTATGCCCCTAATCTCCTGGGCCACACGCGAGCTGCAATGGCTGGGACAATGGGATCCGACCTCGAGAGAGGAAGGTAATCCTCAAACCCAGCCTCAGTTGGGATCGAGGGCTGCAACCCGCCCTCGTGAACATGGAATCCCTAGTAACCGCGTGTCATCATCGCGCGGTGAATACGTCCCTGCTCCTTGCACACACCGCCCGTCGCTCCATCCGAGTTTGGTTTTGGTGAGGCGTGGCCAAGTTGGTCATGTCGAACCTAAGCTAGGCAAGGAGGGAGAAGTCGTAACAAGGTGGCCGTAGGGGAACCTGCGGCCGGATCACCTCCTTAGACATTTGGTAGACTGGAGGGCAAGAGAGACTGCAAGCGAAGAAAGATGCGGCTTCGGAGATATTCTCGGAAGCTAAGGGCTAAGTGAGCTTCATTCTGCTCACAATGAGAGCCGTGCAGAGGCCTTCAACGCGAATCGAATGTGGGTTCCCTATTAGGCTCGGCATGATACGCCGTCTGAGGGATGGCTTGGCTTGGGCGCTGATGAAGGGCGTGGCAAGCTGCGATATGCTCCGGGTAGGCGCATGCAGCCTTCGATCCGGAGATACCTTAATGGGACTTCCCGCTACGGGTAATACCTGTAGCGCTCCCAAAGTGGGAGGGGGAACCTCCTGAACGGAAACATCCAAGTAAGGAGAGGAGGAGAAACCAATTGGGATTCCCTGAGTTAGCGGCGAGCGAAAGGGGAAGAGTCCAAACTGAACTTATGTAGGAAACTACGTGAGGATGTGGTGTTGTAGGGCCCGGCTGCGTCCTAGCTTGCGAAGCTGAAGTGGCTTGGAACGGCCCATCGTAGAGGGTGACAATCCCGTAAGCGTAAGCAAGCAAGATTTGGGCTGGTGTCCCTGAGTACTACGCCTTTGTTCAGGTGTAGAAAACTGGGAGTAAGCAACTTCCAAGACTAAATACGTCCCAAGACCGATAGCGCACTAGTACCGTGAGGGAAAGCTGAAAAGCACCCCGGGAGGGGGGTGAAAAGAGCCTGAAATCAGGCGGTTATAGACGTGTACGGTCTGAAAGGGTAGATCCCTTCAAAAGGAAACCGCGGCAACGCGGAAGTACGAAGAAGGGGGACCAAGATCGTATGTTCCGTTTCGTACCACGGGCCGGGGAGTTCATTTCTGTGGTGAGGTTAAGGGCAGTAAGCCTGTAGCCGGAGGGAAACCGACAGGTCTGCAACGCTGATATGTGAGGCGTGAGAGACGGGGTCTGAAAGGGCCTGAAATCACAGGGATGACACTAGAAACCGAGTGATCTAGCCTTGAGCAGGGTGAAGCCGGGTGAAAGCCCGGTGGAAGCCCGAAAGGGTGTTGATGTGCAATTCACTCCCCTGACTTGTGGCTAGGGGCAAAAGACCAATCTAACTCGGTGATCGCTAGTTCCCGCCGAAATATCTCTCAGGATAGCCCAGTCGGAGGTTGCCAACAGGGTAGAGTACTGATTGAAAAGCAAGGAGCCGAAAGGCTCCACTTTTCATTCAAACTTCGAATCTGCTGGCGCCGTAGATGACTGGAGACGGGCGTGGGGGGTAAGCTCCTACGCCGCGAGGGGAACAACCCAGACTAGGGTTAAGGTCCCAAAATCCTGGCTAAGTGTAGAAATCAAAAGCCGTCCTCAACCAGAGACAGCTGGAAGGTAGGCTTAGAAGCAGCCATCCTCTAAGCAGTGCGTAACAGCTGACCAGCCGAGGTTGAGGGCGCCGAAAATAGACGGGGCTAAGCCAGGTACCGATACCCTAGATCACGGCTGCAAACCGTGATGATAGGCGGGCGTCGTGGTTGGATGGAAGCTGGGCTGTGAAGTCCAGTGGACTGGCCACGAGTGTAGATCCCGGCGGTAGTAACAGCAAAGAGGAGTGAGAATCTCCTCCGTCGCAGGGGCCAGGGTTCCCCGGCAATGCGTCGTCAGCCGGGGGTAAGTCGATCCTAAGGCAAGCCCTAACCGAGCTTGCCGAAAGGGAAACCGGTTAAGATTCCGGTACCACGGAGGTACATGCGGCAACGCAAGCTCACGATCTGACGTTTCTGGATAGGCTGAGTGGTGCTGTCGCGTCATTTAACCCTCGAAATCCAGGGAGAACCGTAATGGTGAGAACTGGATGAATAGGGGAATGGCCGCCCGTTTTAGGGTGGTTCAGCTGATTCCTGGAGCCAATGAAAAGGGTCGTGAGAAGGATCCTCCGCGTTCGTACCTAGAACCGACACAGGTGTCCCTAGGTGAGAAGCCTAAGACGTATCGGGTGGAACTCAAGCGAGGGAACTCGGCAAATTAGCCCCGTAACTTCGGGATAAGGGGTGCCTGAAGCTTTGGCTTAGGCTGGGGCTTCAGGTCGCAGTGACTAGGGGGACGCGACTGTTTAATAAAAACACAGGGGGCCGCAAGCCCGAAAGGGTGTGTACGGCCGTTGAATCCTGGCCAGTGGCGGTACCTGAAACTCAGGTTCAACTGAGCTAAGGGCCGCTAAACGCCGGGAGTAACTCTGACTCTCTTAAGGTAGCCAAATGCCTTGTCGGGTAAGTTCCGACGTGCATGAATGGATTAACGACGTCCCCGCTGTCCCCGCTTGGGGCCCGGTGAACCCACATAACTTGGACGAACAGTCCAGGATCTCCCAGCGGGGCGAGAAGTCCCCGTGGAGTTTTACTGCAGCTTGTCGCTGGGGTGTGATTACGGGTACAGAGTGTAGGTGGGAGCCGTCGAGTCGACTTCTCCGGGAGTCGGGGAGGCATCAATGTAACACCACCTATCTGTGGTTACATCTCTTACCAGGGACCTCTCTGAGACAACGGCAGGTGGGCAGTTTGGCTGGGGCGGCACCCCCTTGAAAAGATATCGAGGGGGCCCAAAGCTCGACTCATCCGGGACAGAAATCCGGAGTAGAGGGCAAGACCAAAAGTCGGGCTGACTGGATCCTCATCAGCAAGGGATCCAGAGGCGAAAGCCGGGTCTAGCGATCAATCAAGTCCCCATTGTTGGGGGCTGGTTGTGACAGAAAAATTACCCCGGGAGTAATTGGCTCGTCTCCTCTGAGAGTCCCCATCGACGAGGAGGATTGGTTCTCCGTCGTCGTCCCTTCCCATCCTGGGCCCGCAGCAGGGTCCAAGGGTGCGGCTGTTCGCCGATTAAAGGGGAATGCGAGATGGGTTTAGACCGTCGCGAGACAGGTCGGACTCTACCTGCTGGGAGTGCTGGTCGCCTGAGGGGAAGGCGCCCCTAGTACGAGAGGAACGGGGTATCATAGCCTCTAGTTTACCGGTTGTTCGACAGGGCACTGCCGGGCAGCCACGCTGTCGAGGATAAAGGCTGAAAGCATCTAAGCCTGAAGCCTCTCCCGAAAATAGGCGGCCGATCTAGCTCATTGGACTCGGCGACGAGCCCTAAGAGCTGGACGAGGGCTCTCATAGAAGATGAGGTTGATGGAGCAGGGGTGTACGCGCCAAGACTTCGGTCGAGGCGTTTAGCCCGCTGCCCCCAATCGCTCAAGGTGTTGAGCTGAAAAAGGAACCCGCGTTCGAGCGAAATTGAAAGGCCTCGCACGGCCAAATCGAAACGTTTGAATTCTACCTTCACGATAGCTCATCTTGGTTGGCGAGCTGGTGAGCAGCTTCCGAACCTGAAAAGGTTTGAGGAAACTCCATCCACAAAGCGGAGACGCAGCTTCCGAAAGGAAACTGGGCGAGAGCCCAAACGCCGGGACAGAAATCAACCCAACGCCAGCGGATGTCTATGACGCGGAGACGTCGAGATAGCTGACGAATGGGGTGAAAGCATCGGCGTGCGTTGTGAAAGGGACAATAGGCGCCTGTGAACTCCGCATGAGGCGCGGGTATCCCGATTAGACGAATGCTGCTTAGAACAGAAGGTGGGTTACGGCCAGAACGCCAACCACACAATTCTTTACAACCGGCAAAAGCCCTCCGCCAGATTAAAGTTCGTCACTCCAAGGGCTTCCTTTTCAAAGTCTACTAGGAAGCTGGGCGATGCTAGCTGTCGTGTGGACATACCACAATCGAAGGCGAAGCTAAGGAGCTGACTCTTGTGAAAGACTTTGGAAAAACTTAGTTATGCTGTAAACCATTTGAGTAGTGCATTGTTCATACATATTTCAGATAAGTTAAAGTAGATCGCAAGCATTCGCGAATCTTCATGGCTCAAGCTACTCAAATGATTAGGCATGAAGAACTATGATTGAGTCCTACGACTTCGGCATAATCATAATCAATGGAAGGAAGTTTGGAAGTGATTTACTAATCTTTCCGGATAGGATTAACGGAAACTGGTGGAGAAAGGAAGGACACATCTTAAGTGTGGATGATGTCAAGGAGATTGTCGACGCAAAGCCTGAGGTTCTGGTCGTCGGAACCGGCTACTCCGGTTTGATGAAGATCCATCCGCAAACTGAGAGGTATCTAAAATCTTCCGGAATCGAACTGATAACTGCTAAGACTGAGAAGGCGTGCAAGATCTACAACGAGCTCTCTAAGTCAAGACGAGTCGTCGCAGCCCTACATCTAACCTGCTAGCGTCACCCATGGTCTTAGACCGAATACGCACACAGTAAAGAACCTCCAACAAAGGATTCTCTCTTCCTGTTCTCATGCACCTCTTTGATACCGAATCTCAGAGCAAAGATAAATTGAATATCGATGCCTTGCCTATTGGTTGGCCCCTTCAAAAAATACTAAATAAAATCTTAAGAATTAGTAGTTTTTCCAACGACAGAAAAGATAAGGCGGATTACGGCTATCTACGGCTTCTCAATCGAAACAGAACTGTATCTTCTCGAACTGCGTTCTGAGCTTCACGACATCTCGTTTAACGTGCTGCGGCGTCTCATTCTTCAATAGAATTCTGGCAATTAGCTCAGCAATCTTTTCCATCTCAAACTCCTTCATCCCCCACCTTGTGACTTCAGATGTTCCAAGTCTGACCCCGCAATCGGTGATTATATTGGCTTTCTCAAGCCTTCGAGCTACCTCCCTTCCGGCCTTTAATCCCCCTACATCTAAGATAACTTGATGAGATTTCGTAAAACCAAATTCCTTCCCAACAACAGCCAGTCCAGATTGATCTAGAGACTTGGCCAAGGCCTTCGCGTTCTTCACAACCTGACTAGCGTAGTTTCTTCCAAATTTCTTTACTTCTGCTAGTGCCATGGTCAAGGCGGCTATTCTATTCCAATGAGCATTATCAACGAGCATTGGATGAATATTGGCGGCGACCTGCTCCCCATGCTCTTTATTTGCCAAGATTATTCCGCCTTGGGGGCCGAAGAAGCTCTTGTGAGTTGAGCCAACCAATATGTCGGCACCATCTTTGAAGGGGTTCTGAAACTCCCCTCCAGCGATTAGGCCTAGCACATGGGAACCATCGTAGGCCACCAAAATCCCATCTTCACGACATACTTCTAGGAGCTCCTTAACTGGATGTGGAAATAGAAAGAAGCTCGCGCCGAAAACGACGATTCTCGGTTTAGTTTTCTTAATTAGGTCGGCGGACTCACTAACCTTGATGTTCATCCTGTGCCTGTCGAACGGAAAATAAACGCCCTGTAGGCCTAGAACTCTCAATAGTCCTGTCTCTGAAAGTCCAGGATATCCACCGTTCAAAGGATGAACTGTCATCACTTTCTCCATAGGCTTGGCGAACGTGGATAACAAAATCATGTCAGACATATGGCCGGAGATAGGCTTGAGATTCGCAACTTCAGCCTTGAAAACCTCTCTTGCTAAAGCCTCGCCGAGAATCTCTAACTCATCAATATATCGTGTTCCCGCGTAGTAACCGTCTTGAGACGTATATCTATGGCCCATATCTGAAATCATAAGTTGCCTAACTGCTGGGCTAGTTGTGTTCTCAGAAGGTATCAAGTTCAAACATTCGTCTTGACGCCATCTCTCATGCTTCCTAGCCAGATCAGCGATTTGTTCCATCGACATAGCAATTCCCAAAACAGTATAGAACACTTTTGAATGTAAAACTGTTGGATACACCCAATCAGCGACTTCGGGTCCTGTGACTTGCGCTCCCCTCCGGATCTACGCCAGCTAAATGTTTCAAGTAGCGTTTGTACGACGCATCAATAGAACACGTAAGGACCCATAAGAGGGTATGTTGAAAGTCAAGGGATCTGTGGCCAACCGGATCTTCAAATCAGCTTACTTGAGCTAATCTACTCCGTGCATACATACGTTCTATCAAGCAGTTCGAGAGGGCAGCCTCCACCGCAGACCGAAAGTTCTGGACATTCACGGCATTTGCTGGCTGCATATTCCCTCTCCCGGAGACTCTTAGCTACCGGGTGGTTCCAAATATTATTCCAGCTATCCTTCAAGATATTTCCAAGAGCTTGGAAGTAGCTCTGACACGGATAGACACTCCCGTCCGGGCCTATACACATGTTTATTGTAGCGGCTGTGCAAGATTTCACTCCAAGCCCTAGATTGACAGGGTTCATCTCACAGTATTGGGTAGGCGTATACCATAGAAACTTCATACCTAGCTGGCTAGCTTTTTCGTTTATTCTTGGTAGAAGACTTGCCAACGTATCGACGTCTATCGCGAATTCCTCTGCGATGGACGGCGCTTTCCCAGAGTAGATCAGACTGTTGCACCCAAAGACTTCCACACCCAATTCGTGGAGAAAATCTATGGTCTCCAAGAAATCCTTCGAGTTATACTTGTTCAACGTAGTGTTCGTAGTTAGGTAGATCGGTGTCTCAAGCACGTTCTTTATAGCTTGAACTGTTTCCTTCCAGCTTCCTTCAGCCTTTGTGATCGAGTCGTGGACCGAAGGATCGTGGGACTCGATCGTGATTTGAGCGAAGTCAAGTCCGGCTGCGACCAACTTATCAACGTATTCTTTGTCTTTCAACCTTCGGCCGTTCGTAACTAGACCGGTTACAAGTCCTCTCGTCTGTGCGTAAAGTAGGAGTTCAGGAAGATCTTCTCTTAACGTAGGCTCCCCGCCTGTGAAGTCAACTATGAAGATCCCTAGCTGATATAGCCGATCGATAATCTTGTTCCACTCGTCGGTTGTCAACTCAGCGCTCTCGCGAGGTCCACCGGTGTAGCAATGAATGCAATCGTTCTGGCATCTGAACGTCAGCGCTAGGTCCATTCGAATAGGTGCAGATGTCTCTTGGCTGAACGGCTCGACGCGATCCACATCCAAATAGGATATGGGGCAGACCTTCTCTGTCTGTGCTAAAGTGCTGACGGTGTAGGTGAATCTCTCATGATCTTTTACGGCAACGTCTCTACCAACCTTGTAGATCCTCCTAATCCTTTTGACAGCTTCTTCTGTTTCCATGCCTTGAATGAAGAAGTAAGCATGAGCGGTTGCAGTCTCATTGAGGTAAAGCACTGTGTTAGCGTTGATAACTAGAATTCCCTGCCCGTTCGCTTCAACTCTGAGTTGAAGGGCCATTCCGGCGAACTTCCCCTTGCCACGATAGGGGTAGAGCCCTTGTGGAATTGCTTTGGACAACTTCATTCTTCTACTCCTCTTTCTCTAAGACTTATTCTCCCAGGAAAGTCTAGCCCACTCCTCCTCCAGCGCATGCACATGCACATGAGACACATGCGCATACGCAGGCACAAGAGTGACAAACGCATGCACAACTTGCCTTGTGATGTACAGGCTCTCGAGAAGTCTTCTCAGGCCGCGGGGGAGGCAGTATGGAGTTCGTAAACTTCTCTATGTTCGCTACTAGACTATTAGCCGTGTTCTCTATGGCTGCTGCAATATTATTGGCCAAGTCTGAACCCGGGATCTTGGGTGCAGGCGTTGTGGTTCCTGTCTCAGGGCTTGGACGGGCTATAGGGCCGGGATGGTGGTAGCCATAGTTGTACCAGAACCACCACCAATACGGTTCAGGTTCGAAAGCTCTGTCGCGGAACGCGTTGTCTGTTCTAGATCGGAAGTTCTCATCGAGGAGTAACCAGAGGAGATTTTCATCGTAGGCTTTTGATGCTAATTCAGCGGTGCCGGCGGCTGAAACCTGGTTCCACGCTTCATTTACAGTCTTCTTGTAATATGCTATTGTGTCTTCACGACAGTAGCCTCTCAATTTACCTTCAACTGTGCTCTGAAGAAGTGAGACGGTATCTGCGAGTCTCTTCTCATCCAACCCTCCATCTTCCTTTATCGACGTGATGAAGCTCTTCTCGTAGTATTGGAGAGGCTTCTCTGCGGGTCCTGTCCCGTCTTTGTAAGATTCCATAACCTTAAGCTTCAGCAGAGGTTTCGCTGAAGTTACCCAGACTGCCTGCTTCAAGAGCAGGCTGTAGAGCATCATAACTACGATCTTGGTAGAGGGCACTCCGAGTAGTTCTGAGGCTTCAACAGCCGTCAACCCATATTTGATCCCTAATGTCTCCATCCGCATCGATGGGTCGACATACTCTCTCAACCCACTTATTCTTCGCTTCGTGACTACAATCGCCGCTACGATTATTCCGAAGACGACTACGAAGAAGACTCCAAAACCTATCGATTCAATTGGAAACTGTCCTTTCTTCGCTTCATAGTAGGTGACGAAATCCTTTGGAAAGGAGACGCCGAAAGTAAGTTTCTCATTCGGCTGCAGATCATGCCGCTCCCAGTACACAGTGAGCCTATCCTCTTCAAGACTGACATTGTCCCAGTTCGGGCTGACTTTCACATCTTTCTGCTGGACCCCCTGCGGGAATAGAACTAGGACCCTAAGATCGCTTACCTTTGCATTCCACCAGACCGGTATGAACTGCATACCCACGTTTCCCGGATTGTCTTGGTCCTCCCAGATCATCTGCCCAACATTCGCGGTGAGCACGAAACGAACACTTTGCCCAGAGTTCAATGGCTGACCTAGGTACACTCGGACGCCGTTTTGATCTGAGGTCACCTCAGTCTTGAGCGCCTTCCCTTGGCTATCCTCTGCTTCGCCTATAGTGAAGTCTTGGGTTGGTTGCCCGACATCGACGTATCCAATCGTTCCTTGGTCGCATGTCATTTCAAGATCGTATTGGAGATCGATCGTGCCATCTTTGTTGATCCATATCTTAGCCCACTCATGGTCAACATGATATTCTATGGTGGCGGCGCTAACTTGGACTATGCTTGCAGAGATTAGAACGATGAAGATGAGTATGAATGGGAGGAAGGCGGAAGTTTTCTTATCTACCATTTGGGTTCCTCTGTAACTTCAGAGGTATGCCCGCAGTAAGGGCATTTGATAGAGGGCATCCCTTGAGTGACCTGTATCTTTGTGAGATCGAGTGAGGCTCCACAGTTAGGGCATTTGACTGTGCGAGTTTCAACCTTCCCCGGAAGCTCAACTTCATACCTTTGAACAACCTCCTTCGGGGTGCTCCTTTGAATGTAATAGATAATGCCGAATGCGGCTAGGAAGAGGACGAGAGCGACGGCCAAGCGTGATATAGCGTAGGCTGAGGCTAAAGCAAAGATTATGCCAAGGAATATTAGAACAGCCGCTGCACCGTAACCAAGAGCCTTCACAGCCTTCATTGCGGTTCCCGTTGTGTCGATCGGGCGACTCTGTTCCGAAGCTACATTTTGCTACCGCAGTTAGGACAGAACTTGGCGGTTGGAGGTACGACTTGCTTGCAGGTTTCGCAGGTTTTGACTTCTGGCCCTGGCGGAGGTTTGGCTATCTCTGCTCCACAGTTCGGACAGAACTTTGATGTCGCCAATGTGGTCGCTTGACATTTTGGACATATTATCATTACTGCCGCTGGTGCTGCTCCAGTCTGAAACATTGGCGGAATAAGCATCATACCTGCTCCTAGGGCAGCTCCAGGAGACTTCCCCAATTCTCTGGCCGCTGTCTTCACTGTCTCCATTCTCAAAACCTCTGTTGCAGGCACCATCGTTCCGGATCTAAGCCAGAAGAGTCGCTCTCTGTAGTCAGGTGTCGTGTCGATTCCTTCAAACCTTAAATCGACAAGCTGTATCCCGAAGCGTTCCAGAGCCTCGGATATATGTGTCTTGACTGTTGTTGAAGTTTCATCCAGCTGAGTGAATACGGATACGAGTGTGTATTTCGACAAATCGTCGATGATTCTCTCATTGATGAATCCTCTGATGAATTCATTCACGCTGCTTGTCGTGTAAGCGTCTTGTCTTCCCACAACTTCCGTAATGAACAGCTCTGGATCCGTTATCTTAAACCAGTACCCTCCATGGACAAGGAGTGGAGCCAACTCCGTTGTCTGAGCCCTAGCTCCATACTTCCCGTTGAACTCCTTCGATGAAACGAATATTACAGTAGCCTTGAAGGGTGTGCTGGGAAATCCAGCCAATTTCGATAGAACACTGGTTAACATTGGCAGATTCAAAGTTGTTAACATGTGTCTTCCTGGACCGAAAACATCGTAGACCTTTCCGTCTCTAAAGAAGACGGCGTTCTCCATCTCATGAACTATCAGTTGAGCTCCCCACGTAATGTCTTCAGATGGGTACGTCCAGACGACATCTTCTCCGCTTGGGCTGGGCCACTCAATAACTTGGGGCATACCATGATCCCTCCAGACTCTCCAGTATTGCAGCCTTCCTCTGACTAAAATGTTTCTCGAATTCATTGGCAGAAGATAGAATGTTTTGAATCTCAGTCCTCAACGTTTCCGCGCTACCGCTTGAAGCGTCTCTCTTGATCTGAGAAATCGTCGAAGCTAAGGCGTCCGCCTCGCTTATAAGGCCTAAGTCAAATCGAATCAGTTGATCAAGCTTCTCCTCATCAACCTTAATGGCATCGAAGAAGCCGCTGTAACCGTAGGACGCATGATTGATCTTCTCAGAAATACGATCAAACTTAGCAGCAAGCCTATCCACACCCTCCCACATTCCGACGAACCCTCTGTCAACCAATTCGCGGTAGACTTCTCTCAAGTCCTGCGCGGCTTCCTGAAGTCTTTCATAGACTCGATTTCTCACAAGCCTGTCAGACTCTCTACGAAGTTCCTTCTGCTTGTAGCCTCTGAAACCTGGAATTAGACTCATAATTCTCTCGGAAACTCTCATCTCACTCTCGATCTTCCGAAGAGGTTCTTTTTCTCCGCTCATTATCATTTCCTCCTTATGCATTTTCAACTAGACTCTTCTTCCGCGTCTTCCACCCGGTCTCCGCGTTCCATCATGAGGGATAGGTGTAATATCCTCGATTCTTCCTATCCGAAAGCCTGTTCTAGCGAGCATCCTTATCGCTGCTTGAGCACCAGGTCCAGGAGTTCTTGCGCCGTGTCCTCCAGGCGCTCTAACTCTTATGTGGAGGGATGTTATCCCACGATCTCTTGCTGCGCGTGCAGCTGCAGCAGCCGACTGCATCGCTGCGTATGGTGAGCCTTGAAGTCTATCCGCCTTAACATGCTGCCCGCCTGAGCTTCTAGAAATCGTTTCTGCGCCGCTCAAATCAGTTATATGGACTATCGTGTTGTTGAATGACGAGTATATGTTTGCGATGCCCCACCGGTCGACCTTTTTCTCGGACACTGTTCTTCCTCCAACTTGATTCGAGATGACTACGCTATGAGGTTTAGAGTATTTATTTAATCTTTCTTCGTATGCAGATCTTCATTGCTAGGGAATTTTGAATCGTCGATCTGCTTATACGGGAGTTCGATAAGATGAGACTGTGAATGCGATCTATGGAGCAATTCCGAATATCGAAGATTGAGAGCCATCTTCTTCCTCAAGTATTCGAAATAGAGAGGCTGTGCTTCACCTCGCCTTTTCCAGAGTCGTACCTCCGTTCGCTAGCTGAATCCAGCTCTGATAGCTTTCTTGTGGCTATTGAGAAGAACAGAGTTGTCGGTTACGTCTCAGCCCTAGCGCATGGGAGAGATGCTCATATCGCCTCGATTGCTGTGCTTAAAGATTACAGAAGGAGAGGAATCGGACGTGCACTTATGTCTGAATTAATCAAATCATTGAAGCTTCGTCAGTTCAGAATTGTTTCACTTGAAGTTAGAAAGAGCAATGCTTCCGCGATTAGATTCTACGAGAGTCTCACTTTCGAGAGAATAGGACTGATACCGTTCTACTACGAGGACGGCGAAGATGCTGTCGCATTTTCACTAACGCTATAGTGGACAACCATCAAACAAAATAGCGACTTCTATCTACGTTCTTACTGATATTGTTCGGTGGGACAATGAAAATCGACTTCTGGCTCCTCGATATAAATCATGAAACGATTGATGGACAGCCCGAGATACGATTATGGGGGATCGATTCGAAAGGAAAGAGGGTCCTCGTACGTGATAAGAGTTTTCGTCCTTACTTCTATTTGCTGGTTGAGGATGACAGCGCGATTGATCGCATAACAGATCAGATATCGACTAAGAAATCCCAGTATCCAAGTGTTGAGAAAATAGAAGTCCTCGAGAAGAATTTCTTCGGAAAGAAGGTGAAGGCAATTAGAATCGTTTGCAGAGACCCTGAGACAATAACGAAATACGCTGAATCTATGGCGAAGATCGATGGAGTTAAAGATCATGTCGAGGATGATCTTAGACCCTCTTTCAGGTATATCGTTGACAAGGATCTTAGACCATGTGGCTGGCATCAGATTGATGTCAGAGAGTCTATAGAACGGGTGGAAGCTCAGGTCGACGAAGTCTTCGAGGCTGTTAAATTTCCAACGCTTATCGATAAGGTCGGCACACCATCCTTAAGGATGCTAGCGTTCTCGATCGTTTGCTTCAGCCAAAGGGGTGCACCTAAACCTGGCAGGGACCCTGTAGTTATCATTTCTACTTGTACAAGCGAGAAGAAGGAGAAGCAGTTTGTTGCCGACGACTCGGATGACAAGAGAGTCATCTCAGATTTTCTGAACTACATAAGGGAATACGATCCAGATGTGATAGTCGGATATGGCAATAATAAGTTTGACTGGCCCTACTTGTTGGAGCGTTCTAAGCTCATTGGAATGAAGCTTGCGGTGGACAGAATGAAATCGGAACCCCACACAAGCCTTTATGGACATGTATCGGTTACAGGTCGGGCAAACGTTGACTTGTTTAATCTCGCAGAGGATATTCCGGAGGTCAAGATCAAGTCTCTAGAGAATATAGCGGAATTTCTTGGGGTAATGAAGAGAGCGGAAAGAACCTTGATAGACGAGGCGGACCTATCGATCCACTGGGTCGATGAAAAGAAGCAGCCTACACTACTGAAGTTTTCAACCGAGACGTCGATGTCGATTCTCGGAGTCGCTTCGAGGATGTTGGAATTTGCAATGCAACTTTCGAACTTGACAGGGCTCCCTCTTGACCATGTTGCTGCAGCTGCAGTAGGCTTTAGAGTAGACTGGTATTTGATCAAGCGAGCCTACAAGCTTGGCGAACTGATTCCTCGAAGAGTGGAGCAGTTCTATTCGCCATATAGAGGTGCGATAGTGCTGCCTCCCAAGCCGGGGATTCACGACAAGATCGCTGTGCTGGACTTCACTGCAATGTATCCGAATCTCATGATACTGCACAATCTATCGCCTGATACATTTATTGGACCTGGAGAAACGCCTCAGAAGCGGGTCACTCTTGTTCCAGAGGTCAGCCACAGATTCCGCAAAGAGCCCCCGGGCTTTTACAAGACAGTTCTATCCAGCCTTATCGACGTTAGAGAGCAGATAAAGAAGCAGCTCGGAACGCTCGATTCGAAGACGATAGAGTATAGGATTCTGAAGGAGAGAGAGAAAGCTGTTAAAGTGATAACCAACGCAACCTATGGCTATGCGGGTTGGGTCGGGGCACGCTGGTACGTTAGAGAGGTGGCTGAATCGGCAGCCGCGTTCGGCAGAGTTACTATTCAAGAGGTAATCAAGACCGCGGGAAAAATGGGGCTCGAAGTAATCTACAGCGATACTGATGCAATATTCGTAAAGCATGATGCGCGTAAGATTGAGCTCCTACTCAAACGGGTGAGAGAGGAATTCAAAATGGAGATAAAGCCTGACAAGATTTACGAGAGAGTACTCTTTACGGAAGCGAAGAAGAGGTATGCTGGTCTACTGCCTGACGGGACACTCGATATCGTAGGGATGGAGGTTGTAAGAGGCGATTGGGCCAACGTAGCGAAAAACGTTCAAGAAAAGGTTCTGGAACTCGTTTTGAAGGATAAGTCCTCGAAGAGAGCTATCGAGTTCGTGAAGCATTACATACGTGATCTGATGGAGGGGAGGTTCGAGCTTAGGGACTTCATAATCTGGAAGACGCTGACGAAACCAGTTGAAGAATATGAAGTTAGAGCACCTCACGTGGAAGTTGCAAAGAAACTCTTGAAGGAAGGTTGGGAGCTGACTCTGGGGGACAAAGTTGGATACGTTATCGCCAAAGGTCTTGGAAAGCTCTTCGAGAAGGCAAAGCCGTACTCAATGGCTTCCGCTGATGAACTGGACTTGGAGTACTACCTGTCCAATCAGATAATCCCAGCGGCTTTGAGAATACTGGAGGTATTCGGTGTCCCTGAAGAAGAGCTCTTAGGGAAGGAAAGACCTGGTACCCTTGCTGAATACTTGAAATAGGGTTCAGTGACACGATTCGTGCTATTGACCTAACAGTTCGTTCATGGTCATTATTTTCAGGTTCATCGGGCGCTTAGCTATTTCGGATATTCTGTCGCCTATAACTAGCTTTATGTTTCGATTCTCTGCGAGGTCTATTAATCTCTGTGTTACAACGCCGTCGAACAGCAACGTGCTAGCGCCCTCGATCTTAGAGATCTTCTCCGCCAATTCGCTTACTGGAATTCTAACGATCGGTTTTCCAGATTCATCGAAGATAACTGCTTCAAGCGTTCCCCTGAGATGATGTGCTGTAGCCGCAACTTCATCTGGAATAGGAGGTCTTGGCGGGGGCATCCTTTCAGGACCTAGACGTTCGATAGGAACCTTCTCTCTCAGAGCTTTCAACAGTTCTTTCGGAGTTAACTCTTCAACCTCTTTCCCAGGCGGAGCCCTGGCCACGTAATCTATCTCAGCAACCTGCATCAATTCTTTCAGAATCAAGTCTCCAGCTCTGTCTCCGTCGAGGAACGCAGTCACCTCTTTGTTCTTGCACAGTTGAATTATCGACTGTGGAACTTTCGTTCCTTCAAGGCCTATTGCATTCTTTATTCCGCATTTAAGCAAGTTGATTATGTCCGCTCTGCCTTCCACTATTATTATAGACCCCGTCCCTTCAATCTCAGGGCCAGCTGGAAGCCCTTCAGGACCGTAGCTTATCACTTCAGCGGATCTTATGGCCTCCGAAACTTCTTTCAGAATTTCCTCTGTGCTCGGGGTTACTTCGATCACCCATTTTCTCAAGATTTCTTTTGCCTTGTCCATTATCGCTTTGCGTTTCTCTTCGCGTACATCGTCAACTTTCTCCAGTAGTATCTTTGAATCGCAAGGGCCTATCCTGTCAACGCTTTCTATAGCAGCTGCTATAAGAGCGGTCGAGACTTTGTCTAGGCTAGAGGGAATTACAATAGTTCCAGTGGTTTTGTCATGCTTCGATTCTAGTTCTATTTCTATTCGTCCTATTCTCCCGCCCTTCTGAAGCTCCCTCAGATCTAGGTCGGGGCCGAAGAGGCCTTCAGTTTGTCCGAAGATCGCTCCGATCACATCTGGTTTTTCAACAACACCCTCGACTTCGAATTTCGCTTTTATTATATATTTCGTAGTAGACGTATACTGGGATTCCGATGTCATAGGTGATAATCCTCCTAAACATTACCTTCACCATACATCTTGATCGTAAAGTATGATGATGCTCTCATAAAATGCGTTGTCTTACAGTTAAACTTTCTTCTTTCATCGAGCGCATTAGGATTGATCTACTAGTGTTCACTCAGTAGTCTCCTTAGGTATCTCCAGAGCTTTTTGGCTGGATGGCGGGGTTACAACCGGCTCTGTCACACCGCTCTCAAGAATCTCGAAGTACTGCAAGTCTTCGATCTTGATAAAGACGGAACCAACCTTCGTCTTCCCTACGACTCTGTAGAAGTTCCGTACGGGTATGTAATTGAGAACAAGCAGGTTGGCTTCTTCAAGAAGCATAGCGGGAGGTTCTTCGAAGACCGCGGATAGAAGGCCTTCGTAGACAGGAGGGTAACTGATCAATGGGTGGTTTTTGACGAAGACTCGAACTGCCCTCCCGATGTAGGATGCAAGTGATCGATATGGGATTTTGAAGTCTGCGCTCACCGGTTTCTCCATGTTTCCGCACGATAAGAAGGTTCGTCGGCTATCGAATAAAAGCTTTGGCGGGAGTTCTTTCACTCAAGGAAGAAGTCATTGACGATGTCTTTGGCTCTCTCTCTTTTCTCTTGATGCTGGATTAAAAACCGTTCAACTCTTTCGGCAAGTATCATTTTGCAGTCGCCGCAAATCATCTCCCCTCTCCTACATGTCCTTTCGAGTTCTCTGAGTTTTTCGTCGTCTGGTTCAAAAAGAAATGCTTCATACTGGTAGACGCTGCAAACACCAGGGTTTCCTCCGAATTTTCTCTGCTCCTCTTCTGTCGCTCTTCCTCCGGTGAAGGCGTCCATTACCTTCTTCTTAGCCAATTTCGGTTCGTCTGTTGTGAAGATGCATGTCTCAGGAAGGGATGATGACATCTTTCCGCCCTTGCCCAGTCCCGGAAGAAAGCGTGAGTGTATTTGAGCTGGCTTATAGAATCCGAGTTTCGGAGCTACATCGCGGGAGATTCTCCAGTATGGGTCTTGATCGATCGCTGCTGGGATTAGGCATGGGACATTCTTGTTCTCATTGACCGATTCTATGAAGCATGGAACGGCTTGGATTGCTGGGAAAAATATTATGCCTATATTAGAGTTGTCTTTAAAGCCGAAGACCGCTCTCGCGGTTGAGTAAGTGACGTGCTTCGCTACTTCTATTGCAAGATTGTACATTACCTTGGCGTACTTCATGTCCGAGATGAATCTTGTCTTCTTCACATCGAAGCCTACAGCGATTATGTCAAGAGCATTTTCGTAAGCCAAGTTCAACGCCTTCTTCGATGTCATCTCAGGGTTGATCAAGAACTTCTCATCATCAGTCAACTGGAAGTACAATTTGGCGTTGAATGCGTCTTGGAGGTACTTTGTGAAGATCCAAGGAACTATATGGCCTAAGTGTACATCTCCGGAAGGCCCTCTCCCTGTGTATAGAACGAATCTCTCGCCTTTCTCGTATCGGTCTAGAATCCAATCCAAGTCTCTGTGTGAGAAGAAGACTTTTCTTCGCAGTTGAGGATGGAGCTCTCCAGTAAGCGATTCTATTCTTTTAAGTAAACTCTCCGTTATCCGTTCTGTGCCGAACTGTTCTATCAGTTTGTCGTAGTCTATCTCGCCGGAGACTTCCCACGGGGTCACGACCATCTCTGAAGGTTCCATCGGAATATCGCTCCGATCTAATAAGTCTTAAGTCTATGTTGAAGCCAGATTGTGAACATACATTAAGCCCATCCTGAAAATAAATATAAGCTTTGAGCAATAATGCTCAGACGAACTGCTGCCTCTGGAGTGTAGAAAAGAAGTGGAACTCAGGGAGAACGAGGTTCTGACTCTGCTCGCTTTGAAAAACATGAGGGGAACTGGAGAAGTTCAAGCGATAGTTGATAGCACGGGTTTAAAAGATGCTGCAGTCATGAGAGCAGCATTGACACTTCATGAGAAGAACCTAGTCACGCTTCGCGAGAAGAAGACGAGTATAGTTAGGCTGAGAGAAGAAGGGGAACTGTACGCGGAGCAGGGTCTTCCTGAGAGGAGACTTATCGAGACGGTATTAGCGCTTCGTGGGAAGGCTTCTGTTGAAGATGCTGCGGAAAGAGCTGGTCTGAAAAGAGAGATGCTGCCTATAGTTATTGGCTGGATAAGAAGAAAAGGCTGGGGGACGATTTACAAGACCGGCGGAAAACTGTTCCTAGAGGTTCCTAAGAAAGTAGAAGAAACCGACGACGAGAGACTGCTTAAGGTTATTTTCGAGAAGGGCGAAGTATCCGCAGAAGAATTGAGTCGTCCGATGCGTCTTTCTCTTCCCGTTATTAAAGCTCGAGGCTTGATAGAGATCAAGGAGAGAACAAGTAGAGAACTGGGGCTAACGCGGAAAGGTTGGAGTGCAGCAGAGAAAGGCGTCAAGCCTCGAGGAGAAATCAGTGAGCTGACTCCAGAACTTATGACAAGTGGGCGGTGGCGCCAAGTCAAGTTCAGAAGATACAATATTAAAGCGCCTGTCGCGGAAGTTTGGCCGGGTAAGAAACAGCCTTACAACAGTTTTCTAGATGAGTTGAAGAGAAGACTCCTCGAACTCGGTTTCAAGGAGATGACAGGCCCTATAGTCGAACTCATGTTCTTCAATTGCGACAGCCTCTTTATGCCTCAAGATCATCCTGCGCGAGAGATATTCGACATATATTTCGTAAAGTCTCCGACTCATGGAAATCTCAGCGCCTATCAGCATTTCTTGGAAAATGTGAAGGAAGCTCATGAGAACGGTTGGAAGACAGGTTCGAAGGGATGGCGATACAAGTTCTCTCTTGAAGAAGCAGCGCGGCTAGTTCTAAGAAGCCATGGAACAGCGCTCAGCTCCCGAACATTAGTGAGCCCGAGACTCGAGATACCGGGGAAGTATTTCTCAATAGTTAGATGCTACAGGCCGGAGGTCACGGATAAGACTCATCTCACGGAGTTCAACCAAGTAGAAGGTATAGTTGTAAGCGCTGAACTTGACCTACGTGACTTGCTCGGCGTGCTAAAGAGATTCGCTATCGAGATAGCTGGCGCGGATAGAGTCAGATTCAGGCCGGACTACTTCCCATTTACTGAGCCGAGTGTAGAGCTGCTTGCGTACAAGGAGGGGTACGGTTGGCTAGAGTTTGGAGGTTCAGGAATCTTTAGGCCTGAGCTGACAGAGCCCTTGGGGATCTCTGTGCCTGTGATAGCTTGGGGCTTGGGTGTGGACCGATTGTTCATGATGAAGGCAGGCATCGACGATATCCGCTACCTGTTCACAGAGGATCTGGATTGGATTAGAAAGCAAGAGTTGTTATGAGTTGCCTACGGTAGAAACCAATTTCGAAGATCTTCAAACTCTTCTTGGAATTAAGCTTCCCACCAACACAGAAGAGTTGAACGAGCTTCTCTCGTATGTTAAAGGAGAAGTTGAACACTTATCCGAGGGAGAGCTGAGCATAGATATCAAAGATAGCAATCACCCCGACTTATGGAGCGTCGAGGGAATCGCGCGGGCTCTAAGAGGTTTTCTCGGTCTTGAGAAGGGAATGAAAAATTATGGTGTCGCGGGCTCTTCAGGGGTTGATATTTCCGTAGATCCAGCACTACACAATATCCGACCGTACATCGCTTGTGCAATTGTCAGGAATGTAGGCTTGACTGATGTTGTCATACGTGGAATGATGCATCTGCAGGAGAAGCTGGATCAAACCTACGGCAGGCGGAGAAGAAGGACATCAATAGGCTTGTATGACTTCGACCTGATCAAGCCGCCGTTGCGCTATAAGGTTTCGAAGCCTTCAGAGATAAGCTTCATACCCTTGGGGTTTGCGGAGAAGATGACTTTGAGAGAGATCCTCAAGAAGCATCCCAAAGGTTTGGAGTACGGCTACATCGTGAATAGGTACAAGCTATGGCCTATAATACTTGATGAGAAGGACGATGTTCTATCTTTTCCACCGATTATAAACTCAAATGATCTTGGGAGGATTACTGAAGAAACGAGGAGCATCCTGATCGAGGTTACAGGGACGGTTCATGAGACTGTACTGAACACATTGATCACGATAGCTGTCTCACTTGCAGACAGGGGAGGAGAGATCTTCTCTTCAAGAATTCACTATAGTTCCCCAGAGGCTATGGATGTGGAAACCCCTGAGCTCCGATCGCAATCTATGAAGCTTGATGTTCACTATGTTGAGAAGATTCTTGGACTCGGCTTGTCGAACAGCGAGATAGCGCGGCTTCTTGAGAAAGCAAGATATCACGCGGTTGAACAGGACGAGGATACTATGATAGTTCAAGTTCCGTGCTACAGAATTGATATAATGCATCCAGTCGATATAGTTGAGGATATAGCCATCGCGTACGGCTTGAACAATATCGAACCAAGATGGCCCCAAATGCCGACGATTGGAGCAATAACCTTCCGAGAGAAATTCTGCGATATTCTTCGAGAGATCATGATTGGGCTGGGTTTCCAAGAAGTACTAACGTACAGTATGACTAGCATCGACCACCTATTCACTAAGATGAATCTTAAACCCGGCAGAGTGATCGAGATTGCCAACCCCAAGATGACTACACTCACCTGTTTGCGAAGTTGGCTTCTTCCGGGCATTATGAAGTTCCTAAGCAACAATACGCATGTCGACTATCCTCAGAAGATATTTGAAGTAGGCCTTTGCGCTGTTCCAGATAGAAAATGTGAGAACATGTCTAGAGACGTAAAGAAGCTAGCGTGCACCCTCACACACTCAAGAGCAAGTTTCGCAGAGTTAAAATCAGTTTTGGACTCCCTCCTCTCAAACATAGGAATTCGCTACGAGATTGAAGAAACGAAACACGGCGGCTTTATAGACGGGCGAGTTGGAAGCATATCTGTCAAAAACGGAAAGGTAGGCATAATCGGTGAGATCAACCCGAAGGTCTTGGAGTCTTGGAAGATAGAGAATCCGACCGCAGCCTTTGAACTCGACGCAGACAGCCTCTTAGACGTAAAGCAGAGAGAAAAGTAAGATTAATCTCAATCCAAAGCGCCATTCTTCTCGGCGATGAATAGTGAAGAGCCGAAACCTGCCGCTAACAAGCGGTAGGCGGCGAGCGTTAACAAAAGCCTACCTCTGAGAGAGCCGGGCTTAGTAGGGCGTCGCCCTTCGATGAAGTTCGGTGTTAGTGTTGTAGGCGATATAACGCTCGTCGATAATGCTGGAGAGAGCGAGCTTTGGAGAGTCTATATCGATCCAGCGAGAAGTTTTAAGTAAACTAATGTGACTTCTATCGTTGACTCAGGGATATTAATGGAAATCGAGGAAAAGATTCGCCTTGCAATGAGGAATGCCGCGGAAATAATTACTGAGGATGATCTTCGTCAAATCATCGAAACGACCGAGAGGCCTAGATGCTATATTGGTGTTGAGCCGAGCGGGCTCTTCCATGTTGGCTGGACTATATGGGCGAGAAAGCTCGCCGATCTGATAGACGCGGGCGTTCACATGATAGTACTTGAAGCGACTTGGCATGCTGCGATAAATGATAAACTCGGAGGGAACCTAGAGAATATAAGGAAGTGCGCCAAGTACTTGGAGCACTGCCTCTTCGCTCTAGGTATAGAACCGAGTAAGGTTGAGTTCATCGCGGCTGAAGATTTGATGGAGGATCTGCGCTACTGGGAACTCGTTATCAAGACGGCGAAGAATATGACGCTCGCAAGAGTGAAGCGAGCTATGACGATAATGGGAAGAAAAGCGACAGAAGCAACCCTCGACTTCTCCAAATGCATATATCCTTCTCTCCAAGTCAGCGATATCTTCGCCCTAGATCTATCGATCTGCCTGGGTGGGATGGACCAAAGGCGAGCTCATATTTTGGCTCGCGAGATAGGACCGAAGCTCGGGTTCAAGAAGCCGGCTGCGATTCATACACCTCTCCTTATGGGTCTCGGTGCAGCAGGGCGAATGGAGATGAAGGGACCCAAAGAGAAAATGGAGCTAGAGCTCAAGATGTCTAAGAGCCAGCCTGAGACCGCGATCTTCATCCACGATTCGCCTGAAGAGATTGAGAAGAAGATCGCGAACGCCTATTGTCCACCAAGGGACTTCAAGAACAACCCTATCATAGATCTGAATAGAAAGATCATATTCAAAGAACAACGTTCGCTCATTGTAGAGAGGCCGGCGAGATACGGGGGAACGATAGAGTTCTTCAGCATAGAAGAGCTGTTGAAAGCCTACGGGAAGAGCAAGTTGCATCCATCCGACCTAAAAGTTGCTACTGCAAAGGCGCTGTCTCAGATTCTCCAGCCAGCGAGAAAGTATTTCGAGAAGAACACTGAGGCTGCCGAATCGTTGGCGGAAATAAGGAGAATGGCTGTCACCAGATAGCTGCGATTGAAGCAGTTGTGAAGAGGATAAAAATAGAATTGTCCAGTTTGGAGAGAAGGCTGGACCGCTTGACTAGACTTGTTCAAAGACTTTCTGATCAGTCCCATCGCGGAACCCCTATAATCGTTGAAGGGAGAAAAGATGAGGAATCACTTAGAAAACTGGGGATGGATGGACCGATCCTATGCCTGAAAGCTGAGGGGAAGGGTTTCTTCGAATTCTTAGAAGGTATCGATTCGAACAGGAAAATCATCATTCTTACGGATTTTGACAAGGAAGGAAAAAAGTTGGCGAAGATGCTTTTGAACGAGCTTTCCAAGAGGAGGATCAAGGTGGACGATTCTATAAGGAAGCAGATCGAAGGACTAATCCGTCAAGACATTCATACAGTTCAAGAGCTAAGAGACTGGATTGAAGGAATGCAGACCAGAGTTAGAACTGCCGAGGAGAATGTAGGGCCGCAAGCTGCCTGAACAAGCACCATGCATGAGGAGCAGTTTCGAAGATGCTTCCTGAAGATGCTCTTGAATCCTACAGGAAAGCTGGGAAGATTACGGCTGAGGTACGTCAGCTATCATTAAGAATCGTGCGAGAAGGAGCGCCAATCCTAGCTGTCTGTGAAGAATTGGAGAAAGCCATTACAGACCGAGGCGGGAAGCCCGCTTTTCCAGTGAACGTAGGGATCAATGAAGTTGCTGCGCACTATACCCCTCCGTATGACGACTCCAGCGTCATCCCTCCTCAAAGCATAGTCAAAATAGATTTCGGAGTTCACGTCAGCGGCTTCATAGCTGACAGCGCGATCACATTCTCTTTCAACCCTGAATACTATCCGATGGTCTCTTCAGCTGAGCAAGCGCTCAAGGAAGCTATAGAGAACATACGCCCTGGAGTCAAAGTCTCTGAAATCGGAGGTATAATTCAAAGGGCTATATTCGCGCGAGGCTTCAAGCCGATAAGCAACTTGACTGGACATAAAGTCGAGAGGTATGTTCTGCATACAGGCAAGTCTCTTCCCAATGTTTCAGAGATAAATGGAGCGAGGGTCATGCTCGACGAGGTTTTCGCGATAGAGCCTTTCGTCACAGTCTCGACTGCGGAGGGGAGGGTTGAGAGCCTTGATCCAAGACATATCTTCAGATTCAATAAGGAGAAGGGTGTTAAGACTCAGCGTGCGAAAGATATGTTGAGATTAATAAGAGAAGAGTACAGTACTCTGCCTTTTACTCTACGCTGGTTGAGGAGGAGATTTCATGGAAGCGACCTCAATCCAGTCTTCCAAGAGCTGGTCTCCTCAAGATGCGTGATCTCCTACCCTGTCTTGGTTGAAGCGAGCTCCAAACCTGTAGCTCAAGCTGAGCATACGGTTGTTATAACAGAGAATGGCTGCGAGGTCTTAACGGCTTAACGAGGTTTCTTCTTCATCTCTTCAGCGTATATAGAAGTAATCGTCATTGTTCCGTCGCATTGTTGGCATTTCCCTATCTCTTTATGTATGTAGTCTCCAACTGAGAAGAGTCTCACCATCTTGAATCCGCATTTGCCGCATAGTATCGTCGTCAAGGTACGGGATGCCATTGAACGTATAGTTAGTATCCTCTTTCTTGTTGCAGCCAGCGAGGATACCGCCAAGCCCATTCCTATGAAACTTGCTATAATTCCGAAGTAGAAGTTCTCCAGCTGCCCCTCTTGGTATGAGGAAATGCTTGAGTAGAGGACCCAGAGTGAGTAGGCCAAGACAAGGAGGCTGAATACAACCGCTAGATATAGGTAGGTCTCGCCAGGTTTACGCTCCATGACTGTCGCCTACTGCGCTATTCCGATGGTGTTGCCTATCCCAGCCACTACGAGTGCTTCTCCCTCTTTTGTTCTCTCCAAGATCAATTTCTTAATCCTTTCAACTACCTTATCGGCGGATTCCACTATTTCCTTCTTGATCGGCAGGTAAGCGTCCTGTGTACTCTCCTTAATAATAATGGCGTACACTGGGATCTTGTACTTCAGAGCCTCCTGCTCTATCTTGTACTTCTCTGTTCCAGGGCCGCCGATAGCAGCACCTATGCCTTCACTGATGTCTCCAGAGTTCTCACCTTCGAATTTCATAGCAGCGTCAACCATAACTATCATAGAGATCTTCCCCTCATTTTCCTCTATGATTCTCCTGATGGCGTCTCCGGGTTTTCCTACGTTTCCGCCTGGTCCTTCTGCCTTAAGTGCGATAACACGCCTTCCTTCTATCAGAGTTTCGGCAACTACTATGTCTTTCTCCACTTTTCTCTTTTCATTTCCTCGCATGAACTTGGAGGCAATTAGCGCGCCTATCCCGTCGCCTATAGGTTGTCCTTCAGAGAAAGCTTTTGTAGCTCCCAGTATAGCCTCTGCCTCTTGCATAACTATCGGAAGGATCATTTGAAGCTGGAGGATGACGTAGAAGCTCGAGGTCTTCTTTCCGAGGAGATAGAAGTGTTTGACTACTCTATAGATCGTATTCAAAGCAAGCGATGCTTCAACCAGATTCTCCAAATTGTTCAATCTTGCTTCATCAGCTTCTGGAGCTATCCTCCTCACATCGTCTTTAAACTTCGCGTCTCTCACATCAAGTATGTGGTCGAGCTTCCAAACTATCCCAGCCGGATCCATTTCTACCGGTGTTAGAAGGAATTGCTCGAGAAGGCTGTTCAGTGTAGGTGTTGGGTCATCTTTCGGTTTCCCTATGTCCTTGATAGTCTTCAGCGAAAGGTTCTTCGCCTCGGTTCTCATAAACTCAAGCTTTTTCACAGTTCCATCTATTTCCCAAAGCATCATCCTGAGTTGAATCTTCTGGCCGAAGAATATGAAGAGGATGAATGAGAGATACATCAAGGCTGAGATTATCTGTGCTAAGATTCCTCCTTGATTAGCGAAAGGGTTCAATTGTAGTGAGATGTCCGAAACCAACTCTCAATGCCTCAACATGCTTCTGCATTAACTAAAGAATGCAAGTTATAAATATTTCACGAATCGTCTACAATTTCATCGACATTTCTGGGCAAGTTTCGAACAGTCAACTGGAATCTTAAGATAAGTCGGAGTGGAGTTGGCAGCTATCCAAGCTTCGCGTGGGCTTTCGCACCACACTAGAACCTGAATCGCCAGGGAGATTCACTTCCGTGTTCGAGATGGGAACGGGTCCTAGCTCCCCGCTATGGCCGCCAACTCCAGCCCAAATCCAGTGAGAGAGAATTATTAAGTTTTACTTGCTCGTACTCCGAGTCTTATCTGAAAGCATAGCTTAGTTGAGTGTTGCCACTCCGCTACGTATAGCGAGCCTTCCGCTTTCAAGCCGGTTTTGTTGCATAGAATCACGATAGAACGCGACGTTGAAGCTGGTGGGGCCGAGGGGAGTTTCATGGCTCTAGTGGCCATTTTGAACCCCCGACTTCCGCCACTCTCTCGTGTCTACGGGTTTCTTCACGCGCTCCTGAAGTTCATCATCCCTTACGGTCTGCAAACCCGTAAGCATAGTCTTCTGGAGCCCTAAACGGTTTATCCCTGTCGTCATACCTTTCTAGGGAGGACCGCAACGGATATCGGTCCTCCTGGCTAGACTACGGCCCCGAACCGTTCGACTCCATCCTTCATGATTCAGCTACATTTTAATTAAGCTTTTCAAGAATGCGCCTGCATCTTCTTAAGCGTATTTTCGGATGTGTCGCGGTGCAGCAAGAAGATATTGAAAATTCGAGAGCGAGTGGGTTTTTATTCCGAGTTTGGCAAATATTACAAACATGTCCTCATTGGATGAAACGGACATACGAATATTGCGGCTACTTCAAAAGAACTCGAACTTGTCGACGAGAGAGCTTGCGAAAGATCTCGGGAGTCCGATAACAACAGTCTACGCCAAGATAAAGAGGATGGAAGCTCTCGGGGTGATAAGCGGATACAAAGCGATCCTCGACTCTAAGAAACTTGATCTCGGAACAACTGCTTTCATCTTGGCTTCTTTCGAGTACAGGCCCACAGGGCAGGAGAAGGTCTTGTCGCAGAGGGAGATTGCGAAAGAGATCGCGAGGTTTGCTGAGGTTCAAGAGGTTCACATAATCTCCGGCGACTGGGATATACTCGTCAAAATCAAGGTTAAGGATGTAGATGCCATCGGCAGATTCGTGGTCGATAAACTCAGGACGGTTAGAGGGATAGAGAAAACTTTGACATGCGTTGTCTTCGACACTGCAAAAGAATCTTCTGAAATATCCCTTTGAAGAGTTAGTTGATAACTCTGCTTCACTTTGAGCGAGATAAGTTCATTTAGACTCCTCGTTATATTCTACTAGTGATGAAGAATGGTGAAGATAGGTCTGATAGGGAAGACGAATACTGGAAAGACAACCTTCTTCAACTCGGCGACTTTGATGTCGGCTGAGATCTCTACTTATCCTTTCACGACGAAGAGACCTAACATCGGCACCGCCTATTCAAGAACGATCTGTGCTTGCCGTGAATTGAAGGTGAAAGACAAGCCCAGAAACTCGCTCTGTATCGATGGTTGGCGGTTCATACCAGTTGAGCTCGTCGACTTGCCGGGGTTGATTAAGGGTTCTTGGATGGGCAAAGGCTTAGGCATCCAGTTTCTCAATGTTGCAGCTCAAGCGGACGCTCTTCTACATATCGTGGACGCTTCTGGAAGTGTAGACGCTGAGGGGAAATTGACGAAGCCAGGCTTGGGTAATCCGGTTCTCGATGTTTACGATATCGAGGAGGAGCTGACTATGTGGTTTATGAAGATTATTGAGAAGAGCATCAAGAGAGTATCAAAGCGCGTAGAGAGAACAAAGATATCTTTGGATAAGGCGTTCCAGGAAGATTTGGCTGGATTGAAGGTGAAGCTTGAGCATGTGCAGCAAGCTTTGAGAGAGACTGAGCTTGAGGAGAAGAGCGTCGACAAATGGAGCGACGCAGAGATCAAATGGTTCGCTCGGAAGATAAGAGAACTGTCGAAGCCGACAGTGATCATATCGAATAAGATGGATTTGGCTTACGCTGAGCGAAACTATGAGAGAATGGTAGAAGAGTTCAAAGGAACCTTCGTCATCCCATGTTGTAGCGAGGCGGAACTCGCTTTACGCAGAGCTGAGCAGAAAGGCTTCATTAGGTATGTGCCTGGAGAAGAGACATTTCGAGTTCTAGAAGAAAGTAAGCTTACTCGAGACCAGATATGGGCGCTGAATTACGTGCAGCAGAGAGTCTTTTCCAAATGGATAAGAACCGGGGTTCAATTCGCAATTAACCTCTCTGTCTTTAAGCTATTGGGGCTGAACGCCGTCTACCCTGTTGAAGATCCAACGAGCCTCTCAGACAAGAAGGGCAATGTTCTGCCGGATGTTCTGCTTGTTCCAAGTGATTCGACAGTTCGGGATTTGGCTAGGCAGATTCACACAGAACTGGCCGACACGATGATTTACGCAATAGACGCAAGGACGGGGCTCCGCTTGCCGAACGACTACATCGTGAGAGACAGGGATATTATAAAGATAGTTGCTGCAGCGAAGAAGAAGTAGGCTTTGCGTCTCTAGACGCTACCATGAACTTGTAGTTAGCTTTGTATGATCTTCAGCAAGTCAGCCTTGGTTATTATCCCTAAGATCTCTCCCTTCTTGGTCACTAAGACAGCTGAGCTGTATTGGAGTAGTGCTGAAACCACGCTTAGAGGAGTTTCAGGATCTATTGAAGGGAATGCTTCATCCATTATCTCTTCAACTCTCAACCTCGACAGCTCAGAGAGATCGTGGCCTTTAAGCATCTGATCTAGAACCGTCCTCTCAGATACGCTTCCTACGGTTTGAGATCCATCCAGAACTGGCAACTGTGAGAAGCCCGTTTCATGCATCGTCTTAGTGGCTTTCGACACCAGCTCACTCTTCTGTATACCGACAACATTCTCCTGGAGTAAGTCCTTGGCCTTGGTCTCCATCTTCCTCTGCAGATTCTCTAAGGTATCGAAGATAGCTTTCGCCTTTGAATATGATGGGTTTATCCTTCCAGTTTCAATCTTGGCTATCATCGATTGGCTTACGCCAGAGAGCTTCGTCAGTTGCTTCTGACTGAGGCCGAGGCTTCTGCGCCTTTTTTCTATCTCATCGAGTGAAGGAAGCATGAGGGTACTGTTCAGCGGGGCTGTATATATTCCTTCGAGAACATGTAGGCTCAAGTATGTGAAAGCCTAAGCCTCTGAAGAGCGTTCTCGACCGGGGCTAAGGCATCGAGTCGGAGAGGTCGAGGTTGCCTATGGCCTTCAGGTCGTACTCTGCCCCTCCGACCACCTTCAGCTTGATGTCTATAGATCCATTTTTGATAGTGACTATGTTGTAGGTATTCTTGAAGAAGCCCCTCAGCCTTGTTGTCGATATGGCGCCTGCATAAACGATCGGTAGTTTTGCGATCTCCCAGAACCAAGGTCGATGTCTGTGGCCGCAGAGGACCAAGCCAACATTATGTGAAAGTAACGTTCGAAGCAGATCTCCTGAGTCCGATACGATGTTTCTTTCCATACCTGTATCAGGAACAGGTACTATGTGATGGTGGAGAGCGACGATCTTGAACTTGTCCTTAAAGCGCTCCAAATGGCCTATAAGCCAAAGCCCTTGATTAAAGCCGACTTCACCATCCTCACGGTCAGGCCTCGATGAGTTAAGCATAATGACAGCTGCGTCTTCAAACTCGATGGCTGTGGAAGGCTCACTGAAGAACTTTGGAAAGAGGAGGTGTCCAGTCGTCCTCGAGTCATGGTTTCCACTCCCAACAGTCATATGTCTGCATTTCAGTTGACTCAAGTAGCGTTTTGCTTCTTGAAATTCCTGCAACAATCCATCTTCAGTCAGATCTCCAGTCACAACGATTACATCAGCGTTGAGGCTGTTTATCTCTTCGATGGCCTGCTGTAGGGTATCTCCTCTGAACCTTAGGCCGCAATGGAGATCGGATATTTGGATCAGCCTCAACGTTCTACACGAGCCTTTTCTAGTTGAAGTATGTATATCGGAGGCCTTCGATTACGACGACCCCCCTAGATATAAGAGTTCTGTATGATCAGCTTCGCAATGATCGCTGAGGATAAATATCGGGAGATCACTCGGCTGAAGAAGGAGTAGGAGGTCCAGATAAGCGATTCCTTTAGGAATAATTTAGACAGGAGATTATTAATATTGGAATATGGGGATCGGAAACTGCCAGTAGGATGATCGAGAATTGCGAAGCATAGTGATTCACGAGTTGAAAGGGGTGGTGCTTGAAGATCAAAGGATGGAGATTTGTGAAAGGAAAGGATTAGGCCATCCGGACTCGATATGCGACGCTATGATGAATGATATCTCAGTCGCTCTAAGCAAGGAGTACTTGAAGAAGTTCGGTAGAGTGATGCACCACAATATAGACAAAGGGCTTCTCGTAGCCGGGCAGGTCAACGTTGGATTCGGAGGTGGAGAGGTTGCGAAGCCGATGCTGCTTGTCTTCGGAGATAGAGCCACCTTCACTGTTGGAAATGAAACCGTTCCGGTTGAAGAGATCACATTGAAGACTGCTAAAGAGTGGCTGAAGAGAAATCTGAGGTTCGTTGATCCTGAGAAGCATATGCACTATCAAGTTGAGATCAAGCCTGGCGCAGAATCTTTGGCGGATATCTTTAAGAGAGGTGGAAAGTTCCTAGGTGCCAATGATACTTCAGCTGCCGTTGGATTCGCACCTCTCACAGAGACCGAGCGGATAGTCTTAGAAACAGAGAAGTTTCTGAACGGAAAGCGCTTCAAGAAGGAGTTCCCTGAATCAGGGGAAGACATTAAGATCATGGGTTTGAGAAAGAATCGTGGACTTCACTTGACTGTTGCTATGGCTTTCGTTGATAGATTTGTTGAGAGCGTGCAAGCCTACTTCAAGAAGAAGCGGGAGATTCTAAATGAGATAGAGTCCTTCGTGAATTCGAGATTCGATATGGATGAGGTGCATGTCTATCTCAATACCGCGGATAAGAGAGGTAGAGGAATCGGCGGAGTCTACTTGACGGTACTGGGCACTTCGGCTGACGGAGGTGACTGCGGTCAAGTGGGTCGTGGAAACAGGGTGAATGGAATAATACCCTTGAATAGACCCACATGTTCAGAGGCTGCTGCTGGTAAGAACCCGGTAAGCCATGTCGGTAAGATATACAACCTCTTAACCTATAGAATGGCAGAGAAAATTTATGAAAAAGTATCGGGTGTCAATGAGGTCTACGTCTGGCTCTTAAGCCAAATAGGCCAGCCGATCAACAACCCGAAGGCTGCATCTGTCCAAGTTATTCTCAAGCCGAATACTCGACTCGCTCAAATATCTGGAGAAATAAGAGAATCTGTTGAGTCGGAGCTCGATAATATAGATAGATTCTCCCTCGATCTCGCTTACGGGAAGATTCCTATCTGCTAGATCCCTTTCGAGGATCTGGATCTCGCTGCCTCAAGGACCAGCCTACATGACCAGTATTCAGAGCATGCTGAAGCGCAATACTCGGGATCTAAACCTGGGCAACTGCTCGGAATCTTGTATGCGTGGAGATGAATTCCAATCCCAGCCAAGGGGTTCGCATTGTCCGATTTGAAACTATTGTTGCTCAGTTGGGCTCCTTGCCATTTTCCCATGAATGATGTGGGCTTGAAGTTTGAGCATACTGGATGGTCGCGGCTGATCTCTATCTCAGCGACTGTACAGAAACCGTACTTCGAACGGCTGAAGATCTCGCATTCGCTGCATGTCTTGCCGTTCAAGTCTCCCTTCTTCGCGAAGCCTGTGAATGCATCTGTATCTTTGTTCGTAAGATGACCGCCCTGTTTATCCGGTCGAACTCATTCAGCCGGTACTATTATAGAATTTGTTTAAACATGTGTGCGAATACACTAACCGAAGAAACAGTTAGATTGATATCGGACTTGAAAATCGGAAGGTTTTCCATTAGGAATATGCGGTTATAAGACAACCGCTGTCCCTTTGAATAATGCGCAGTAATCACATGCATGAAGTGAGTGGACGTGAAGCTCCGCGACAATAAAAGATCTCTTAGACTTCTATTCTCTATCGTGGTAACTGTTCTCGTCCTTCTTTCTGTTGCTATATACGTGGTGTCTCTGCCTCTGGGATTGTCGCTGTTCTACTTCAGTGAAGGAGGGCTGAACGTGAGTAGACAGAGCAAAAATCTGCTACTAGTCCTCTTCACAATAGCATTCCCTACTCCTAATCAACTCAATCTGGGACAGGTCTTCATGCTCGTCTGGCTTATTTTTCTGGTTTGCTTTCTTGCCGCTTGGAGGTCCAAGATGTCTTTTCACGAGGCTTTGAAGTACGGCTTCCTAGGTGAATTTCGCATCTCTATGAAGAATACCTTATTTGCGCTGCCGATCTGGGGGAGCATGCTGTATGTTGCCGTAACAGCATTGCACATCCTCCAAGAGTCTCAAGGGGTTCCTACTGGTAGCCTACATTACCCAGATCTCTTTACAGCATTTTTTGGGCTATCTTACTCAGCCATAATTGAGGAGGTTGGATTTCGTTTCACCACCATAGGAACAATATTTGCCGTCTACCTCCTGCTGACGAGGAGGAGGATATGGCTAGCGACGCTTGTGCAGAAGTTAAGGTGGCTCATTGTCGCAATCATATGGCCGAGCAGAGCCAAGGAGATGCTAGGTCCTAGAACGGTTGAGGCCTCCGGTTTCTCTAAGGGAATAAGCCTGCTCGAATGGCTGCTTCTGATATCGACTTCCTTCATATTCGGCTTACTCCACTATCTCTCAGGTTGGGGCCCTGGCAAGATTACAACAGCATTCATATCAGGGCTCGCGCTGGGGTTGGCGTATTTGACCTATGGAGCTTGGGCTTCGATACTTCTCCACTGGTTCTTTAACTACCTTGATATGGCGTACTATCTTGGATACATGACATATGAAAGCAAACTGCTGCTTACACTTAATACCTTGAGTGAGTCTGCTACCTACCTCCTGGGCATTATCTGTTGGGCTGCAATATCGCTAACCGTTTTCAATCGATTCTTGACTCAGGCATCTGCTTCTACAGTTTCAAATAATTCTCGGCGAACCGTCTAATCTTTCTTTGACCGATACGACCAGATCATCGAGGATAAAGCGATATCAGCTTAATCCAAACATTTATTGACTATATATCGACAACAAACGATTGATTTGCGGTCGAGCAGATCCACGTAGAGGTTGATGTTCTTGGAGGAGGCTGAGCTAGTATTCCTCGGGACTGGAGGAGGCCGTTTCATAACAATCACTCAGAAGAGACAGACTGGAGGGCTGAGAATTCTCCGTCCCGTCAATGTGCAGTTGGATCCGGGCCCTGGTGCGATAGTTTACGCAAACCGGGCGAGGTTAGATCCTTCGAAGACGAGAGCTGTGGTCGTGTCTCATTGCCATCTGGACCATTATGGGGATGCAGAAGTGTTCATCGAGGCTATGACTGGGGGGATGATTAAGAAGCGAGGTTTGCTAATAGCTCCGCGTAGTGTGATCAGGGGAAACCGGATTTGCGACCCATGCATCTCGAGGTATCATCAGAGTATGCCTGAGAGGATAGTGGAAGTGAAGGCGGGTGACCGAGTTGATATTGAACAGCTACATCTGATCGCTACTAAAGCTGAACATAGCGATCCTGATACCGTAGGCTTCAGGATCAACATGCCCTCAGGCGATGTGGGCTATACTTCTGATACTGAATACTTTGAAGGGCTTGGGAAGCAGTATGAAGGTGTCAGGCTGTTGATCTTATGCGTCCTGAGGCCGAGGGGGCTCCCTTGGAAGGGTCATCTATCTGGCGATGATGCTGATAAGATCATAAATGAAGCTAAGCCTGAGGTGTCGGTGATTACTGATTTCGGGGTTAAAATGGTCTACGCAGGGCCGAGCCGAGAAGCGAAGACCATAGAGAATAATACAGGCGTTCCAACGATAGCCGCGACCGATAACATGCGCGTAACGATCGGAAAGGAAATCAAATTTGAAGGTGAAGGTGAGCAGCTTTCTCTCACTCGATTTACGCGGTAGATTCTAGAGGTGTCAGATTATTGTCTATGTCACACGTACTAGAGTCCGGCCACTCTATGGAAATGCTTTTGAAACAGAACTCATTTTTTCATACGAAATACTGCCTCAGTCTCGGAAATCAAACTGATGATCGGTGACTAGAATGGAGAGTTTACGCCCGGAAAGCCGCGATCCGATTTCGATGCCTAAAAGGTATGATCACATGGAGAGTGAAGGGCACTGGCAGGTCCTTTGGGAAGATTGGGGTATTCATCGCTTCAAGAGGGAGGACCGAGCGAGCCCTACTTACAGCATAGATACTCCTCCACCTTATCCGAGCGGGGAGTTCCACATGGGCAATGCATTGAACTGGTGCTACTTTGACTTCGTTGCTAGGTACAAGAGGATGCGTGGCTTTAATGTTCATTTTCCTCAAGGATGGGATTGCCACGGGTTGCCTACGGAAGTTAGAGCTGAGACCACATACAAGGTTAGGAAGAGGGATCTGGAGGTTTCGGAGTTCAAGGACCTCTGCGTACGCCTGACTACAGACTATATCGAGAAGATGAAGAAAGCCATGAAGATGATGGGCTACTCCATAGACTGGAACTTAGAGTACAGAACTATGGACCCGGACTACTACCGTTTAACGCAGCTCTCATTCATTCTCTTATTCAAATCTGGACACATGTATCGTGGCGAGCACCCAGTTAATTGGTGTCCTAGATGTGAGACCGCGATCGCTGAGGCAGAGGTTGAATACGTTGAGAGCGAGGGATCGCTCAGCTATATTCGTTTCAAAACTGAAGACGGGTATCTCGTTATCGCAACGACACGTCCTGAACTGCTGCCGGCATGCGTAGCGGTCGCTGTCAATCCGCAAGACGAGAGATACAGAGGCCATGTGGGTAAATGGATTGAGGTCCCATTCTTCATGCGTCGAATCGAGATTCTGGTCGATGAGAGTGTAGACTCAAAGTTCGGTTCTGGAGTCGTTATGGTCTGCACATTCGGTGACAAGACTGACGTCAAATGGCAGAAGAAGTACAAGCTGCCCATTATGAAAGCTATCAGTGAAGACGGACATATGACTGAAGAAGCTGGAAGATACAAAGGTCTGACGGTGAAGGAATGTCAAGAAGCGATACTGACTGATCTAAGGCGAGAAGGGCTTCTAGAGAAGTCGGAGAAGATCGAGAGGAACATAGGAACATGCTGGAGATGCCACACCGCTGTCGAGATAATATCACGACTTCAATGGTTCATGAAGACTAAAGATATGACCGATGAGGTTGTGAACTGGACTAGCAAGATCACTTGGGTTCCCGAGTTCGCGAAGTACCGTATGATCGATTGGGCGACATCCCTCGATTGGGATTGGGTGATCTCTAGGCAGAGGGTCTTCGCGACGCCTATCCCTGTCTGGTATTGCAGCCGATGCGGTGACAACATTATCGCAGAAGAAGATTTGCTGCCTGTTGATCCAAGGTTTGAGAAGCCTAAGGTAGAGAACTGCCCTAAATGCGGCTGCCAAGAATTCATCGGTGAATCAGATGTTATGGATACTTGGATGGATTCGTCTATAACTTGTGCTGTTCACGCTGGTTGGCCTAGAGACCTCGAATCCTTCAATAGGCTCTTCCCAGCAAACCTTCAGCCGAATGGATTGGACATAATCCGCACATGGGACTACTACTTGATGGTAAGACATCTAGCGCTGTTCAAACAGGCTCCGTACAAGACTATGCTCATAAACGGTATGGTCCGTGGAGCAGATGGTCGAATGATGCATAAATCTTACGGAAACTATGTTGAAGCAACCGAGGCTATCTTGAAGTATGGCGCAGACTCGCTTCGCCAATGGGCTGCTGGCGGCGCGGCTACAGGCCAAGATATACCGTTCAGATGGAGTGATGTAGAGCACGCTCGACGCTTCTTAACGAAACTCTGGAATGCGTCGCGCTTCGTGATAGCGAACCTAAGAGAATATGACAGAGCGACTGAAGATGTTGAGCTTCAAGCGCTGGACCGATGGCTTCTGAGCAGGCTTGAGAAGGTTACCGAGGAGGTAACTGAGGCCTTCGAGAACTTCCAGTTTAACGTCGCATTAGAATCTGTAAGGAACTTTACATGGCATGTCTTCTGCGACCAATATTTGGAAGCGGTGAAACACAGGCTCTATTCGAGGGAATTAAGAGACAGGTCGAGTCGCATCGCTGCGGAATATGTTCTCTACCATTCGATTCTCCGGATTCTACAGCTCCTCGCGCCGATATGTCCGCACATAACTGAAAGTACATATCAGCAGTTGAAGCCCCCGGCTGAATCTCCGAGAAGTATACACTTGACTCGCTGGCCTTCCGTTAAGCGAGAATTGATAGATGAAGAGGTTGAGAAGAAGGGCGATATCTTGGTAGCGGTCATCTCAGAGATCCGTCGAGAGAAATCGAAGAGGCAAGCGTCGATGAAGGCGCCTATCAAGCATCTTCATATCTATGCTGAACAGAAAGCGCAGAAGATAATCAAGGATAATATCGAGACTGTACAGAGAACCTGCAACGTCGGCTCAGTAAATATTCACACTTTGGACCCCACGAGTCCGGGGACGCCGATCCAAGGATATCCGAGCATCAGGATAAGGCCGGAACTATAGAATCCTATGCGTTTCCTTTTTTAGGACTCGTTTCCGCGTTAGCAAGTCTTTAATACAAGAGGCATTTTCTTAAGAGATCTAAAGTTAGGAAATTAGGGATGGAGTGAAAGGTAAGCCTACTTCTAAGAAGCGTCTCGAATGAACGCTCGTTCTTGGTGGTTGCTTTTCATCTTCGATCTCTATTGCCTAGCTGTATAACAATAGAAAGGAGGAAGAGATATGGCGGAAGAAGAAGGAGGCTTCTCTGAGAGAAGACCCGGACGAAGGTTCGGAAGAGGCCCGAGAAGATTCGGGGGGTCGAGAGGACCTGTTCCAGTGAAAGAAGGCGACGAACTCGAAGTCACGATAGAAGCCGTTGGAAGGAAGGGCGACGGAATAGCCAAGGTTGAGAACTTCATTATCTTCGTGCCTGGGACGAAGTCAGGCGACCGTGTCAAGGTCAAAGTGACCAGCGTTAGCGGCAGTTTTGCGACAGCCAGCGTAGTCACATAGAGGAGCAATAGCGATGAAGATAGCTGAATTGAGAGCCGGGATGAGAAGGGTCGATTTGAAAGGCACGATAGTCGAAATCTCGGAGCCACGAGAAGTTACGACGAGGTTCGGCGATGTAAGCCGCGTGGCGACAGCGGTTCTAGCCGACGATTCAGGAAGGATAAAGCTGTCTCTTTGGAACGAGAACATAGACAAAGTATCTGTCAACAGCACTGTGCAAATTGAAAACGGTTACGTCACAACATTCCAAGGAGAGAACCAGGTCAACGTGGGGAGATACGGTAGACTCACTGTTATCCAATAGACACGCATCTTCTCCACGACTCGTAGTGCGACGGATCGCCCTTAACTCGTTTTCTTCACATGACATGCGGAAGACGACTTTATCCTAGAGAACAAGATTTTTGGGTTCGGTATCGATATTATCTTCAGCACAAAGTTCTGAAGATGACCTCATTGAGAAGCTTTGGGCTTCGACTCAAACGATTCACTCCCAAATGCCTTAAGATATTCGCCGCTGCAGCAATTATGCTCCTCTTCTCAGCCGCCTTCGCTCAGATTGAGATGTCGATCACCGTATCAACGAACAGCCCTACGTACAACCCGGGGGAAGCCGTGACAATCAGCGGAGTCGTCAAAGATATCTCAGGCATAGCTGTGCCGGGCGCTACGATATCAATACAGGTTAAGGATCCGACTGATCAGACGATCCATGTTAGTATGCAGTATTCAAGCTCAGATGGAAGCTACACAGACAATTTCGTCCTAGCGAACGATTCGCTAGCAGGTAACTACGGAATCTTCGCTGTCGCCAGTAAATCTGGTTTCGCGGACTGCGATGCGCAAGGTTCCTTCTCTGTTCCTAGAGCCGGCGTCGATCAAACCTCTGATTTCGCTATCTCCGCGTACCCGGATACTCGAACGGTCAAGCCGGGAGAGTCTGCGCAATTCAATGTATCGTTAGTCTCCATGAGAGGATTCACCTCCTCGGTTAGTCTTACTATCCCTAATCTACCACCGCCCTTCGAAGCATCATTCAACCCTCAGTCCGTCATTCCCAACGGGACTTCAACTTTAACCGTTCGAACGCAGCCGACCTCGAAGAACGGTTCATACATTCTAACAGTCGCTGCAAGCGGCGGCGGGAAGGATCATTCAGCAAACGTAACTCTGATCGTTCAAAGTAGCGGCTGTTTGATAGCGACAGCAACCTATGGGTCAGAACTGTCGTCTGAGGTTCAGTTTCTCAGAGGATTCCGAGAAGAAAGGGTGATGCCGACTCTTGCTGGCAGGCAGTTCCTCTACGTGTTCAACATTTTCTACTATTCATTCAGCCCGAAGATGGCTAGGTTGATTGAGTCTGATAATGGTTTGCAGATATTGTGCAAGGTAGCGCTTTACCCGTTGATATCGATACTCGAGCTCGCTGCACGGTTGGATAGCATATTCAGTTTTAATCCTGAGATCGGAGTCATTTTTGCCGGATTTGTAGCAAGCGCTCTCATTGGAATTGTATATTTCAGTCCGATCGCTATTGTTCTGAGGAAGATTTCGAAAATGCGTGTAGTAAATTTGAGAGTTCGCTTCGAGGAGCCGATGCTTCCAGCCTTGCTTTCAAGTATGGTCGCGATATCGATAGGCGAGGCCTTCCCATTCTATGCGACGATGACTCTGGCTACAGCTGCTTTCGTTGTTGCTACTATCTGCCTCTCGGTCGTCGCGTTCATGAGATTTCTTGATAATTGCCTCAAGTTCTTTCGACTCTAGGTTTTTGCTTTACTGCAATAGTAAACAATAATTGTAGGCTTGGCTTCTAGTTTGTAATTTGAAAGTTACTCTAGGTCTTCATGAGGAACGGCAAGCGTGAAGAAGAAAATTGCTGTGTTATGCGTACTACTTCTGGTCATGATTTCTGTCTGCGCGATTCTTCACGTTAGTGCGGTTCTGAGTCTATATGTTTCAGTCTGGATCGGTAGGGAGCCTACTCAAACTGGCGAAGCTATACTTATAGAAGGTTGGGTGACGGACGATTCCGGTTCCCCTGTTCCGAACGCTCAAGTCTCCATCCAGGTTAATGATCCGGTAGGCACGAGCGTCCATATCGCATTGAAATATTCAGGGCTCGATGGAACCTATTCGGACCGGTTCCCGCTTCCAGCTAGCTCTCCGAGTGGGAACTATACGATCTACATAACCGCGAGCAAGCCCGGCTATATAGATGCTCGTGAAGAGTTTCTATTCATGAATTCTGCTAGAGACTTCTCGATTTCGATTTCGCCTTCTTCTATCGTCGCAGATCAAGGAGAATCGATCTCTCTCATTATTACCTTAACGTCGATAAACGCATTCGATTCTCCTGTAGCTTTGAGTCTGGTTGGAGCACCGAGTGGGGTATCGCATAGTTTCGCGCCCAATCCAATCGCTCCCACAGGGTCGGCGAATCTTACAATCTACATCTTGGCATCAACTCCCCCCGGTTCATACAACCTTACAGTAGCGGCGTCTGGAGGTGGTAAGACCCATCTCACATCGGCTATGTTGACCGTCGCGGAGAGAGGGCTCTCTTCTTCATCGACGACGACTCTAGTTGTGATAGCTGTCTTCGTGGTTGCTCTCTCGTTTGGAGCTTTCTGGATGAGAAGGCGTTTGATTTCAAAGTTGCCGAAAGAACGCTCAGCTGAGGTTCAAGAGCTATTGGCTCAACTTGAAGCGAAGGGGGACAGAGATTATCTCGCTACAGCACGTGCACTCACACGGCTTGAAGAGTTAAGGGCTAAAGATAAGATCGATGAAGAGACCTACCAGAAGCTTAAGATAGAGTATGAAAAGAGGCTTGAAGAAATCTCTGAGAGAGAAGGCAGAGCGTCCGATAGCTAGAACTGTTCTAGTTTCTTCGCAATACGAAGGATCGCTTGACTAAAGGCGTGCTGAGGCTCTTCATGCGTATAGATCAGTCTACCACCTGTGGCCATCAGTTCGCAGAAGCAAGGGATAGTGCCTATCAACGGTAGCTCAAATATACCTTCCACTAGCTTCGCCATCTCTTCAGGCCCTCCTCCCGATGTTATCTGCTGCGCTGGAATCTTATTCAGTAGAATTCCTGTTTTCCTTCCTAATGCCTTGTAGATTCCTTTGATCATCTCCTTTGTTCCTTCAACGTCGAACTTGTCCATCTTCGTAACGAGTGCTACGAGGTCTGAACTGGCTAGAGCATTGATTGATGAGTAGTACATGCCTGGGCCTGTGTCGAAGATTAGATAGTTCATATCCAAATCGTTGAAGATAGTCTTCTTTGCTGACAGGGTTTTGTGGAGTGCTTTCATCTCCCATTTTCTGTCTTTCGACATCATTTCGCGCATCGAGTCTACGGATGGATTTGCCAGTCCTATTATGAGTTTGCCTTTAGTTCCGTATCTCTGCGTGGCGTCAGCGGTGGCCTCTTCGATCTTGCAATTTCCTTCGAGGAACTCATTCAGCCAATGTTGGGGCTTCACTTTGAATAGCACATGTAGGCTTGGAGCTCTGAAGTCGTAATCGAGTAGGCAGACATCTGATCCTTGTTTCGCATAAGCAACCGCTAGATTCGCAGCGATAGAAGATTTGCCTGTCCCGCCTTTGTAGGAGTGAATTGCGATTGACTTCTTCAATTTAAAAATCTACCTCTCAATGTAGAAGATCACATCGTGGCTCTTTCTCTTCTTCTTTAGATATCCCATCCCGACCAATTGGTTCAAATAGTCGCTCTCAACAGCTCGAACGCGGCCTGTCTCTTTTGAAATATCCGTTGCCGTAGCCTCCCCCAGTTTGCATATCGCCATCGCTGTCTTCCTCAAGTGGTCGGGTAGCGATAGCAGGGTCGCTGCATCTAAAGGCATCCCTTCGAGGTTGATCTTTTCACGTCTGGGTTGAACTTGCTTCATCATCACCTCTTGAAGATTGACTACTCTCTCGAGCCGTTCGCTTAGCGTCTCGAGGTTGCCGTTGATCTTCTCCAGTAGCTCTATTATCGCCTCCGCGGTCTTCTTCGATTCCATAATTCATCTTTTCCGCGCAGAGTCTGCACAATCACCTCTCTTTTAGGAAGGTATATCAATGTTTTGATGTGGCACGCAAATACTTCGTCGTTTTGTGGCACAAAGAAACACTTAAATACGAATCGCCGCAAATCTTGAAGTGGCGGCGACATGGTTGCGAAGATGGCTAGTGTTTCTGGTGGTTGCGCTCCTTGCTTTCGAGGTTCTCATCCCTATCGCTAATGCTTCATATAGCATTCAAGACGGCATGGTTTCTAGCGGCCAAGCGATGCCGTCAATACGGATCGCGGGGTCCCCCTTCGACGGTTTAGGCGACCGCCATAGGGAAAAGGACTTCAGCCTGAGGGTCGATCCTACAATTCAGACAATCTTGGTGGGAGAGAAAGCGAATTATGCGGTAATGGTCACCGCTATTGGAGATTTCGACGACAGGGTTGAGTTGGCTTTATACGGGCTCCCAAGCAATATGAGGGCTGCATTCCATCCGGATTCTGAGGAATGCCCCTTCGACTCGACTCTGGAGATAGTGACTGATTCGAAGGCCTCTCCTGGAGCCTATACCTTGAACATCACCGGGTCTAGCAGGAGGAAGATCCACTTCACCCTTGTGACTCTTGTTTTGGTTTCAAAAGGGATTCCGAGCGCTGACTTCAGCATTGCAGCTTCTCCTTCTTCATTGACCATAGACCCGGGGCAGAATGCGCAGTACGCCGTAACATTAACCTCGTTGAATGGCTTCTCAGGCAACATATCGTTATCGCTGACAGGGGCTCCCTCAGACTCAACCTCATCCTTCGACCCTGAGGAAGTCTCACTAGATGGGAAGAAAGTGGCTAGCTCTACGCTCTCGGTGAGCACGAAGCAATCAACAGCCCCAGGGACTTACACATTGGTGATAACTGGAGTCGCTGAGGCAGCGGGGCTGACTCATCAAACGACAGTAGCACTTATTCTCACAGGCGCGAAGACTGCTCTCTCGGTAACGATCTCGACTGAGAGGCTTAGCTACGAGGTAGGCGACTCCGTAAACCTCTTCGGCTATGTGAAAGATCCTTCAGGACCTGTTGGCGACGCCACTGTCTCAATTCAAGCGGTCCACACGATGGGACCTACAATACACATCGTCTATGTGAGAACAAGGAACGATGGATATTACTCTGACTCATTTCGATTAGGAGTGGATGCGAAGCCCGGAACTTACGCTGTATCTGTAGCTGCGAGCAAACCGGGCTACCAAGACGCTTTCGGTCAGTGTACGTTCTCTGTCGGTGCAAGTTCGACGCCGAACATCGTTATAACGAGTGTATACACGACTGATATGAGATGGAATAAGAAGGATGTTTTCCATCCAGGGGACACGCTTATGGTTTGGGTCGAGGTTGTGAATACAGGTGCAGATCTTGTTGACGGGATCGTTTGGGTTCAGATAGTCGATCCGAACGGTGTTCCGATCAAAGTCGACTTCCATGTTGGAACGATAGCTGGAGGCCAGACGGTGAAAGAAGGGTTTAGTATAGCTCTGTCTATCGGTGCTCCTGAAGGTGATTATAGAGTCACCTGCTTCATCTCGAACAAGATGATCTCTGAAGGAGGAAAGTTCCTCACAACCATGGAAGGGAAATTCGCGGTCTCATGAGGTGTAGTCTGAGATTGGGTGAGAAGCCGGTTTTTGGGTTCGATGACTCCAAGGCGCGGTTCTTGAATCTGAGGAATTTAGCTCGAAGGTCGCCGCCATCTTCGCAAATCTCAATAAGCGAGTACGCTAGACAGATTCTCCTAGGGCATTCGCGGGTGGACATTTTGAGCGAGGACGAGCGGCTGGACGAGATTAAGCGGATTCTCGGAGCGACTGTGGAGCAGTTTGAGTCTCTCTTCGAATCGGCTGGAGGGTTCGATGAATCGAGAGTCGGTAATGGTTGGGATCCAGCCAATATTCGAGAGACAACGTACATGGTTACTCCGATGGCGTTTAATGATGCTCTCCAACTTGGAGAGTCGAGGAAGAGAAGTCTTTTCGGCTTGCCTTTGATCAGGCTTCTCAGGATTAGGCTGCGAGAAGTGAAGATGGTTGGAGCTCCTAAGCTCCAGTTTGTCCCTTTCTGGGTTGTTCAAGGTTTTCATGAGTGCTTCTTCTTTAGGGGTAGCTCATATCGGATCGATGTTGCGGATGATGTTCTAGCGGTTGAGGTTGAAGGGCGGGTTAGGAACCTCATGGCTGAGGAGAAGCCCTTCAAGTTTCTGCCTGAAGGGTTGAGGAGGACCGCTGGGAAGCTCGGTTCTCTCTTAGCGCCTAAGCCGAAGTATTTTGCGGTGAACGATGCGACAGAGCTGGCCCATCAGTACTCTGAGGGGACCATGTATCTGGATGCGTACGGAAATGAGGACTTGAAGCTTCAGGAGTTTGTGAAGTCTGAGGTTCCTATGCGAGAGATCACTGACCCTGAGCAACTTATGATGAGTGAGATAGGGACTCAGCTTGTTCAGCCTATCGAGGCGAAGGAGGGTGTTGTTCGTAAGTTTCATGAGAAGATAGTGAAGGCTCCGAGGATGTTCATTAAGATATTGAGTAACAGGTTTGAGGTGACGAAGTTGAGTTTGATCTACGTTCCATTCTACATCTTCAGGTATAGGCATAAGGGGAGGGTGAAGGAGCTGCGGATAAACGGTTTCACTGGGGAGGTGGCGGAATGAAGGAAACGTCAATGTTCCAGAAAAGGAACATTAATATATCCCAAACAGACCAATCATTACTCGAAGCCAACACAATGGAGATGGTCCCATTGACAGAACCCACAGAAGAATATTATCGCGATGCCTCAGGATTCTGGAGATTGAAGAACGGAAGGAGAAGGAGACGATAGAAGCCTCTTCGCAGTGTTGGCCGCCAGACATGAGGTTTCATAAATGTTCCAAAAGCAGAGTTTAATGAATAAACTCTCAGTGAAAGATAGAAATCTACTCGTCCTGAAAACAGAGTTGGTGAGGCTCTTCAACGTCACGGTAAGAGTGAAAGACATACTAGCCAAATCGTCTGAGTTCGAAGAGATTAGAGAGCTGCCGATAACCAGACTTGAAGACGCGCACAAAACTCTCAAGAGCTTCGTAGAACAGTATGAGAAGAAGACGGCTGTGTCAAGTCCTCCGGAAGATATACCGAGCGCTACTCCTGAATTCAGGAAGAGTCTGTCAGCGCAGTAGTCGGCTGTAACTTTATTTTTCCTCTTTTTTATTTGTGACCTTCAAGGTAATGGAATAAATTCAAGGCACTAGAGCTTATTATCGACCGATCCCCTAGCAGGACAAAGCTTCTTAAATCGCTAGTCTTTAGATCGAAGGGTTGTACAATGTTGAATATGAGGTATGTTTAGAGATGGAGCTCTTTCGAAGGAGATACGCGAAGTGTCGAGAGGTTATGGCTCAGAGAGATTTGGATTGCATAGTGGTTTTTCCAAGTACAAATATGTACTACTTGACAGGTTTTATGGAGGAGCCTCTTGAGAGACTTCTCGTTGCCATCTTGCCGAGAGCATCAGAGCCCTTGTTCATAGTTCCTGAACTGTATGAGAAGCAGGTTAAGGCTTCCACTTGGATAACTGATGTTAGAGCTTGGAAGGATAATGAGGACCCAGGCAAACTTCTCAATGAAGTCCTCCGCAGCCTTTCCTTAGCAGACGGTAAGATCGCTCTGGACACAAAAATGTGGGCGAGATTCTTCTTGATGTTCTTGAACGTCGCTCCGAAGGCTGTCTACTCGGACGCTAGCGAAGTTGTCGATGGGCTTCGTGCAGTGAAGTCAAAGGAAGAAATTAAGGTCATGGAGGAGTCGGCTTCATTAGCGGACAGAGTTGTCAAGAAGATCATCGAGAGTTGCGCAGTCGGTTCTAGTGAGAAAGAAATAGCGAGCTTGATCGAGCTCGAGTTTCGGAAGCGTGGGGTCGAAAGTATACCGTTTAGACCGATTGTTGCTTCAGGACCGAATGGAGCTTTCCCTCACCATAGGGCTGGGGGTCGACGTTTCAAGCGTGGGGACGCTGTTGTACTCGATTTAGGAGCTGCTTACAAAGGGTACTGCTCAGACATCACGAGGACCATCTTCATCGAGAGGTGCGGCTCTAAAGAGAAAGAGATCTACGAGGTCGTTCGTCAAGCTCAACAATTGGCTTTCGAGTCTATCGGAGAAGGTGTTGAAGCGCGAAGGGTCGATAGAGCTGCTAGGACCCATATTTCCAACAAAGGGTATGGAGAGAAGTTCATTCATCGCACAGGGCACGGTGTCGGCTTGGATGTTCATGAAGCACCGTACATTTGGGAGGGTAACACAGAGATCTTGAAGTCTGGGATGACTTTCAGCGTCGAGCCAGGCATATATCTCCCGGATAGATTCGGAGTCAGAATCGAGGACATAGTCGCTGTTGAAGGCGCGAAGGCGAGGCGTCTCAATAAAGTCTCAAGGGAATTGACCGTGATTTAGCTCCAGAGCTAAGGTGGCTTCAACATTGAGTGAGCAAGCATATGTCAAATTCATTGGAAGAGTGGTAGCGGTTAAGGGAGAGGAGTCTAAGATAGAGATAATGCCTGAGTTCTGTCGCGGAATCTTCCATCTGGACCACTTTTCACATCTGATAGTTCTGTACTGGCTTCATCTACGTGACAATGAGAACGATCGTAGAACGTTACGGGTTATGCCTATGAGGCATGAAGGCGCTCCTGAGATGGGTGTCTTCGCCACTAGAAGTCCGAGCCGTCCGAATCCGATAGGGCTTTGCGTAGTTCAACTTTTGAAGTTGGAGGAGTGCGCCTTAATCGTGAAGGGGCTAGATGCGCAAGAAGGGTCGCCGATAATAGACATCAAGCCGTATATTCCGCGAGCGGACTTGATTCCTGAAGCTAAGGTTCCTGAGTGGACATCAAAGGGGCCACCAACCTAGAACCGAATCATGCTGATGCAATCTCAACTCTCCAGAAGATCGTCTTGGCAAAACTGATATATCAATTACTTGTAGTCTTATCGTTCGGAAGTGAATATCGATGCCGATAGATCAAGATTTCATGAAGAAGCTTAAAGTGACTGGGGAGCATGCGGGGCATAAGGTCTGGGGAAGCGTTCAGCCTCCAAGCAAGCTTGGG
>Ga0315306_10000057_pt1 | contig 50954 bp, 56 predicted proteins | sample TDP1_MG_FD_203803 | JGI IMG/M metagenome (GOLD analysis project Ga0315306, IMG submission 203803) | Freshwater sediment microbial communities from Lake Towuti, South Sulawesi, Indonesia - TDP1 | ecosystem: Environmental > Aquatic > Freshwater > Lake > Sediment | place: Indonesia: South Sulawesi... | reverse complement strand
AAGCGCGTCTTCCCTGTCGGAATCAAATATAAGTCTCAGCCTCTCGTCAGGCCTGCGCATCTCCGATATTTGTTCCTCAGCCAATCCAACAAGATGCGTTTGGAGAGGCCTATAGAAAAACTGGTAGCGAGGAAATCTCTTCTTCACAAAGTTTAGCCCACCATCAAAGTAAAACTTATAGAATTTCGTCCCATTCCTCTCCCTCACAGACCTGGGATCAACACTCTTGTAAACCGTCTCCGGCGCATATTCCAGATCACAGACGCAGTAGCCAGGAGGATGAACATAGCCGTAGACTCTGAAGATCAAACCCTCTTCAGTAATTGGTGCATCTCTGTCCCTGAACCGCACACAATCACTAACCATACGTTTCTGCGTACGCAAACGCATCCTTTATTATCCCGCGCTCACTCTCATAAGGGACGCATGTACTCATCTCTCAACCCTGAACCAACAACTATCCTAAACCACTCTTCATCATCGCTTCTCACCCGTTCAAGCATACCCCTCACCAACATCTTACCGCCCTTTGAGGCCAGAGATCTGAACTGCCCAATCATCACACAGACCTCCGAAACCCGATCGGCATAGAATGAAGGCCCACTTTCAATTGCACACTCACTGACCTTGTAGATTGCCGGCCTAAACATGGCCTCACCGTCATCGATCACCTTACACGACGCTTCAACCTCGGCGATGGGGTCAAAATGCAGTCTTCTGGGACAAATCTCCGACAGTGTTCTAGTCGCGTTAACGTTAAACCTTACGTGGTTGAATATTCCCTTGTTTAATTTACGTTCATCATAAAATGTTTCTCTGACAAGATTGATCTCTCCCTTGCCCTCAAGCCTCTTCATCGCTTCAATAACTCTCCTAAAACTACTCGCCCCATAAACGATAACATCGATGTCGCTCCCCTCATGATGCATGCCCAGACTTATCGACCCGTGAATCCCAAAAGACGCCAGAGGCACATTTGATTCTGAGGACAATTTACCTATGAGTTGAATGGCCTTCTCCTCTAAGAAGTCTCTCTCGTCTTTCTTTAGAAGCTCAACAAGACATTGAGATGGATCAAAAACCCTCCAGATCAGCCTCTTCGGAACAACTATCAACCATCTCTTCAACATCCTTGAATAATGAAGATAATCTGGAAAAGACTTTTTGAACGACCCGATTAACTTAAGGTGGTTCTCCGGGCTAAACAACTCCCTCGGCCTGACCATGTCTTCGCCCATGAAATTCCAGCTGTACTTCATCCACTCTACGTCAAACCTTGATGCGTGTCTAGCTGGAACATACTTTAGAAAAGAAATAACCTTGTCTTTAGGGTGGTCATAGCCAAAAGTATAGAAAATGAGTTTGTCCGTTGATACTATTATGTCGCCATCCCTAAAGACAACCAATTCTCACACTTCTCGACAACCGTTGATACGAAAATAACTGCCATATTCATGAAGCGAGATCAGGAAGGGGCCTTCACGGATGCGTTCTCGACCAATTGGAACAAGCTCTAATTACATACTCGACTAGCGACTGTGCAATGTTGGCTTCCGTCACCGTCTGTAACCCTTCCCACCCGGGTGCACTATTCACTTCGGTCACATAGAATCTCCCGTCCTTCTCAGACTGCAAAATATCCACCCCAGCATATTCGCAGCCGACTACCTTGGATGCTTTTACGCATAACTCCTCCAGTTCTGGGCTTAACCTGTAGTGTTTGGCTTTTGCCCCTCTAGCGATGTTGGTCTTCCAGTCTCCTCCAACTCTGAGCATAGACGCAACCACTCTATCACCTATGACGAATGCTCTGATGTCCTGATTCTCATGTAGTACAAACTCTTGGATGTAGAAAACGTTACGAGCCATCTGTAGGGCTTTGAAGACCCTGTGGGCAACATCCCGGTCATCAACTCTCACCATGCCGACGCCAAATGAGCCGAAAAGCGGTTTAACCACAACATCGCCCCCTAGCTCGTCAAACGCCTGCATGGCGCTTCGGAAACTTTCAGTGGCTATTGTCTTTGGCGTAAGTATGCCAGCATCTTCAAGCAAGGTCGAAGTGTAATACTTATCGACGCATTTCTCGATGGCTGAAGCCGAATTAATTACCCTGATCCCCAAATTCTCCAACCGGTGTAGCGTATCCATCCTAAAGATTATCTGCTCTAAAGATCCCCCAGGAATTGCCCTAACCAAAACCGCATCGAACCCCGCTAAATCGTAGCCTCCACAGACGACCCGTGGAGAACCCGATATCCTAGTCGCAAAGCTCGTTATTGGGAAGCAAGCATGACCCACATGAACTTTTTCCAGTTCTCTAATCAGCGATTGAATATGCCAATCCATCGGATTAGAGGCCAATATGCCAATTTTCATTTTCTACAATTCACTACTTTTTAGCAAATAAAATTGAAGCTCAGATGCTGTTGAGCTTCTTTATTTCTCTCTGAAAACGAGAATTTCACCCTTTGCGATGTCGGAGACAAGATCACCATGATATCTATCGTACATAGAATCTATGTAATCCTTTGCAACACCAATCCCGTATTCAACATACAGGTTTTTGAGATAGAACCTCAAGAAGGTCGGTGAGTACGGTGTATCGTACTCAAACGTTGGCAACAGCTCTTCAACCCCGCCGTAAACTACTATGGTCCCCCTACTCATCATAGCCCCAAGCCTAAGTCCTGCCCTTCCAAAGACCATAATAGTACCAGCCTTCATCACAGCTCCCGCAAAATCTCCCACATCTCCGAGCACGGTCATAACTCCACGGCGCATAAGCTTCCCAGCATGATCCCCAACATTCCCGTGGACGATGATCACACCACCCTTCATCCCAAGGTTGCTCCCTCTATACGCTGCCCCTAAAAAGTTCCCAGCGTTACCCATGACACGTATTAAGCCATTCTCCATCTCCGCCCCAGCCCAATCCGAAACGCTTCCTTTGACTATGACTTCTCCTCCACCCATCATAGATGCAAGGTGCATCCCTGCGCTTCCATTGATCGTTATCTTTCCACGCGTCATGCTAGAACCTATTTGCTTTACGCCTGCAACGTCTCCATCGATTATTATGTGCGGTTCATCCGAGACCCTGCCCGTCCCTGCGCTGACTTGGAATAGCTCCTCCAGCTTGAGTTTCTTGTTTCCAGCCCAGATATCGAGCCCTTTGATGTCTTTCACGGTCTTTCCTGCAAAAACATCTGGCGATATATTCTCGGCTTCAACAGGCACCTTTGGAAGAGGTTTCGGAGTTAACGTGACCTCGGACATCACGATTCATTTGACCCCCAGGCAATCCTTCAGGTAGATATTGTATTTCCCAAGCTTTCCCCCATAGTTTCCAGCCGTTATCCTCTTGACTCCATAGACTTTGATGGCAGACCTGATCCCCTCAGCCATAGCCCTCTTGACCGACTCCAGATCCAAGCCGTTAATGATCAATTCATAAATGGTGCTAACTCCCACAGGGACCTCAGAATCCGACACCATAGCTCTTATGCTCGGACAGAGCCGAATGTTGGTCGAGGCTTTCAAGAACTTGTATTTCGATCCTACTTTGCTTCCGCTTCTGCAGACCCCTCCAGGAAACGGCGCTATGACCCCTCGTATGCCTTTTATCGAATCAGCCGCTTTTTCAGCAGCCTCCAGTGCAGCATCAGGAGTTTCGGCAAGAATCATGAAGTTTCCGCCAGCTATCGCTTTCTTAGAACTAAACTCGTCTTCTATGAAGAATTCCCCATCCATCACCGGAATCCTCCACAGCCTCCTAGCATTCTTACCCCCAAACCTTTTACTTATTTGATAGCCGTCTCCAAAGTATCTGAGCTTGCCCCCAACGCTGATCACTGCATCACCATCTTCTACAGGAAGGGCATTGTATATTGCAGTCGTCGGACAAGTCAAGACACACTGCCCTACCCTCTTGAGTAGCTGCTCAGCCAGATCATTCTTCGACAACGAAAAAACCAAGACATCGATGCCGGGTCTACCATCAGGCGTCTCATCAGCAGGCACTTCACGCTCTATACCTGCCTCGCAGCCACACATAATAATCGATGTTGCGAACCCAGTCAAGGTTCTGGCCGCAGTTAAGGCCCACTCTCTGTTCCTTGCGGTAATGAGCACACGAGCACCACGCATCCCAAATGCTTCAGCAAAGGTGTCTACAATCTCAACCCCATCTATCTTAAAACTCATCCTTCACCACTTCGCGGTAGCGTCTATTCTTATCTCCTCTGGCTTGAGCAAATACTCATCCTGAACAGGATAGTTCTCCAAGCTTACTGTGTAATACTTCTCAAAGACTTCCTTAATGTCCCCCAAAACAGCTTCCTCGATGTCTTCTGGAACCTTAACATTGACCCAGAACCTTCTTCCAATCGGAGAAGCCACGACTTCCCCATCCTTAACCACGATCTCACCGTCCTTTACGGTATAACGCGCAGCCGAGAAGGCCTTCTCGACTAGTTCGTAATTCGATGGCTCAAACTTCTTAGGATTGATATCGTAGATGGCCACATCAGCATCAGCGCCGACACCGAGATGCCCCTTATTCTTAAGTCCTAATGCCTTTGCCGTTCCTGCCCGAGTTACTATGGCTATTTCATTGAAGTCGTATTCTCTATCGATGGAGGGCAAAGCAGTTCGTGAACTACCCCACTTGTGAGCTTCCCCCAGCGTATCAGACCTGGCCTTTTCACTCATGAGCCACGCCATAACTTTTGGGTAATAGATGAATGGGCCTCCATTTGGATGATCTGTAGTCAAATAAACTCTCCAAGGATCCTCAACCAGAAGCGCAACTTCAAGCCCAATTGCCCACTGAACCGCATTCACTGGACTACTACTTTTGAACGTGTATGGAACGACGCCAGAGCCAGCTTCGAGTTCAACATCTCCGTTGACCCATTTGTTTCCCGTCAATTTATACAGCCTGTACTGCCATGGACCATCCCCAGTCATCGTGGTTGTATCCGTGAAGATCACTTGTCCAAGGTCTAAAGCCACATGCTTATGCTTGTTTACGTAGTCAGCAACTTCAGAGGCGCCTGAGCGGAAATCGGCAAAGGATTCTCCAGCAAATGAATTGAACTGGACATGAACCACATGCATAACCCCCTCTCTATCACCAATAGGCCTGATGTCTTCACAACACTGCATAGTTTTCAAGGTGGTTTCATAATTTCCCGGAACACCCAGCCTACTAGCATGCAACTGCACCACATGAGGTAGCCCCAGCTCTTCGCGCGCCCTAACTAAACCTCTGATTATCTCCCTAGGCGTAATGTTAAAGTTCTTTACCTCGTCATCAATGCCATCAACGTTTCCTCCCCACTTCCAATTCTCAACTCCACCAGGATTGACCACTTTGATAGTATAGCCTCTCGTCGCCCTAAGCAACCACGCTACGAATGCCTTCAACTTCTCAAACTCGTCATCTCGAACGTACTTCATAACCAGATAATTATTATCCATTAGCGTTAGAAAACCGCTATCAACGATCGGTGTGTCACTCAATTCCTCATGCGTATGCTTCGCCTTTAACGGTGGAACAGCAGGCTCTATTACCGTAGTATAGCCCATCTTCGCATAACGGTAACCAGTAACGTAGGTTGTAGGAACCGAGTAACCTACACCCGATCGCGTGTACTTAGTCTTCGGAACGGCGTCTTTCCTGTGATCCTCCGGTCTCAACGACCTGCCAGTGTTCACCTTTGATCCAGCTATGTGGCTGTGAATGTCAACGCCTCCCGGCATAACGGTCATGCCTGAAGCATTGATGACCTTAGACTTCCTTCCCTTAATCCCCTCAACGATTTTTCCACCATCTATATAGATGTCCATCTGCTCTCCAGCTATGCCGTTCAAGGGATCAAAAACATACCCATTTTTTATGACTATTCCAGCCATCTTCTCTCACTCCCTAATACGGTCAATGATCATCTGCAGTATTTTGGAGTCTGGCAGGACCCCTTCATGCGGATCTACCACCTTTCTAAGTCGAATCGGAACCCCATCCATTCGGTAAGCGGTGCCCTCACACTCGATCCCAGCTACGGCAACAGGTATCACAATATTCCCAATCAATGTGGTCATAGTAATCTTTGGATCCATAACTATTGTGGGAATCTTGGCCAGATTTCGTGCAGCCTCAACCGGGAAGCTCGCTGCAGGATCAGACGCTACTATGAGGGCAGCATCGACCCCTCCCTTAGCCAGCACATCAACAGCAGTGAACTCTCCCGGATTATACCTCGGATAACCCCTACTGAAATCCACTGCATACGGATAGCCCGTCAGCCATGATGAGACCATGCATGAACCAGTAACGTTGTAGTGCCCCCGCATGGGCAAAGCCACGAATTTCGTATGGGCATTCAACTCTCTAACCAAGCATACCAGCGCATCCATGTTCATGTACTTACTCTTGCTCATCGTCAGCCCAAGCCCGAAGAATATGACTCCGAATTTGCACGTTTTCATCTTCTCAGCCACACGCCCAATCTCCTCCATCTTAACTCCCGCCACATCCTCATTTTTCATCTTATGCCCCTTAATTGTCGCTCTGAGAGCTGAAAGCAGTTCGAAGTCCATGCCGGGCTTAATCTTTATGAAAAGATCCGAGATCGTCGCCATACCAGTCTCCCTCACATCCACAGTCACTATCGTCCTGTGCTTCCGGCCCTCTGGAGTAAACAACCCCTTCGGAGAAACGGAGTATCTGGCAGTATGTCTGATATGAGCAGCCGCCGGGTTGCATCCCCAGAACACTACGAGGTCAGCACGATTCTTAATCTCACCAAGCGTCGCCGTCGGCTCACCTACGTCCTGGAATCCTAAGACCGTAGGTCCATGACACACAGACGTCGTATTATCGACTACACCGCCAACCAATTCAGCGAGCTCAATAGCCTTCCTATTCGCATCGCACTCTGTTGAAGCCAGACCATAGACTAGGGGCCAACTTGAATTCACCAATATCTCTACCGATTGATCTATCGCTTCACCGAGGCTCACAGGTACTAGCTTCCCATCTTTGCGAACCATCGGATTTTCAATCCTATTCTCAGCATGATTTAGAAATTTGCTAAGGGCCACTTTACACGTCCTTTTCGCTCTAACGATCTTTCCGTCTTCTATCGTCACCTCTATGTCGTCACATAAGCAGCCGCAGAACGGGCAGACCACATTTTCATATGTAGACATATATCAACCCCTCATCAATCGATTGGCCAATTCCTCGATCGTCAATATACTGGCACCCTTTGCCGATGAAATAGAGGCTCGCAAACCCTTGTAAAATGGCATACCGGTGCCATGGGTCTCGGAACCTATGACCTGATTTACCCAAGGCCCGTAGGGCATAAAAGATAATCCAGGGTTCAGCTTTTCAGATATCTTACCCTTGACAATCACAGATCCATAATCTGTTTTGACTTTTACCGGATCCCCCTCAGACAACCCAAGTTCTTCAGCATCCCTTTTACTAAGCTCTACCACAGCAACGCTTTCACGGTATTCCTCTGAGGTTTTACCGATCTCCAAACTGGCACCCTGATCGGCGGTTCGCCCGGTGACTAAGGTAACCTTGATTTCAGCCATCTCACGCATCCTTCTAATTTTTTATAGTTATTAATTTATAATTTATTAAACGTGATTCGAAATGTTAAGCGTAAATAAAGAGGCACTTAAAATCCTGGACGATATATTAAAGGACCCTGAGGCTTTCGGAGCGGAAATAGATGTTCTCCCTTCAGGCACAACACTCATCGACACAGGCTTGGATGCCAAAGGAAGCTATCGTCTAGGTCTAAAGATCACCGAGATTGCGATGGGCGAGGTAGGGGCAACTTCCTTGATCTTCGCGAACTACGGCGACCTCACCTTACCGACTATAGTTGTGGCTACGAGCTATCCCTCCATATCCCTGTTTGGATGTCAACTTGCCGGCTGGAAGATAAAAGTTGGAGACTACGTAGCCGATGCCTCTGGCCCCGGGAGGGCACTGTCCCTGAAGCCAAAACGCGTATTCGAAAAGATTGGCTATCATGACGAGTTTGATTCAGCCGTACTGTTAATAGAGACCTCCAAAAAGCCGATGGATGACGTGGCTTTGGAGATAAGCAAAGCCTGTAATGTAGACCCGAAAAACCTTTACCTATTATTAACCTCCATAACCTCGATAGCTGGCTTCGTCCAGATTTCCGGCAGGATCGTCGAAACAGCATTGTTCAGACTTGACTATCTAGGATTCGATCCCACAAAAGCTTTACATGGTGCTGGCTATGCCCCCATTATGCCCCTCCATCCAGACTGGGGAAAAGCAATGGGGCGATGCGAGGACGCTCTAACGTACGGAGGATATGCACACTTCTTTGTGGATTTCGAAGACGATGAAAAATTGAAGGAGACAGTCGAAAAAGTGCCATCATCCAAATCGAAAACCTACGGAAAAACTTGCTACGAGATATACAAAGAAGTCAACTTCGACTTCACAAAGGTGGACCCTGACATATTCGCGCCAGCGGCAGTGGTTGCAAGTAATATTCGAAGTGGCAGGACCTACATGGCTGGAAAAATAAATACTCGAGTGTTGAAGCAGTCGATAGAAATGCCTTAACTCGTCCTCTCATAGGCGATTTTTTCCTTGAGGAACATCAGAATGTAAAACTATTGTTAGCCATAAAATCGTGAATGACGGCATAATGCTTGGAGTTTTCATGCACGATTCTTGCTCAGTACTTGTTAGAAGAGAAAGCTAGGACAATTTGATGGTGAACTTGATTGCTCTCTAAATTTGGGTCAAGAGGTTTTCGCAGAGTTTGTAGATCTTCTCGGCTCTCATAACAGCGTCTTCCGCATCGTCTTTGTTCATGACTTCGTCAGGTGAAAGGAATGCCTCTTCGCTTCCATAAAGGCTAGGCTCCCTCTTCTTGACAAGGATTTTTGAGGAATCGCGTAGAAAGTCTATTTCTGCCTTGAACCAGTTTGGGAACCTATCTTTAACTTCCACAAGGACATCTGACACATCGTGTATTTTCGGGTAGTCTATTCCCACAAGTTTCAGGACGGCTTTCAAGGATAACTCGACACACTCTTGACTCAATCGAACGGCGTAAGGATAATTGGCCTCCGCGGAAGCGTCCTTTGCGTCTTCCAGCCTCGCCCTCGCTTGGCGAAGAAAAGATTTCCCGACTTTAATCGATCGCAACTGCTTCACCAAATTTATAGTCTGGTTTCAAGTCCCAGTACCAGCGTTCCTTGTCTATGAAAATCCTTTTTGCGCCTTGCTTCAACAGCCCTGCCCTAAGATCCAAGAGTAAATTTTCTAGAAAACTCTTTTCATCCCGAAGAATTACCGCCTCCTCCGTCAAGTCCAAGAAAAGGTAGGGTAGTCTTAAAGCTTCATCTTCTTTTAGGGGATAGAAATTGATGCCCGTGTAGATATCGTGTTTTCTAAGCCACCTCAGTTCGTCCTCAAGGTCGAGTTCTATCTTATACAGCCTTTCTATCCTTGAGCCTATGCTTCCGCTATAATCCTCTGAGACCAACAAGACATCCACATCACTGTGGTTTCTAGCGTTTCCCCTAGCCACTGACCCATAAACAGCAAAAGATTTGACATCCAACGCCTCAGAGGTCCGCTGAAAACAATCGCATATCAGCCTCAAATATCTCTCCTGAGGGATCCTGTCCAGGTTTTTGACCTTTTCCGACATTAGCAAGAAGAAGTTCTCCGGATCTAAGAGCCTGTAGGCCCTAGGCCTTCCCCGCTCAAAGATCGTCAAAGCTCTCTGGGAATGGAGTTTACTGAAGGCAACTGCTAGCTTATTCTCATTCATAGACAATAGTTCCCTTGCCTCTTTGAAAGTGAAGAGTTCTCGTCTAAAACGGATGAACAGTTTTGAATATACGTCGCCAAGCCACCTCGGTATCCACATATAATCACTAAACTACTTGTTAACCTTAATAGTTTATTAATCTTTCTGCTTTACCGCACGCCGTCGGAAAACTTCCCGGCTACTTTAGAAGGGTCGTCATTATTTTTCTAAACTGGATCCAATTTATATCGCACGCGATCCTTGGTTTTTGCACCAAATTGATTTCACGATTATTTCTATATACAAGTTTGGCAAGAACCCTAGTAATAGTAGACATTGGAAGGAAACTTATTGAAACTCATAATGGAAATCGTTTTTCAACCGGAAGGAAAGCGTGTAAAGGTCAAGATCGGATCAAGCGTCTTAGAAGCAGCGAAGCTTGCCGGAGTGGACCTAACCTCCACATGTGGTGGTAAAGGCAACTGTGGAAAGTGCAGGGTCATAGTTGAGAAAAGAGAAAACGTTGGACCCCTGACCAGGGTAGAAAAAGATAAATTGACTTCGGACGAGCTGTCAGCCGGATACAGGCTGGCTTGTCAAACTTCGGTTAAAGGTTCAATCATAGTCAGAATTCCGGAAGAAAGTAGGACAGGAAAGCAGAGACTTCAAATCGAAGGAATAAAAACACCGGTTAGGCTTGAACCACTCGTCAGGAAATACTTCGTTCGACTACCAAAACCCACCCTCAAGGACCCGCGATCAGATTTTGATAGACTACAAGAGGAACTTCAGAGACGATTCGGTATAAGGAATCTAACAGCAGAGTACGACATCGTTAAATACCTCGCATCTATACTGAGGGAAGCGGTTTGGGAAGTAACAGTCACCGTCTTCGACGGCAAGAAAATCATCGATGTGGAACCCGGCGACACTACGGACAGAATCTTTGGATACGCTGTAGACATAGGCACAACGAAGCTAGCAGGATACCTCCTAGACTTGAACACGGGCAAAGTTATTGCTGTAGAGCCTTTGATGAACCCGCAGATCCCATTTGGAGAGGATGTGATAACTAGGATAACGTATGCAATGAAGGGGTTCAAAGCCTTAGGGGAGCTCCAAACAGTCGTTGTCGATGGAATAAACCAAATCCTTGAAGACTTATGCGACAGAGTTGATGTAGCCCCAGAAGAGGTCTACGAGATGACGGCCGTCGGAAACACGGCTATGCACCATCTATTCTTGAACATCTACCCAAAGCATCTCGCTTTGTCCCCATATACGCCAGTAATTAGAGGGAGCGTGGACGTTAAAGCTAAGGAAGTCGGGGTAAAAATCAATCCAAATGGGAACGTCCATGTTTTGCCCGTGATAGCAGGGTTTGTCGGAGCCGACAATGTCGCGGTAATCCTAGCAACGGAGATCTACAAGAAGGATGAACTCTGTATGGCGTTAGACATCGGAACGAACACCGAGGTCGTCTTGGGAAATAAAGAATACATGTTGGCCTGTTCATGCGCTTCAGGCCCCGCATTCGAGGGAGCCCACATTAAACATGGTATGAGAGCAGCATCGGGAGCCATCGAGAATGTAACCATAGATCCAAAAAGCCTTGAGGTCAAATATAAGACTGTAGAGGATGCCAAGCCATGCGGAATCTGTGGTTCTGCCATCGTGGATATACCAGCTGAAATGTTGAAAGCCGGAATAATCGATGTTACTGGGAAGATGAATAAGGACTTGGATTCGCCTAGATTAAGGGACAAAGAGGGTGTACTGGAGTTCGTCTTAGCTTGGAAAGAAGAGACCTCGACCGGAGGAGACATCGTCGTCACCCAAAAGGATCTAAGAGAGATCCAATTGGCAAAGGCGGCGATGCATACAGGGGCTGCGATCTTGATGAAGGAGGCAGAAGTGACAGAGGAGGATGTAGATGTAGTCTTCATCGCAGGGGCCTTTGGATCCTACATAGACCCGGAGAATGCTAGGATAATTGGCATGTATCCCGAGGTGCCGTTGAAGAAGGTGAATGTTGTGGGAAACGCAGCCGGAACGGGAGCGCGGATGGCTTTGGTTTCGAAAAAAGTCAGAGATACCGCAGAAGAGATATCTAAGAAAGTCAAGTATGTTGAGCTCGCTACTGACCAGAATTTTAAGAACGAACTTATGAACTCCTATTACATACCGTATGCCGATCTCTCAAGATACCCAAGAACCAGCCATTTGCTCAGAAAGCTTGGCAGATATCCAAAGAAACCTGTTCCAAAATTTTAACAGATGATTCTTCTCTATTTTTGCGCGCGAGAGAGAAGACTGAAAGAATCATAATGAAAAAATCTTTGACAAAGGATGATCCTTTACCGCTGGTCCAATGCCATATTCTTGCTTCATCGAATACGCTACATAGGCGTCTGCCAGAGCGACTGAAGGAAATACTTGAGGAGCTCTATTTATGGGTCCGTACAATAGGAAGTCTCCTCCCATCACAATCGTAAATGTAAAAGCAACTGCGCTGCTCATCAGATACCTCATCTTATCCAGCTTCCTTCTCTCATGCCACCTATCGATGGCGTTGTGTGCTCCACAGCCAGCTGGAAGGCCATACCGATCTTTGACCAAGTAAATGGCCTTTCCAGCCGGACCTGGATCCGGCACATCAAGGATGGTTGTATCGACGATCGGCTTTTCAATCCCAGCCTCTTCAGCAGCCCTCAACAACTCTTCTAGAACTTCAAGCCTTCCACGTATCGTCGGCATCCTAGGATTGAAAGTCAAAAGTATCGCCGATTTCATACCAGACTCTTTTAGCGCATCAATCTCTTCTCGTTTGTACTCCGGCATAATCGTGTTGTAGATGGCCCGATTCGCCAAGCCTACCTCCATTACGTGCTTGACGCCTGCAACACGAACGTCCGAAGTGGCTCCGTCGACAAGAAATGGAGAATCTGTTTTGTCTGCAACAAAGTCTATATATCTAGCTAAAGCCTCAGGCCAAGCCCCAACTATATCAATGATGCTTGGGTTACCGGTCTTCTCAGAAATCTCCTCTGCCCGCTTTATTAGAGCTTCTGCTTTCTCTCTGTTGAAAGCCCCCTCTTTCTCGTTTAAAACCGTCTTGTCGCCATGATAGAAAATGCTGCCAATCATAGCCGTCGGATACTGTCCCGGCTGTCCGCCCACCTTGACTCCTCCAAGATCAAAGACCTTCTGCTCTCTCTCAAACTTGAACAATTTCAATCACTCAGGTTTGTCAATTGAAGAATCGCACACGAAAGCGGAGTTACTTAATGATGCCTGCTTCTTTCAATAGTTGTGGTATAAGTTCTGTATAGTGAACGGACATTATGTGGCAACCGGCGCAGAGATCTGATTTTCTCAGCTCCTTTATGAGTGGGGCAAAGAAGTCCAAGTTTACCTTATCGTATATTTTTCTCTTCTCCTCTTTTGAAACAGCCTTGTCCGTTACTTTTTCCAACTCGGCTAAGAGGCTCTTTGGAACGGAGACACCCGGCACATGCTCAACGAAGCCCCTAGCAATTCCGTAGCTTTTCATCGGGAATATGCCGACCAGTATCGGAATATTGAAGACCTTGAGCGTCCTAAGGAAGCTCAGCGTCTTATCTATGTCAAAGCAGACCTGCGTCTGTATGAATTCTGCTCCATTCTCAATCTTTCTAAGCACCTTCAGTATTTCCGGTTCTATAGGGTCCGCGTTGGGGTTGGCCGCGACGCCGATATTAAACTGCGCTCGCGCGCCCCGAATTTCGTTTCCATTAATGTCTTTTCCCTCATTTACCATTCGGCTGATCAAGTTTACGAGAAGCGCGCTGTCGAGGTCGAATACAGGTCTCGCCTCGGGCATATTTCCGAGAAGCGTATGGTCCCCCGTCAATGCCAAGACGTTTCTTATGCCAAAGACTGCTGCCCCCAAAAGGTCACTAGTAAGGGCAAGCCTGTTTCTGTCAGAACACCTCAACTGGTAAATAGTCTCCATTCCCGCTTCTTTCTGTACGAGGTAAGAGACAACAAGGCTCGATACGGCAACCGAGGATGCTGGGTTGTCAGTTACGTTGCACGCGGTTACGTACCCTACCAACTCCTTCGCCTCACCTACCACGCTGGATACGTCTGTTGTCTCAACAGGTTCCAGCTCGCCGGTGAAAACGAATTTACCGGATAGCATCTCCTTCATCAAGTTCGAGTGTGCCTTAACCAAGTCCACGTCACCTATTGTTTCATCTCTAGCATAGACGGAAACTGAGCTTTGTCAACTGATTCTTGCTTTCCTTTCCCCGTACTCTTCGAGGAACTCTCAGAAGGTTTCTTCTGAGGCGCGGTTACCTCCACCACAGCCTTTGTCAATGGTTTCTCTGACTCAGGTTCTGATGTCGCTTCTCCGCCTGCACGGCGATGCGGAGCAACTATTTCTCTCGGAAAAACTACTAATCCAAAATCGCGTGGCGCCCTAGTCTTTCTGAAGAGATCCACCCTGCCTATCTTCCGAAGTCGCTTCCATATCAAGATCCAGCCGCAGTCGCGCGTGTAGTTCTCCACCTCGCATTTGCCGTCTACCATTCCACCACAGGGACCATTCATCAAGCCCTTCGCGCACCGCGTGACTGGGCATATACCTCCAGTTTCTCCTAGGTGACATTCTCCGCAGGCTCGGCAGCGCTCGTAATAGAGTCCTATGCGCTCAACCTTACCTATGAAGCGCGTGTTTAAACCTGGAACGCAGGGTAAATCCGCTACCTCAGCTAGAGTTTGAACGCCTGCGCCGCAGCATAAGCATAGTAACGCATCTATGTCTGTTCCCCTTCTTTGTATCTTCCGCCACTCTCTTCGCGCAATTCTCTCGTCGCAGGGTGCTTCTATTACCATCTCTTCAACATTCCATTTTCCCCGAAGCCTCTCGGCCATTTCATGAACCTGCTTTTCTCCTCCCGTCTGGACCTCTGTAGCGCAGGTTCCACAGCCCACGACCATTATGTTATTATATGGTTCCAAGTATCCGCCGATCTCGTCGAAGGGCTTCTGTGTCGTGACGATCAATTTTTCATCTCCCCAGTAAACCTATTTCATTTTGGAATATTTCAATTTTAATATCTTTCGAATCGATCGATTAAGGTGATTCTATGAGGATTGTTGTTTATATAAATTCTTGGCTATCTTAACTACACACAATAAAAAGTTAAGCTCATGATATTTAGAACCCCTCCACTATAGTTGATACGATTAACGGTAGACCAATTGCTTCATCACAGGAGAGAGTGAGCGTGCAATACATGCACAAAATATATTTAAATATTAACGCTGTTAAAAAATACGACCATTACCATACATGGTGCATAAATCCTTTGACAAAACAGGGGCGCTAACTAGAGTGGCTTTGGAACACCAATCGAATCACCAGGTTTTAATAATTGGTGGAGGAATCGCAGGCATTACTGCCGCTCTAGACCTCGCTGATCAAGGCCACCTTGTCCACCTTGTCGAAACGAATCCTTCGATTGGGGGTCGGATGGCTCAGCTTGATAAGACTTTTCCAACCCTAGACTGCTCCATATGCATCCTCGCACCTAAGATGGTTGAGGTATCCCGCCATCCGAATATTGACCTTCTAACCTACGCCGAAGTCGAGGAAGTCCACCCTATAGAAAACGGCACCTCGTTTCGGGTCAAGATCCTCCAAAGGCCTCGCTACGTCAAAGCTGACAAGTGCACTGGATGCCAAGTATGCGTTGAAAAATGTCCGATAAAAGTTCCCAGCGAATTCGATGAAAAAATGGGAACACGTAAAGCCATCTACATCCCTTTCCCCCAGGCAGTCCCAGCTGTGGCAACGATCGATCAGACCCAGTGCCTATACTTCAAAAAAGGCATATGTCAAGTCTGCAAAAAACTCTGCCCTGCTGACGCGGTCGACTTCGATCAAAAGCCTGAAAAGTTGGAGTTGGAAGTCGCATCAATAATAGTTGCGACCGGCTTTGAACTCTTAGACCCATCGACACTGCCACAGTATGGTTATGACAAATTCAAAGATGTTCTAACATCGTTGCAATTTGAGAGACTCCTCTGTGCCTCTGGACCAACTAATGGAGAGGTTTTGAGACCTTCGGACAAGACTAAACCTAAGCGTATCGTCTTCATCCAGTGTGTTGGCTCGAGAAACGAGAATGTCAAGCCTTACTGTTCACAGGTCTGTTGTATGTACGCAACGAAGGAGGCGATTACCACCAAGGAGCACGATCCAGAAATCGACATCATAGTCCTATACAACGATCTGAAGGCTACTGGAAAGAACCATGAGGAACTTATACGGAGGGCCGAGGACGAGTTTAAAATAAAGTATATCAAGGGACTACCTGGTGAAGTCCTTTACGATTCTAAAGGAAACAAACTAACAGTCAGATACGCGGACACATCGTCTGGCGAGGTCGAGACGACCAAGACAGACCTTGTTGTCCTATGTCCGGCCATCGTACCAAGAAAAGGCTCAGATAAACTGGCCAAAATACTTGGGATAGGTCCAACCCAGTATGGCTTTTTCAAATCCTATGACCAGATAAAATCAGTTCAAACCTGCGTGCCAGGCATATATGTCTGTGGTGCATGCCAAGAGCCAAAGGACATCTCAACGACCGTCGTCCAGGCTTGCGGGGCCTCTGCACTAGCAGCCTCCAGAACAGAATTAGTTGAAGCCGTAAAGGAAGAGAAAGAGGTCATAGAGAGAGAAGTTTGGCGTGAACCAAGAATCGGTGTCTTCGTTTGTAGGTGCGGAATAAATATCGGTTCTGTAGTCAATGTTCCCAATGTAGTTGAGTATGCCAGAAAACTGCCGCAAGTCGTTTTCGCTGAAGAGAGGATGTTCGCTTGCTCCAAAGACTCCCAATTAAGAATTAAAGAGGCGGTTAAAGATCACGATCTGAATAGGATAGTCGTTGCAGCATGTACTCCGAGAACTCACGAACCCCTATTTAGAAAAACTTGCGAAGAGATTGGTCTCAATCCCTATCTATTTGAGATGGTTAACATTCGTGAACATGATTCTTGGGTTCATCCAAATGCCCCAGTAGCCGCGACGGGGAAGGCTAAAGAGCTTGTTCGGATGGGTGTTGCAAGGGCGAGACTTCTGAATCCCCTGAGAAAGATGGAGGTTGATGTAACTCCCGCAGCATTAGTAATCGGCGCAGGCATATCAGGCTTAACGGCTGCCAAAACGATCGCGGACAACGGTTTTAGAGTACAATTGGTGGAAAGGAGAGAAGAGGTTGGCGGAAGACTGCGTGAAGACTATAAGATGCCCTTTGAGGAGCTGGAGTCTCAAGACATCTTAGCTCCCCTTGTGGAAGCTGTAAAAAATCATGGAAACATCGAAGTCCTAACCTCCACTGAAGTAAGCGAGATCTCTGGCTCTCTAGGAGACTACAATGTCAAAGCGATCGAAGGAGGAAGAGAAAGGTCCTTCAAAGTAGGCACTATCATCGTCGCGACCGGATCAGAAGAGTTGAAGCCAACTGGAATTTATGGATACGGGGAGCACCCGAAGGTCCAAACGGTATCAGAGTTCAGAAAATTGTTGGATGAGAAAAAACCTCAAGACGAAGAAGATGTAGCATTCATTCTTTGTGCAGGGGCACGTGAAGAAACGGGTAGAACATACTGTTCAGCTGTCTGTTGCGCCGAAGCCATCGACTGCGCGTTGACGTTGAGGAAGAAGATGCCAAAAACGCGTGTGTGGATACTCTATCGTGACATAAGAATGCCGTTTGACACAGAGCTATACTATAAGAGAGCCAGGGAGCAAGGAACAATATTTCTCAGATATGGTCCAGACAACCTCCCAACTATAGAAAGCCAGAGAAATGAAGGCAGACACTCAATCACTGTGTATGAGAATGTAATGAGGACCAAGATGAGGATCTCTGTAGATAGAATAGTGCTCGCCACGCCAAGGATACCGCCAAAAGGGAATGCAACCGTCTCAACAATATTGAAGATCCCCCTAGACTCAAATGGCTTCTTCCTTGAGGCCCATCCAAAGCTTAGACCCGTCGACTTTGCAACTGACGGGATATACCTATGTGGCACTGCACATAGCCCAATGGGCGTAGCTGAACGCGTTACCCAGGGTTTAGCCGCAGCGTCTAGAGCATTAATCGACATGATGAAAGGCAGAGTCTTTGTCGAGCCGATTACTGCCGATGTTGATCCCATCCTCTGTATCGGTTGTGCAAACTGTGAAGCTGTCTGCAATTATGGGGCCATAGAGATCAGAGATCACGTGTCACAGATTAATCCAATACTTTGTAAGGGTTGCGGTGTATGCGCTGTTGAGTGTCCCGCCCATGCGATTACGATGAGGCACTTCACGGACGACCAGATAAGCATAATGATTGAAGAGGCCATGAACGAAGCCTTTGCTATGGATGATGTGAAAATCTTGGCTTTCTTCTGCAACTGGTGTGCTTACGCCGGAGCAGATACGGCAGGCATAAGCAGGTTCAGATATCCGCCGCCTGTCAGAATAATCAGGGTCATGTGTTCTGGAAGGGTAGAGCCACTTCATATTCTCAAAGCATTTCTTTTGGGTGCGGATGGAGTCCTTGCGGGAGGATGCCACGTAAATGACTGTCACTATATCTCGGGAAACTTGAGAGCCGAGAAGAGGGTTGGGGTGGTGCGCAAACAATTGATGGAGATCGGTATGAACCCAGATAGGCTGAGGATTGAGTGGTTCTCTGCTGGCGAGGGAAAGAAGGTTGCCGAAGTTCTAGAAGCATTCACCAAGAAGGTACGTGAACTAGGACCAAGCCCGATTAAAGTCTTGAAGGTGAAAAGCTGAAAATGGAAACCGAGAAAAAAGGCGAGGTTCTCGATTCTATGAGTTTTGATCCAAAATTCAAATTTGAGGTGATCAAAACAACAGAGGGAGAGACTTCCCTCGGTTGCTTCCAATGTGGTATGTGTACTGCAAGCTGCCCTGTGTCCGAGGACTTGAATGTTAAACCTCATCAAGTGATTAAACAAGTTCTTCTCGGTATGAGAGACAGAGTCTTGAGGTGCAAGACTATTTGGGCATGTTCCTTCTGTTTAGTCTGTAACATCAGATGCCCCCAAGGCGTAAAACCTGCCAATGTTATGGTCGCCTTAAAGCATATCGCTGCAAAAGAGGTGGAGGTGCCTGAAGGCTTGAAAACTGTGGGCAAGAGTATCTTGGAAGAGGGGTTGAGTAGAAAAGTAACGGAGTTCCAAAACAGAAGAAGAGCAAGTTTAGGACTACCTCAAATTCCAAAAATAGACAAAGGTCTTAGAAGGCTACTCAAGGAAACCGGGTTCGAAGAGTCGATGGGTGGAGGACTATGAAATACACATATTACATGGGATGTCAGGTAACCACTCATCTACCCAACTATGACCTTTCAACCCGAAAAGTTGCAGAAAAGCTGGGCATCACGTTGATAGATTTGATTGAAGCGGGTTGCTGCGGGTGTGTCATAAGAGCCTTAAACCCGGATACGTGGCTTGCAATGTCAGCTAGAGTAATCACCATGGCGGAAAAAACAAAACTTGATCTGGTTACGTTATGCTCCGGTTGTTACACCACCCTCACCGAAGCCCAAACCATTCTAAATGAGAAGCCTCAACTTAAGGAGAAGATAAACAATATTCTTTCCCACGAGGGGATGACCTACGATGGAGGGCTTAAAGTAAAGCATATTCTCCCAGTTCTATACTTCGATTACGGCTACGAAAAGATAAAGTCAGCAATCACACGTAGACTAGATGGACTTAGAGTCGCGGTGCATTACGGTTGCCACCTTCACCGCACGCCGGCCTATGAAAAATACGATGACCCTGAAGCCCCTCAAATATTGGACAAGTTGGTTGAAGCTACAGGTGCTGAAAGCATCTATTGGCCTTTGAAGCTCTGGTGCTGTGGCGGGATGACACTTGATGAGAATTTAAGCTTTAAACTTGGTGGTATCAAAATAAGAGACGCAAAAGAGGCTGGAGCGCATTGCATCGTAACGGCCTGTCCATTCTGTCAGATTCAGTTCGATTTCCATCAACCCGTGATCTACCGAAGGATTGGTGAGAAATATGATCTACCTGTACTAGCCTTCTCTCAATTATTGGGATTAGCCATGGGAATACGTGAAGACCAGTTAGGCCTTCAGTTGAATTGTATCCCAGTAGACAGCGTAATTCACGCTCTAAAATCAAAAAGTTAGGCGATGGATGGAAGAAGATGATAATCTTAGAACCGAAACCTCTAGAAGAAGTCTTGACCTTAGCCAAGGGCTTTGAAAGTATCTTGATCGTTGGGTGCGATGGATGCGCTGGAATATATCAGGTAGGCGGGGAGAAGCAAGCGGAGACAATGAGCACCCTCTTAGAGATGGGAAAGAAGCTGAAGGAAAAAATCAATCTTAAATCGGAGGCGCTGACGGTCTTGAGACAATGCGACTTACGCATCACAGCAACGACTCTTAAACCGATTGTTGACAAATATCAAGCTATCCTATCCCTCGCTTGTGGAATAGGCGTCCAAACCATAGCTCAAGCATTTCCAGAGAAGATCGTTATTCCAGGGAACGACACGAAATTTATAGGGATGCAGGATCGAGAGCTTGGAAAATTCTTGGAATTCTGCCGAACCTGCGGAGAATGCATACTGTTTGAGACAGGAGGCATATGCCCTATAACTAGATGTGCCAAGGGCTTGATGAACGGCCCCTGTGGTGGAATGGCAGACGGAAAATGCGAGGTTGGTGATTACACCCGCGATTGCGCTTGGTTCCAAATATGGGAAGCTTTGAAAAGACAGGGAAGAACTGAACTCTACAAGAAATTCAGACTACCGAGGGATAGATCCTTCAAAGCTCAACCTCAGGAGATAAAATAGTTTCTTGTGATGCAGATTGGAGAAGAAAGCTCATAGCGATTTGATGGGTGCCATTTACAAAGGCCGATTCATATATACGGGCGAGATCGAGCCTCTAAAGACGACAGATCCCACCAGCGTGATTAATGTTGCAAAGGCCCATAAGGGATACGTGGTTGCCTGTAACGTTACGGATAATCCAAAATCTTGCGGATACATGAGCAGTCTAGTGGCCTCCTACCTGATTCAAAAGGAAGTGGGCATGGAGGCCGTTTATCAGATCACGGTTAGAGATAGAAATCGTTTGGCGCTAATCTCTGACCTCCTCGGTGCCGGCGCCTTGGGCATAAGGAACATTCTCGTATTGAGCGGCGATCACACTACACTAGGAGACGACCCTGGAGCTATGCCCGTCTTTGACCTTGACTCCGCTCAACTCGTCTACATGGCCCGAAAAATGGTTGACGATGGAGTTGACCTCGCCGGTAACAAGATCGAGAAACCTCCAAAGTTTCATGTTGGCATAGCGGGTAATCCTAATGCCGATCCATTGGAACCCGAGCTTCTAAAAATAAAGAGAAAAGTGGATTTGGGAGCCGAGTTCTTGCAGACGCAAGTTGTTTTTGAAATTGACCCAATCAAAATCTTCTTAGAAGAGACAACACATTTCAAGATTCCAATTCTAGTGGGAGTCTTCCCATGCAAATCCTATGGGGTTGCAAAATTCTTTGATGAACACATTCCAGGAGTTTCTGTGCCCACTGAATTTATGGAGAAGCTGAGAAAGGTTGACGAAATCACAGATAAACGGGCCAGAAAGCAAAAGATCGATGAAGTAAACCTAATTTTCTTCACCAACTTCATAAAGGAAATTAAGAAAACGACCAACGCGTCAGGAATCCACATAATGGCTGTGGGTTACGAAAGGTTAGTGAAGCCATTGGTTGAAAAATTGTCGTAACATACTTTATCTGAAATCCAACTTTTTTTTATTTGTGACATACTCATGGATCGCTTGGGCAGCCCTTTTCCCGGCACTCATGGCTAGAATGACGGTTGCCTCTCCCGTCACGATGTCTCCGCCAGCGAAAACCCCTTCTCTTGATGTTATACTTGTCTCTTCGTCTACCCAAATTGTGCCATCCTTATTGGTTTTAAGACCTGGCGTATACCTTGGAATCAAGGGGTTTGGTCCTTGACCTATGGCGACGACAATGATATCCGCGTCCAAGGTGAACTCACTCCCCTTGATTGGTATCGGCCTCCTTCTTCCACTCTCGTCAGGTGCACCAAGCTTCATCTTTAAGCATTCTATCCTACTTACCCAGTCGCCTCCTAAGATCCTTACTGGTTGACATAAGAAGTGAAATTTTACGCCCTCCTCCTCCGCATGCTTAATCTCTTCGATGCGAGCCGGCATCTCCCTCTTTGTCCTCCTATAAAGGATCACCGACTCCTCTGCTCCTAGCCTTAGGGCTGTTCTAGCCGCATCTACAGCAACGTTACCACCGCCGACTATCATGACGTGTCTGCCAACCTTGATAGGTGTGTCATATTCTGGGAAGCGATAGGCCTTCATCAAGTTAGTCCTGATTAGAAACTCGTTGGCTGAGTATATGCCTGGCAGATTCTCACCGGGAATACCCATGAAATGGGGTAGGCCAGCTCCCGTTCCGACGAAAACGGCGTCGAAGCTCTCGAGCAGCTCCTCAACGCTATACATTTTACCTATCACCTTGTCGGTTTCCAGCTTAACCCCAAGTCTTTTGATGTAATCGACCTCAGCGTTCACCACTTCCTTGGGAAGCCTAAAATTAGGTATACCATACATCAACACACCCCCAGGCTTATGGAGCGCCTCAAACAGACTCACCTCGTCACCAAGCTTGGCCAATTCTGCTGCTGCAGTTAACCCAGCTGGCCCGGATCCAACAACAGCGACCCTCTTTCCGGTCTGTTCCGGTCTCGTAACGGGTGTTGATCCTACTTCAAGCTCATAATCAGCAACGAAACGTTCCAGTCTACCTATCATCACGGGCTCAAACTTCTTCCCCAAAGTACAATATTTCGCGCACTGTTCCTCCTGTGGACATACCCGGCCACAGATAGCTGGTAGGCTGTTCGTCTCCTTGATCTTCTCAATCGCCTCCCTAAACCTCTCTTCGGTGACGAGTTTTATGAAACCGGGGATGTCCACTCCCACAGGACAACCCGAAACACAGGGGCGATCCTTACATTGTAGGCACCTTTTCGCCTCTTCAACCGCTTGTTCCGGGAAATACCCCAGAGCCACCTCGTCGAAGTTTTTGATACTTTCCCTCGGATTCTGCTCGGGCATCGGAACCGCGGTCTTCCGAACAACCATTTAGACCGCCATCTCCTGATATTTGTGGAAAAGCTCCCTGGACCTCTTCTCTTCAGGCAAATACGTGTTCAATCTTTTCATGAGGAGATCGAAGTTCACTAAGTGCGCGTCGAATTCTGGGCCGTCAACGCAAGTGAACTTTGTCATTCCCCCAATCTCTACTCGGCAAGCGCCGCACAGCCCTGTACCGTCCACCATGATGGAATTTAGACTAACCACCGTTTTCACATTATAAGGACGGGTAACATCGGCAACAGTCTTCATCATGATTGCTGGTCCTATTGCAATAACCCTATCTATCTTCTCTTCCATTTTCAAGAGGTCTTGAAGTTGGTCTGTTACGAACCCTTTCCTTCCCTTGGTCCCATCATCTGTCGTCACATACAGCTTGGTACTAACCTTCTCGAGTTCACTCTCATAGAATAGAAGATCTTTGCTTCTGGCACCAATTATGATAGTGACCTTGTTTCCCTTCTCCTTTAATTCCCTTGCAATGGGGTAAAGAGGAGCTATTCCTAGTCCTCCTCCACAACAGACCACATGGCCAAAGTGATCGATAACTGAAGGGTTGCCGAGAGGCCCAGCTAGATTAAGGAAGCTGTCCCCCTCTGTCATCGAAGCCAATTTCAGGGTGGTTTTTCCAGTCGCCAGAAATATGACTGTTATGGTACCTTTACGCGGATCATAATTCGCTAAAGAAAGAGGGATCCGCTCCCCAAGTTCATCGATTCTTAGAATGATAAAATGACCCGGCTTGCACTTCTTTGCAACTTCAGGAGCCTCTATCTCTATCCTATAGGCGTCTGGGGTGAGAGATTCCTTTCGCAATATCTTATACATAAACGGACCATCTGTTGATTATGTACTATTTTTGAAATAGCGCGCGCATAAACATAATAAGCATTTTCGCGAGAGACTAACATATGCTTCTAACACACGTTGGAAGTCTACCTCCTTTCGAGGGGAAGGGGCCATATCCGTACTCCCACATAGAGTACTGGTTCGAGGTGCAGACAAAATTTGGCTTCGATCTAATCGGAACCGGAGAGCCTGGATGGCTGAAAAAATATGGGATGATCGAAAGGTTTACTCAAGATCTTGAAGGCTTTGAAATAGAAACGTTGGGAAAGAAGTACAGGACTTACAGCAAGAGTAAGATAATTCCCCCGGAAGATGTGAACAAGGTTAAAGAAGTCATTGAGAATAACTATCTGCGAAAAATCGCTGGCAAAGAGGCAAAGCTGAAGGCAAATATAACAGATCCTGTGAGTATCGTCTTCGGCTTGGGAAACTTCTTGGAAGTACATAGAGGCTACCCTGAGATTTACTGGGATTTGACAGACGCCTTAAAGCCTGTGGTCAAAGCCCTGAACAAGATTGCTGACGTTATACAATTTGACTGTCCCAGCCACGCTTACAATCCAACGAAAGATCCATGGCAGTACGTTGATGAACTGGCTGAGTGTGTAGAAGGACAAAAATGGATACATATATGCGGTCCACTAAAACGTATTTTTTTGACCCTAGCTTCTCGAAGTGAATACAAAGCAGATGTTATCCACTGCCACTTTTTCGGAAAAGAGGAGGAGGATAACTTCAAGACCATAGAGGAAAGTCATCATGAATTTGAGAAGTCGGGCAAGAAACTTGGTGCAGGGATTATCAACACAGCTATTCAAGACATCGCTGAGAGAGTTGATAGTGCAGAAACTGCTGTAGCCAGGATAAGACGATTGGAAAGAATATTGAAGGGAAGGGACAATCTGGCAACCATTGGCCCGGGATGCGGTCTGACTCTACTACCAAATGCTACTCCTGTCATACTGCAGAGATCAACCGAAGTAGCCCGAATCATAGGAATAGAAAAGTCATGACAACTAATGGCCTTACGTGATGTGCGCATCCACAGCATGGGGCTTGCTAACCAACCATTACGCCTTCGGGATCGTGAAGGAGAATCCACGGCGAACTTGGGCGTCAAACTCTGCCGATCGAAAGCCTTTAAGAACCTGGACGTGAATCCTTGTCTCCAGCCAAAGCTCAGCCGACTCGACCACCCTCTTCGGGACGTAGACACGGCCTCTTGACGACAGCTTCACGTGGAACCGAACCTCTTCAGACATTCCTGAATTTTCCTTTAAATTCCTCAAAATTCCTATTTTTTCCTATTTTTTCCTGCGAGATTTTAACTTTTTGAACCCCTTTTCAGAAAATAACCATTTTAAAGACGTCCCCACACAGAAAAAAAATATTTTTGGGGTACAAGGCTGCCTGCTGATCTTCACCAATTAGTGCCAGCACGCACCACAGCGAGATCTTCTTAAGAGCCAGTCATCAAGACTCGATCGACTCTATAAGCCACACGCCTCTAAATTCAGAAAAAAGAGAAATATGGAAGCTATGTCCCTTCAAAGAAGCTTTCTACGGCTTCGTCGGCTTCTCGATCAGCTTTCTTTTTTCCATAATTGTTCCATCTGGACTATGCGGCTCTCTTAACAAGGTGTCTCCGCCCTTCTCGATTTCTCTCGCTTCTTCTGCTAACTTTGCTGCATATTGCATCATTTCATGGGCCGCTGCAGCGATCGGGATATACCGCTCCCACTCTTTGACGATGAAGCAGCTCTCAGTTGTCAAATTGGCCACTCCCCTAGAGATTTCATAAGCAGCCATCGCCTTGGACTTTGCATACGGATTTTTAAATCTGGCGGCGGCAGTAGCTTTTTCTTTGTCGACAACGATGTGAGGCAGTACAGGCTCCTCACCATTCTTTATGGCTCGAATAACCTTATCGATCTCCTTAAAAACCAAGTTGAACACGCCAGTTATGGCCAAGACTTTAATGATGTTCGAGTTGAAGAGAGCCATCTCGACAGAATCTAAGAACTCCCTTCTGGCTCCGATCATAGCATCTGCTTCTATGATAAGATATCCAAATCCGTCGGCTTCCAAATCCTTAATTATCTTCTTTGTCGGACTGTCTGATATGACTATTGTAGGGATTCCAGCATCGGCTAGGATCTTTCTTCCTTTCGATGGACCGGGAAGAGTGGCGTTGGGACTTATAAAAATCGATAGGTGGGGCTTAACATCGACCATTTTCGTTGCAACTTCACTACAATGTTCTGGCCCCATTTTGGCTCCGGCGCTAACAACTCTGACTTCGATGTCTTTTCGATCTGCCCTCTCATCCAAAAGAAACTCAAGCAGTGGCATCGTACCAATGCATCCGGCCTTAACAACTCCGACCTTAACAACTTGAGACAGGTCCTTTCTTCCTCCCTGAATTGAACTGTTAGTGAAGATTAGTCAAGACCTTCAATAAATAGTGATGCGCCCATCAATGGTTCTGCTGCATTCCCGAGACATGGACAAGAATAGAAACTATTGACTGACTTTTCAACCCTTTTAGGTTGCACGCCCTCTCTTGGATTTGGAAAGTTTGACAAGAAGATTCAAAGACGACTCAAACTCCTCTGCCTTTTTCACTTCGAGCAGCCCCTTATCAACCGCGTTCTCAAAGATTTCTGTTCCTTGGTCTGTTCTAACAATCGCCATGGTCCAACCTTCCAATCCGATTCCACCAGCAGAAATGTCTGCAAGCTCAGCTGAGAAATCATCACAGTTTTGACACTTTTGTTGGGAGTAGAGCTTTGCTTCCTTTAAGGGAATCTTGTGTACCCCACCGTCTTTCGTATAAATTTGCAGCTGACCTTTAATGTTAATCTTTGCAATCCCATCTAAGTTCAAACCTAGGTCTCGCTGAATCCTCTCGATCATGAGACCTTCATAACTGAAGCTTTCACTGCAGAAGAGACCCACAGTGAAAGATATCGCATCCGCGTACTTCTTAAGTGGAACCTTCTGAATCTTGCGGATTGCTTGAATTTGGCAGGGGGTACCTATGAAACCTATCTTCTTTAGACCATTCGACAAGGCTTCTTTGACGGCGAGAAGATTTGGAGAATATGAATACCGGGTTCCAGCGTTTTCTATTATGCCTTCGCTTGTCTTTACAACGAGAGGTATCGGTAACCAAGGTTTAGCGGGGTCGATCCCAGAAACTAAGGCACTATCGATCATTCCGGATTCTAGAGCCCCAACAACTAAAGATGTTACGACCCCACCGTCTTGGCATCTCTTAAGGATCTTCTTGTCTGTACTCCTTGCAATGTAAAGCTCTCTATAAATGCCAAATGATTCCTCTGCTGTTCTTGTGCGGTCGAAAACGAAATCTTCCATTTCCCCCATTGATGTCTCGTAGCGTGGGCACACGCGTAAGCAGATACCACAATTTTTGCATTCGCTAGCTAGTCTGGGTTCTTCGTTTTCATACTCTAGAACGCCCTTGTATGGGCAAACAGCAAAACACGCGCCGCAACCAGTGCACCTGCCCCTTGAAATCACATTATCAACAAGCTCTTGGAAGTCCCGTTTCTCACTCAATTCTACACCCTCTTCTGCAAATGAACAGCAATTTCTACAAATTTCCTTTCTATCATGCGTGTGTGATTATATTGATGAACGAGCAAGACATTGAAAACCTTTTCTCCCAGAACAAGGTTAATGAAGACCAGAAGATGAGAATTGAAATATTCTGCCATAATTCTAGCTGGAGGCCCCTCTAAGCGCTTCGGCAGAGACAAGGCCCTTATCGAGTTATCTGGAAAACCGCTGATACGTCACGTCTATGACAGAGTTGCAACTCTGGTGAACAACGTTTTTGTTGTGGTGAGTTCCAAAGAACAGTTGAAGGAATATTCAGGAATGTTCTCCTCTCGTGCGAGGATAGTTCTCGATGAACTTGATGCCAGATCGCCGCTCGCGGGCGCAATAACCGGATTTAAGAACGCTACGGGCGGATACTCCCTACTTCTGCCGTGCGACACACCGCTAATTTCAAAAAAGATCTTGTCTCTCATGCTTGACATGGCTCCGGGATACGATGCTGTCGTTCCGAGATGGCCAAGTGGATATATAGAGCCTCTTCAATCGGTCTACAAGACAAAAGTCGCCTACACTTCGGCAGTAAATGCATTCGAAAAAGGAGAGTTGAACCTGAGATCCATGATCTCCAAACTTAAGAATGTCCTGTATTTTTCAACAATGGCAATCCAGTCAATAGACCAGAATCTTCACACATTCTTCAACATCAACAATGCCAACGACTTAAAGAGAGCAGAACTGATTTTGAGCCGTATGAAAAACTAGAGCCTAGAAAAGAATGATAAAACCTTTTCTCCTAGAAAATCCAAATCTTAACAATATGATCAGCGAGAGAAAAATCTGGAAGGAAAAATTCGGCAAGTGGTTTCGCAAAGTCATCGATAAAGCAGGCATCTTGGACTATCGCTACCCGATCAAAGGCTGCGGTGTGTGGCTTTCATACGGCTTCAAACTCAGAAGAAACATCTTGACGATTATGCAAAGACTCCTAGACGAAAGTGGGCACGAAGAGATGCTATTCCCTCTCCTGATCCCAGAAGACCTATTCGCAAAGGAGTCCATGCACATCAAAGGCTTCGAGGAAGAGGCCTACTGGGTCACGCATGGAGGATCTACAAAACTCAGCGTAAAGATGGCCTTGAGGCCCACGAGCGAGACCGTGATAACGCCGATGGCCAAATTTTGGATCAGGTCACACGCAGACATGCCTATCAAAGTCTATCAGATCGCGAGCGTCTTTAGGTACGAAACAAAAGCCACAAAACCATTAATCAGAATTAGAGAAGTCACGACATTCAAGGAGGCACATACCTTCCACGCCTCCCATGAGGATGCCCTGAAACAACTCCACGAAGCTATTGAAATCTATGGGCGGTTCTTCGACGAGATAGGTATCCCCTACGTAATCTCGCAGAGGCCGGAGTGGGATAGGTTTGCTGGGGCAGTCTCCTCCTATGCTTTTGACACACTATTTCCCGACGGCCGAACACTACAGGTTGGGACGGTGCATGATCTGGGACAGAACTTCGCAAAGGCCTTTGACGTGAGATTTGAAACATCAACAGGCCAGAGAGAATACGCCTGGCAAACAAGCTATGGAATATCAGAGAGAGTAATCGCCGCGGTGCTAACCTTGCATGGGGATGACCGTGGTTTGGTTCTGCCGCCGAACATAGTTCCGATCCAGATTGTAGTCATCCCTATACCCTACAAAGGCATGGAAGAACGGGTCAATGAGGTTTGTAGGAAAATAGTTAACAAGTTAAAGAACGAAGGAATCAGAGTCGAATTAGACGACAGGTCAGACCTCACCCCTGGATCGAAATTCTATGAATGGGAGATGCGTGGGGTACCACTTAGGGTTGAGATTGGACCGCGTGATATTGAGGAAAATCAGGTGACGTTTGTCCGCCGCGACAACTTTGAAAAATTGACTTGCAAGGAAGGCGAGATAGTTGAGAAAGCCAAAAACCTTCTAATCGAAGCTCAGGACAGCTTAAAGAAGAGAGCGTGGGAGTGGCTCAACTCCCACATTCGTGAGGCGAAAGACTTTGATGAGGCAAAGAAGCTCATGGAATCCGGCTTCGGCATAGTCAAGGTACCATGGTGCGGTGAAAGGGAATGCGGAGTTGAGATTGAAAGGAAGGTAAACGCAAGAGTTCTAGGAGTTCCAAGTGTAAGGGAAAGGGCAGTGGAAGAATGCGTATTCTGTGGCCGTAAGGGAGAATTCTTAGTGAGTCTTGCGAAGGCTTACTGAGAATTCTAGAAAACCCAATTATGGCTCTGATATTCACTGAAAACACTAGTATTTTAAGTTAATGAAGGCATTCTAATAGCTGTAGGATGAAAAATGCCTAAAAAAAGGAGAAGCCGTGGCAGATCGAAAGGCGGCAAGGGCAGGGCATCTTATATTCAGTGTGACATGTGTGGTAAACTTGTGCCTAGAGACAAGGCGAAGAGAGTTACAAAATACTTGTCTCCCGTTGACCCTCTTTTGGCCAGAGAACTGAAAGCTAAGGGCGCCATTATACCCAGACAAGTCGTCGAGAAATGGTACTGCGTTTCATGTGCGGTTCATCGCAGGGTAGTAAAGGTTAGAGCAAAATCTGAGAGGCTATTCAAATCGCGCCGGCGTTAGAGGTGCCTCTTAACGTTTTAGAGTTCCAACGACATTATTCGCGCTCGGTTGACAGTATCGACATGAGGTTTGACTTTGGCTTACGACAGGCTTAGAACAAAACTCACGAAGGAAAATCTCTGGCTTTACATCCTAAGAATGCTGATGGAGCACCCTATGTACGCCTATGAGATTAATAAGAACTTGCAGGACAGGTTTGGGTTTTCAACAGCCACAATAACGGTTTATGTAGTATTGTATAAAATGCTGTTTGAGGGACTGGTCCAGATCAAACGAGAGGAGACCGTCGTAGGCCGCCCAAATAGAAAATATTACGAAATCACGGAAAAGGGAACAAAAAGTCTTGAGATGGGAATCGAGTTCTTGGAAAAAACGATCAAGAAACTTACCTGAGCCATAAAGACACGCGGCGCAATCGCAGAAAATAAGTGGGAAGTACGGAAGCGAAATACTTGAAAATCACTCTCTCCAAATATGATTTAGAAAGGTATCGTAGGCAGATGCTGATCCCTGGGTGGGGGAAGGAGGGGCAGAGGAAACTAAAATCGGCGACTGTCGTCGTGGCTGGAGCCGGAGGACTGGGAGGCTTCGCTTCAGTCTACCTCGTAGCTGCTGGCATCGGCAAACTTGTTATTATTGACAAGGAAAAATTTGAGTTAAGTAACTTGAATCGTCAGATTCTGGGCTGGCAGAAGGATGTTGGACACTTTAAGGCGGAGGCCGCAGCCGAAAAGTTGAAAGCCTTCAACCCAGAAGTTGAAGTTGAACCCGTCATAGCAGAGATCAGGAAAGAAAATGCACATGAACTGATCGACAACGCTGACGTAGTTGTAGACGCGATGGATAACTGGGAAACGAGATTCATCGTGAACAAAACATGCGTGGAAAAGAGGATACCGTTTGTTCATGCGGGCATCTTCGGCTTGTATGGTCAGCTGACAACGATTATACCAGACAGAGGACCTTGCCTTCGCTGCATACTCCCTGAAACGCCAAATGAGATCTCAGAGTTCCCTGTGCCTGGCGTGACACCCGGCTTATTCGCAACGCTTCAGGTCATAGAATCCCTGAAGCTGATCGTGGGCCTCGGAGAGACCCTAACTGGCAAAATGCTACTTTTTGACGGGGAAGACATGCGCTTTAAGATAATTAACGTGGAAAAAAGACCTGATTGTCCAGTATGTGCGCACGTTCAACCCAAAACTATCCGCCACCACTAACTATGGGGATGACGTCTACTAGGTCCCCCTCATTCAATTCCGTCACCAAACCCTGTAGTTGACCCGGTGGCTTACCGTTCACGAGTACAACGACCCATTTCTTAATATCTGTACCCGAAGGGTCGAAAACATATTCCTTAAATCTTTCTCCATACCCTTCTGCTAAGAGCAGAAACAGATCAGCCAGCTTGGCTCTTTCAGGTAATTGAATATCTTCAGAATTCCTATGAAAGTCCTCCTTCAAAAAGCCAAAGTACTTAATCTGCACTTTCATTTAACCACCCTTTTCATTTAAAGACATTCACTCTTTTAAATTAGCGAGACGCTAATATGATTGCCCGACCTGTACACTGCATTACGTAAAGCTTTCAGCGAAAGGCGCTCGCTGAACCGGAAATTCATAATCACATTTGGGACACTTCACATAGTCGCAGGACACTAGCGAGGGACACCCTCTACACGCGAATGCTCTAGAATAGCTAACATCAAATCTGAATCCGCATTTTGGGCACACCAAGATCTTCTTCTGACTCATCCAGTTGTCTCCCGTAAGATCTTGTTAATCTCCTCCTCCTTTACGTGTTTTTGAACTCTGACCTCAACTTCTTTTATACCGGGAACTTCACTCGCCATTCTTTTGATCTCTCTGCCTATTTGTAAAGCGAATGGCAGAGGACAAAACGGCATCGTTAAGTGAAACTTTATCCTGGCTTTGTCTCCCTCAACATTAACTTCATCGACTAGGTTCGCCTCTATTATAGAGAAGCCAAGTTCAGGATCCCTAACCTCTCTAAGCCTCTCGTATATCTCCCTTTCTCTCGGCGACAACTTTTCCTCTAAGTTTTTCACATGCTTCCCTCCAAAACTAAGATTACGAAGAAATAAGGGTTGGGCACCTACATTCACGTTCCCAACTTTCCTTTAGGGCTGGTAATATCTCCTTATGCATTACGCAGAGAATACCTTCAGACATCATTACCCGGCAAGCCCTGCAAATGTTTTCCAAGACATAATAAACCGAGGCCTCATCTTTAGCCAGCCCGTCTGCTATGTTAGATATGATCTCCATAGCTTCAACCGAACTTTCAACCGTTTTGACAGCTTTTTCACCCCTAACTTCTTTGAGATATTGCGTTACGGCTGCTGGGGCGATCCCCATCTTCTCGGCAACCCTCACCCGCTTCAAACCGTATTTCTTGACCAGCTCTTTAGCAATCAAAACCCTAATTGCCGGCAAAACATATTGAACTACAATTATACATGGCGGCTTCAACTTTAGTCGACCAATTCTTAAATATCCTTTCCACCCTCTTTATATGTTTTTAACACTGTTAAATTTCCGTGCAAGAACCGTCAAATCCGATTGAACGAATAGATAACTATTAAAATCGTTAAACTCGGCTAGAATTGATTTATAGAGCGTATAGAAGCTCTTTAAGGTCCTCAAGTTTCCCCTCATCCAATCTGTTCGCATTCTCCATAGCTTTTAACCCGATCTGAATGAGGTCTTCTTGAGACGTTTTTCTAAACTGGACATGCTCAGCTTCCCCCTTGGCTGGTGAAACCACCAATAATGCGCAGCCTACATTTACTCTGTATGGTTTTCCTTTTTCAAGCCACTCGGCGTTATACATATCGGCAAGCACAGTGAAGATTGGGAACTCCATCTCAGTTGCCAAGACGCCCATTCTTTTGAAAGCCTTCAAACGATTTTCTAACTCCTCCGGAACAGCTGAAAGAAGTGGAGTTTCAAATCCGTAAAGCTCCGACTTAGAATGAGTGATCCCTACCCACAGGTTTTCTCGAACCCTGTATCCAACATTCTTTGCAGCCAAAAGTATGGAAATGGTAGTTTTCAGATCTGGAACAGCTGGATATTCATCATGAATGATTAAACGTGTCGTACCGTCATCTCTCACACAGCCTGTGGAAACCACTATGCCACCGACCTTGACATATTTTTGTAGACTTCCGCAGGTCCCGATCCGAATTATGGTCGCTTTGCTTTTTTTCCCAAAGTCTATACTATCGATGATTTCCCGGAGAACTATAGAAGCGGATGGCGTCCCCATCCCAGTGTTTACGACCGTCACTGGAATCTCATTGTAAAGACCATTGATAACCAGTATCCCTCTTTCTTCACCTTGCTTACTTATCATAACAGGCTTCTTCAGATAGCTGGCTACCCTTCTGACCCTTCCAGGAGATCCACCTGTCAGGACGTACGGGTTGACCTCCCCCTTTTTTATCCCGGTGTGATAACACCTTCCTTCCTCGTCCCTGAAAATCATTTCATCCGCCCACTACTCTATATAAAAAGGATTAATTGGTGCGCGTGACTTAAATTCACCATCATACTATCTTCTCCCTTTTTACCTTAATCTTATTTTTGGCTGCATAGTAGCACATCAATGGCTCGACTCTCATAGCTTCGATCGATCAATTAATATCAATGGACTAACGATTCTTAGTTAGTGAAGCTCAATACGCTTTCAATTATGATATCCGCACGCGATGAGTTGAGAGAGTAATGAAAATAATCACGCTACTTGGTTTACCCGCTTCTGGAAAAAGCTACTACGGCAAAAGATTGGCTGAAGAGCTAGAAGTGAGGTTTGTACCAGAGATAGCAACGCAAATTATTCATGAAAAAGGATACAAAATCGGGGTTAACGCGCCTCCCGAGTTCGACAGGGATGTTTTTGAAAGAGACTTGGAGATGACGGAGAAGGCTCTTCGATCCAGACTCAAGATCATCATATGGGAAGGTGGACCGGTCTTGGACTACTTCTTTCTAGAAGGCAGGTCAAAACTGGGCACCGCAAGGAAGGAGAGGAAGGCCATTCTGAAGCTGTATGACAATAGCGTGTTCAAAGAGTTAGGTGAAAGATCAACTTACATATTTTTTAGTGTAGAACCACAGGTTTCCTTGCAGAGACAGGGGGAAAGAAGCAAGCCAGAGCTTTTGACCCCAGACATTGAGCTCCTAAAATTCGTTCACAACAAGCTGATCAACTTCCACGAGGACAACAGAGGCAAAAGCATCCTAGTAAATGTGGATAAAACAAAAGAGGAAGTTTTTGAAGAAGTAAAAAGAGAGGTCTCGAAGATAACAAGATAACCAACTTGGGTTGAGAGGGAAAAACAAGAAACATCCCTTCCCGGGTGCCTGCACATAAGAAAAATTTGAGCCGAAAAAAGTCAAGCCATTTCACGCCAGGTGTAGCTACACTCGATACACCTGAAAAACTGCGTAGGAGACTCGTCGGTACCTCTCGTCTGAACGATCCACCAGTAGGCTCCAAGATTACCACACTTAGGACACTCGACCTTAACGGTGGGCATGGTCTTGATCCCAGCTTCCTCCTCACCAATGACAGATATCTGTTCCCGAGGGCTATGCTCGATTACTCTCGAGACGGCTGGCGCCTTGGAGGCAACTGGCACTTCGTAACCGCACCTCGGACAAGCCCATAACCCCTGCGCACCCTTTCCCATATTCTTGTGAGTAGGAACCACACGCGTCCCGCACTTCGGACAGAAAAGCATCATCACCACCACACGGAACAGGTGTATTCCAAAACATCCCATCCGATGAATTTAAACCTTTTCGTTCCTAAAGACCGGTCGATCGACGGAGACCACCTCAGACAGACTAGAGGCTATCAGATGAGCCATGCGCAGTGGCTCCGGAAAACCACTCCTTGTACAGCTCAACCTTACTATCCTTTCGGCGTCTCCTGCGGAAACACCAGCAACTTGGACGTAAACCGGAGCGACATCCCTACGGACTTTGACCTGGAACACTTCTCCAGCACTCTGAACAGCTCTCCACCTCAGGGCTTGATCAGGCAAGTTCTCCAGCGCCCTTCCAAACTCCTCAAAATCTGGCCTCTCCCTAGTCAAAGCTATGACAGGAATGGACGTGGACTCAAACAGCTCCATGATGTCGACAACGTTGAACCCGGCAAAAGTAATTCCACTGAGCATCAAAACCCTCAACTGCTCATAGTGAGGGGATTTGGTCACCATGCCCGAAATTCTATCAGTAGCATCCAGTCCGTCAACGGTCACCTTCGTCCTCATAACACCATCTAACCAGCGTCCACCTCTGAATACGACGCCAACCACGTCAGCCTTGCCAGCGGTGTGAGGTACAAAGGCACCGTCATCTACCCCGAGGATCCGTATCTCAGGCTTGATCCCACGAAAACGTACAACCTTACTCGCGCACAACACCCATACGTTCCCCTATCTTATTAAGCAACTTCGAAAAGGCCTCGACAGGACTCTCTATGTTGCCCTTGATTGTTTCCACGCTTTCCTCAAGTGAGATGACCCCGTGAAGCCAGGCGTACACAATGAACGCCTCTGAAGCGTCAGCCTGAGTGTGTGTATCTGTCCTTCCAGGAAGATGCCGCCTCAAATCGGCCATCTTCAGAGCGTCAGCCAAAACCCGACTCTGGACCCTCACACCTGTAGGTTCCCCCATCCTTTTGGACAAAGCCAGAGAGTATATGAAGTTCACATAAGAGTCACCAAGCCTGGCGAGCTTCTTGCTACACAGAATCTCTCTCAGCGTCATGCGATCCGTGCCCAATCCGCAATTTGAGGATGGGGGTTTGCTCCTCAACCGCGTTCACTTCTCTTGCCTCAAAGACTCTTCAAATAGTTTTTGGAGCTCCACCATCTTTTCTCCAAGCCTTCTAGCTGCTGTCTCAAGTACATTCTTGGCCTTTTTTCTACCCTTCGTACGGATGTAGAATACTGATTTGGAGGAGAGCGGATGGGGGACACTGTAGCCTGCAAAGTCAACATCTTTATCCTCAAGGAGAACACTCTGGAGAGCGCTGCAAAAGCTGTGTCCCTCCCCCTCAATCTCAATCTGCATTTCATTCCCTGAACTCTTCAATACTTTTACTTTCATAACTTTTCACTTCCAGATCCGTGATTTGTGGCGAACCCAAAGTTGAATGGAATCCTTCCGTAGAATCTGGAGATTTTCCTCCGTTCCGTCCCTCCACACAACGGGCATCTAAGTGAACCATTGGCTGCGTCTAGGGAGCTCCCGCAGTTAGAGCAGAGCGCATAGACTACTCCGAACTTCCAATCCTCTGTGGAGAGATGAAAAGTTCTGTTCAGGGTGCTTATGACCTCGGCGTATACTAGGTCCCCTGGCTTGAATGCGTCAGAGGCTTTCCTTATGAAGGCTTTACTGATGTTGGAAACGTGTATTTGGCCTAAGAAGTTTCCAAATGATCTCCTTTTGTTGATCATTGAGATTCTTACTTCAGCCCCTCTATCACGGACCACCATGACTTGGCCCAAAATAGTATTTCTTATCTTTGGAACTAGTGGCAGGTGAACGCTTGGATAGACGGATATTCTTCTCTTCGGTATGTCTACAAGCATGTGGCCTGTTATCGTAGAATTTATGTTTCCTCTCTCTTCGTATGTCCATTTACCTGACAGAAATTCTTCGATCACAGCAAGTCTGCTGCCTGGGTATACGAACTCCCCGCTTCTCCTTTCTTGGACTTTCGCCATCCTTCTATCCCTTCACTATGCGGTACAGATCCACATTTACTACGTGTTTTCTCTCTCTGTGAAAGTTAAAGGTGGGAGGGATAGCCATTCTCATCTGTGTGGTCTTCGTTATCTTCCCTCCGAGTTTTTCTACGAATTTCATTATGAATTTCCTGTTACTTTCTCCGCTTTTGTGCACGGAGTATGTCACTTTACTCATTTGTATAGCCTTCCTCAGGAACTTTCTGTCTGCCCTCCTTTTCTGCACCCCGAAAGGCGGGTTTTGAACCACTGTATCACATCTCCCTTTTATTGCTTCTATGTCTGACACGACCCACGAGGTCTTTTCTCTGACACCTGCTTCTATTGCATTTTTTACGGCGATCTTTATCACCGTCGGGTCTATGTCGACTCCGACCGCTTGTTCTGCTCCTAGTATGGATGCGCCTATTGCTAGGCGTCCCGTCCCGCATCCTAGGTCGAAAACCGTTTTCCCAGCTATGTCGTTATATGTGTATGCGGCCAGCCATAGGATTTGTGCTGCTGTCACTGCCGGTATGGTGTACTGCTCTAGGTATGTTTTTGGTGTGGGAGTTCCTTTTGTTTTTGACAGTATCATTTCGAGTGTTTTTTTCCTAAGTTTCTTTGCCTGCATCTCCTGTCACTTTCTAATGTGGCGCGCGCGTTCGGGGGAAAGTGCTTAGGATCCTTTGTCTTTTTCTCTTGTTGCTTCCACTTTTTCTCTCAGTCTGATCCTTTGTAAGGCTTTTTTGAACACTCCCATCAGGATCGTTGCCTCACGGCTTGAGACGAAGGACCTTCCGAGTATGTTGCGGAACGACCTTAAGGCGATCCTCTGCCTGTGGGTTTGAAGTCCCGTTTCTCCTACTAGATTTGTGAAATACCTAATTAACCTTTCTTTCTGCGCGCCGCTCGCCTCAGCCACGCGCTTGGCTTCGTCTTTTCTCGTGGCTTTGTATAGCTCGTAGAAGATTATTGCAGCCGCGTGCGTTATGTTCATAGTGGGGTAGGTTAAGTCTGTCGGAATCGAGACGATGAAGTCGCATTTTTCTATCTCATCGTTCGTCAGGCCTGAACCCTCCCTGCCAAACAGTAGAACAACCTTGCCTCTGATTGATGAGAAAATCTTGGCAAACTCGGCTGGCGTTATCGGCGTCCTCTTCACGTTTAATGCTCTTTTCGCGGTTACAGCGGTCGTTCCAATGACGAAGTCAGCACCAGTTACCGCCTCGTTGATAGAATCAACGCTAGTAGCTTGATCTAGAACATCGCGAGCATGCATAGCAAAGGCTCTGGCCACCGCACCAACACCAACTTCTGATCCGACAAGGCATAGTTCTCTCAGCCCGAAGTTCTTCATCGCGCGCACAAGAAAACCAATGTTGCCCTCAACTCTGGGCTCGACGAGAACGACACGAACAGATACAGCCAATTTGTTTGCCTCAAACGTGCTTTTCAAAGGTGATTCACCAAACCAACGGTTATGTTTCTCGTGAGATCACTTTAAGCAAGGCTCAACCTATGCGCGAGCGAAAGCCTGAATCAGCTTGATCGATTCGAAGTCTAGCTTCTTCTCAGCCAAGATTTTTGGTTCTAAGCCATACTCCCTTAGGAGGCGCACCGTTTTTGTTACATCTGAGAGTGTTGATTGGACAAGCAGTATTTTTCCCGGTCTTTTGAGATGTTTGGGTGCCTCCTTCAGAAACATATCAACGATCTCCCTTCCGGTCGGGCCGCCGGCCCAGGCCTTTTCAAGCCAGCCTTGCCCTGCTTCTGCCTCAGATGTCGGCAGGTACGGAGGGTTGAAGATTATTACGTCAAATTTTTCATTTGGCTTGACGGTTTTGAACAGACTTCCATGCCTCACCTCGATCTTGCCCAAGAGACCGTTCAGTTTGACGTTTATTTCTGCACATTCAACAGCGTGGGGATTCAGATCGGTCGCTACAACTCTACCCGCAGTCTTGGCCGCCACCACGCTTAGAATCCCGCAGCCGGCCCCAACATCTAATACTTCGGACCCCCTTTCAATCATCAGGTTGTCTGCGAGAAGGAAGGTGTCGTCGGAGGGCTCATAAACCTCTGGAAGGACGTAGAAGGTGTGGTTCCCGTAAAGAATCTTTTTGCTCTTGATTATTCTTCGGTGGACCTCGTTTGAGATTTCTACAAGGCTCCCTAGAGCTAATGTGTAGACCCTTGCTTCCAAATGTGGCAGGCCCTCTATGAGGATCCTCGCCTCGTTCTTTTTGTAACCTTTTGATCTGACAAATGAAAACATCGCGTTCTTCGTCTTTCGCCTTCTTTGCGTAAAAAGCCCGCCTACAACGTCTGAAAACGTCTCTTCGTCTAGTACTTTGAAAGCTTTTTTACGCGGTTTTATCCTGACGACCGCAGACTCAACCTCGGGTGAGGGATAAAACGTTCTTCTTGACAAGTATTCTAGAACCTCTGCATCTGCCCTATAGTTTGTCATAACTGTTAACCGTCCGTAGTCTCTGCTTCCCTCTTGGGCCACAAGCCTCTCCGCCACCTCCCTCTGCAATGTCAGAACCGCGCTCTCGAAAGATGTTTCTAAGAGTCTAAAGACCAGCGGGGTTGAGATTGAGTAAGGAGGATTTGCGACGACTTTATTGAATACTGGAAGCTTGGTCTTTAGCACATCTCCTTCAATCAGCTCAACGTTTTCCCTGCCCTGTAGCTCATCCCTCAATACCATTACGAGACGGGGATCCACTTCAACAGCGACCACCATTTTTGCAGTTTCTGACAGAAGTTTCGTTAAAAACCCTAGGCCAGCCCCAACCTCGAGGACTACGTCGTCTTTGCAAAGGCCTGAGTAACCTACCATTCTCCTCAACACGTCTTTGTCTACACAGAAGTTTTGTCCGAGCCCTTTCCTTGGCCTAATATCATGTTTGTGGAGGAGACGTCTAACCTCGCTCAAAAAAGCCATCTAGAAGCCGCCAACTAGGATTGACGAGTGAATATACTATATTTGGACTTCCCCGAGAGCTCTTCCTGTATTCTGTTTACAACTTTCTTCAAGGGATCAGGAATACCTGTCCTCTTCTGAAGATCTTCAAAGCTCTCGAACGGTTTTTTCTCCCTCTCTTCTAGGATTTTCCACATATACTTTTTACCAATCCCGGGCAGAAGCTCCAATGCGTGCATCCTTGGTGTGATGGCCTGTGCGATGTTGAAGAATCTGACAAACCTCTCCTCGTGACTGGCAGCGATGATTTCGAGGACCGATGGTAACTCGCTTTTTGCTGTGGATGTTAGGTCGTCATAGTGCACCCGCCCAATTACATGGGTAATCTTATCCCGAGGTTTTTCTTTACCTACATAAACAACCTCGTGAAGTTCAAATGATGAGTCCACTTGCACAGCTGCTTCAAGCAGTGTGAAATAAGTTTCTCCGATAAGCTGAATTGTAGGCTCGGTCTTGAAGGGGCCTCTTTCCGAGCTGACTCTACCCCTAGGAAGATAGTCCAAAACATAAGCATAATCCTCGTACTTCTTGGCACCCTCCATATGATCACCTTACCCTAATTTTTACTGTCCCTTTGATGATCAAATATTAGAAATAGATGTTCAGGATGAACTGGAACCCAGCGAAGGTTTTTCATCTGTACTTGTCTAGAAGCTTCAAGATTTCTTCAAGTTTCGAGGCCCTAATAATTTTTTTCTTACTAGCAGCGAAGAAAACGCGCAATTCTTCCACCGTCGACGGCACGCAGTTGACTATTTGAATCGCATCCACTCTATCGATTTCCAATTGTTCCAGCTTCTTGACTAGCTCCCCAGCTTTCGAAGCCTCAATTTTTGAAAATTTGCTTAGATAATCGAAGGTTCTTTGTTGGAAGGGGTTCAGTTCTCCTCCCTCTTCGAGGACTCTTTTCGCTTCAGCTATTGTGACTTCCTTTTCTTCAACAATTCTCTTGGGCACAGAGCCACACTCCGCGCAGGGGACTCTAATCCTTGTACGGCTTAATATGCTCGGTACGCGCTATTATATTCTTGCTTTTTCCTCCGTCTTTGATCGCAATGACGTAAGCCTTTCCCCTTTTCTCCACGATCCTAGCGACCTTGCCTTGATAGCGTCTATGCGGCATTCCCTTATGGACGCTTGAGTCTATTTTCACAACAACTTTGTCATCCAGCTCATATTCTCGCAGTAGTGCTCCTAAAGGCGGCAGTCCCCTGTTACGCGGAGACTTACTTAGCAGTTTTCTAGTCCTCCTGTGAGAGCCCCTAGACTTAGCCAACTCTATCACCCTTCAACATGACACCCAACACGTCTAATTCAACGGTTTTTGCTTGAGCACCAACAATCTGAGATATGTTAGGACTCGTCCTCTCTTGGTCCCCGGTTACTAACTCCTTGACATATAATCCACCTTGGGACCGTATTAGAATTTCGATTCTATTCTGTCTTTTCCTTTGGACCCTTGCCTCATATATACGCTTCTCTCTCATCATTTCTGACCGACGATGTAAGACACGCAAAGGAGTCAGTTGCCGAATCACTTGGCCGCTTAACTCTTTCTCCAGCTTTTCTAGTTCTTCGTCAGAGATGTCCCTCTCAAACTCGACAGTCACATTATAAAGTTTTTGAGCTTGACCTTCATCCTTAATCTTTTTCACAAAATCTTTTGATGAAAACACTAGGTCGGATACCTCAACCTTCCTCCGAGCATATCGATTAATTTTCTTACCCAATTCCTTTAAGTCTATCTGTCTTTTCTTGGGGCTCTTCACCTCAATAACGAAGGGCCTACCTGAGCCTAAAACTCTGGCATCAATATCCTCGCGTCCAGCCCCATGAAACTTTGTGCTCACTCCACCGGTCATTTCTAGAATAGGCTTTGCAATCAGTTCTTCAACTGACTCTTGGTACATCTTTCCGGTCCAATTACAGCTCGAGCATCCTTGACCACGACACTTTCCACAGATCCACTTAGTCTGGGGTATCCCTCTCACCAACTTTCTATATCGGCCAGCTATGAACGAGGAGTTGACATGTAGTCTTATGATGTTGGCAAAGGGATCCAACAATACAAGTATGTCTGGTCTATCGTAGTTCACACGTCTGTCAGTGATCTGTGAAACACGCTTACCTATTTCGCGGCTCAACTCACACCTGATGCTTTCTCCCCACTTTATGTCAGACTTAGCGCGTAGCTCGTCCTCTCGGTTTTCGATATCCTCTCTAGCCTTTACACCGATCAGAAAGCTTTCAAACTCAAATTCAGAGATTTTTTTGGCCACATCTCTAGCTAAATCGTCTAGGACATCGAAAACCCCTTGACACAGGTAGCATTTCTTCTCCTCCTCTTTGACTTCCACCCCAATTTCTTTCAGCGTTTCAGCCGCTACTTTGGAGAAGCCGTTTGTTGCGATCAGTCGAAGGGTGTTTTTTGCTTTCTCTTTGCCGCTGAGGATTAATTTACAGCTTTCAAGCATCAAAAGTTGTTTAATTGCTCTTCCCCTCTCTTCGTTCGTAAGCCCATGGCCCAGTAGGGCGAATTGCCTTCCTAAGCAATGGTCACAGAGAGCATACTCTTCCAGCAAATGCGAAGATTTTTTGAGGAGACTCATGAAGCTTCCCATCTTCTCTATCTCTGATGCTACTTATTCATAAGCAGATAGTTTCGAAGAGGCGCACAAATCTCATCTTTACCGTTTACCCGCGAAACCTCTGCCTGAAAACATCCTGAGCAGCTGTTTAGGCATTCTCCGTTTTCCCAGAACTTTTACGTACTTCTTCATCAAGAAGTACTGTTTCACAAGCTCTTTTACATACTTCTCATCAATACCAGAGCCTCGAGCAATTCTCTTAGCCCTGGAAGAATCAATGATCTTTGGGTCGACCTTCTCTTCTTTTGTCATTGATTGAATAATATACTTCCACTTCTCCATGCGTTCTTCAGCCACATCGATTGCATCATCGGGAACACTATGCCCCATTCCGGGGATCAGCTCCAAGAAACTTTTTAAAGGCCCCATTTGTTTCATAGCTTCAAGTTGCCCATACATGTCATCGAGCGTAAACTTTCCACTCAAAAAGGCCTTTGCCTTCTTTTCGGGCAGCACCACCTCTGCTTCTCTGACTTTTCGAACGAGAGCTTCAACATCGCCTACTCCCAGTAGTCTACCTATGAATCTGGAAGGCACGAAGGTTTCAATGTCACCTGATTTTTCGCCTGTCCCAATGAACTTTATTGGCGCACCGATGGCGACCACGGCGGACAAGGCTCCTCCACCTCTAGCAGAACTATCGAGCTTTGCAACGAATATTGAACCTATGTCTGTAGCTTCTTGGAAGGCCTTAGCTTGCACGGAGGCTTGTTGGCCTATAGTGGCGTCCACAACGAGCATTATCTCATCGGGCTTGAGTGATTGAGCCGTGTCCTTCATCTCCTCTATCAAGCCCTTTTCATCTTTATGTCTGCCCGCTGTGTCGACTATGATTAAGTCATATCTCTCATCTTTGAACTTCCGGACCCCAAGATCGACAATCCTCAGAGGATTCTTCTCCTTTTCATCGCCATAGATCGGAACATCTATTTTTTCAGCTAGCTGCCTTAACTGGGCGTAAGCCCCTGGCCTGTAGGTGTCTGCACAAATGAGCGCTGTTTTGTGCCCTCTTTTCTGAAAATAGTTTGCAAGTTTAGCTGCGCTCGTTGATTTTCCAGACCCTTGTATGCCGACGAGCATGAAAATGTTGAGTTTCCCCTTTTCAATACTAACTTCCGCAGGTTTCTCACCTAGAAATTTTGTGAGTTCCTCATAAACAACTTTCACGGTATGCTCGTGCCTCGATATTCCAGGCGGAAGTTTTTCTTTCAGAACCCTTTCTTCAATCATTTTCGAAACTTCGAGTGCTAGCTTAACATTAACATCCGCTTTAAGCAAGGCTCTCTGAATGTCTTTAACAAGCTCTTTAACGGCGGCTTCGTCGACCACGGGTGCTCTCACGATTCTGCGTATTGCCCTCATTAGTGAGGAACCAAAATCTTTGATGGCGGACATCTCTATAGCCTGCGGAGGAAGGTATCTTTAACCCATTATCACTCATAACGGTATTTCAAGACAACTTGGCATCATTTTGGGACCGTCGGCTTCAGAACTCATAGGTTTCTTCACCGATCAGATAACTCTCTTTCTTCATCAGCCTTGGAGAAAATACACATTCCTCGTTAAAGAACCTTTCTGATGATGCCTATCTTCATGAATGGACTTTTTTCAATGGCACCTACGTCATTAACGGAGAACTATGCTCACAGCGCGTTTTTCTGAAAAAACTTTGTAAAGGGTAAGGAGAGTAAGCTAGATACACGGTCATGCTGAACCTTTTACCCGTGTGACTTTGACTCGGTCAAGGACTTTCCAGTACTCCACCTCTGCACCAGACAAAAGCCCTCTTTTGACATCCTCCTCTGTTGGCATCGGTACCCAAAAAACTTCGTATGTTTCTAGATCCATCAGCTGCACCGAGCTTTCACTTACCGATATCACTTGACCGCCCCGTTTCTCGATCATTGGAGACTCTGTTTTTGCCTCTACAGGACTAACTATGCTTCTCTTGACGCCATCAAATATTCCTATTGCGACTATGCGTGCCTTTGCCGATCCATGTTTACCGGGCTTAGATTTTTCATATTCGACTATTCGGCATGGCTCATTTTCGATCAGGACATGGTGCCCAACCTTTAAGCTTCCAATGCTCACTGGCTTGCTCATTTTCATCTCCTCTTGCTATTGACTTCACGTCTTATATGTATCAACAGCTATTTTTTAGACTGTTTGAGAAGGTCAAATATAGAGTTGTTGGTTGAGTTGTTTAAAAGTGTAGGTATTGTGGCAAGACTTGACCGTAGGGATGCCTTAAGAATGGCAGAAAAAATGAGAGAGTACATCTTGTCCAAGGGTTTAGCTGTGATTCTTGAGTCGAATCTAGCTAGTATTCTTAGAGGAGAAGCCGATTCTGCGACGTTGAGCAAGATGATGACAGATTTTATCGTCGTGATCGGTGGAGACGGCACGATACTTAAGACTTGTCTCTTAATTCCTAGGCCCGAGACACCGATCTTATCTATAAACATGGGGAGGAGGGGTTTTTTAGCCGAGGTTAGCCCGAAGAATGCTATGTCCAGCGTCGATAGGTGCATTAGAGGAGATTATGTCTTGGAAAAGTGCCTTAAGCTCTCACCGTCGATCGGTGGGCAGGCGTTGCCTGACGCCTTGAACGAGGTTCTCATAACATCCAGTTACCCATCAAAAGTGCTCGGGTTTAAGGTTTTCAAGGACCACGCACCGATTTTGCGGTGCTACTCGGATGGCGTAATGGTTTCGACTCCAACAGGTTCCACTGCCCATTCGCTCTCCGCTGGCGGACCAGTATTGGATCCAGACACTAAAGCGTTTGCATTGACACCCATTTGTCCTCTTACTCCAGCACGCCCCATCGTCCTCCCGTCTGACAGCGTAATACAGGTGGAACCCATCAAGCCTAAATTACACGTTCAAGTGTTTGTTGACGGCCAATATCAGACGAAGATAGGAAAAAAAGACACGTTAACCATCAAAAGAAGTGATCATTACGCTAGTTTCATTCGTTTCGGTCAAGACTTCTACGCTCGTTTAAAGAATCGCCTTCTCTTCACTGTTGGGAGGTGAGAATTGAATGTGCGGGCTAAAAAAAGGGTGATTGTTCTTGACACTTCTGCGTTTATCATGGGATATAATCCCACGTCAGTTGATGAGGAACAATACACAACGCCTCTAGTTTTTAATGAACTAGACCCAAAATCGTCCATCCGGCTACGCTTGAATGTAGCCGTGGAGACCGGTAAAATAAAGCTTCAATCCCCTAAGTACAGATTTATTCGAAGGATAAAGAGTCTCTCGGGAGAGGCTGGAGACTTACGACATCTTTCAGACATCGATATGCAAATCCTAGCGTTGTCCCTTGAGCTTAGTGAGAGAGGCGTCAATCCACTTGTGGTGTCGGACGATTACTCTGTTCAGAACATTGCTGATCAGTTGGGTTTAGAATACAGATCTTTAGCAACCTTTGGAATTCGCTACCGTTTTAAATGGGCTCTGTATTGTCCTGCATGCCACAGAAAATATCCACAAGGATGTAAGAACAATAGATGTGAAGTGTGTGGAACCTTGCTCAAGAGGAGGGTTTTGAAGAGGGCTCTGGCTAGAAAAGCGAGGAAGACACCAAAACTATAAAGAGGCGTCAAGAGTCATATCCAGCAGGCGCGCGCAATCAATCCCCCAGATTTGGCTATGAAGAAAAGAGGGAAGGGCTGTCACCGTATCCAAACGGTGGTCACGGCGCTCTCATCCTAGCGATGAAGTAGCCTGGCGTGCCTTGTACATCGGGGTAAAACCTCTGCGTGAGTTCAGCTTTTGGAAAAGTCTTCGTCACTCCTGGAGAACCGAAGAAGAAGTTTTGCTTCTCAACTTCTAAACCACACTCCTCAACGCCGAACTTGACCACAAACTCGTTTTCTTCAAGGGTTAAGGTGCATGTGCTATAAACAATTACTCCTCCCGGTTTAATGATCTTGGAAGCTACTTTCAAAAACTGTTTCTGATAGTTCGCCAGAGCCTGAATCTCTGCGCTATTCTTATTGTCGTAGAGCTTTGGCCGAGCCCCCAAAGCAGAGCATGGTGGGTCAATTATGATTCGGTCTGCTTTTAGATGCGGTAGGTCAACATCAAGGTATCTCGAATCGTGGCAAACTGGCTTAACGTTTTCAACCCCTAGAAGTGCTATCGTTTCTCTTAGCTTCTTCATCTTCTCTTGGTTCCTGTCTACGGCAAGGATTTGTCCTTTGTTTTGCATGAGCTGTGCGATGTGGCTCATTTTACCTCCTGGAGCGGCGCACATGTCTACGATTGTTTCTCCGGGCTTTGGATCCAAGACCCTGCTGGTGACGATCGCTGGAAAAGACTGTGGATAAATGTATCCAAGCTTGAATTCTGCCATTTCTCTTAGACTCGGCAAGCTGAATATTGGGTTGGTTACCTCAACCGCCAAGCCGTGTCTATATGTCAAGATTTCGGTTTCGCCCATCTTGGCCATTCCAACGCCCACGGCCTGACCATATTTACTGACTATAGTTACCCTGTCTCCTCTTTTGATCCCTTCACATTTTATGACGCCTGGGGCGTAGAGGTGTGAGCCCTGTAGTATGCTTTCTGAGGAGAATCTGTCGGCTACTATATTCTTCTCGGTTTCTGGTAGTTTGAATGGACCCTCGACCCTTAGAAAGATGGCTTCTGGAATTTCTGCGTGGTTTTCTGCTTCTATCCCCTTTTCAGTCAGTCTGCTAATGAGGCTGGACGGGTCGATTTTGAGGGTATTCACTCTGATCGAGTAGCAGTTACATGGGGTTTTAAGGGCTCGGAGACACGCTTCAACTTTGGCACCGTAGACAACAGTCAATTTCTCAATTATGTCCTCGGAGAAGCAGTAGAGACCCGATAGCCTCTCGATCTCATTCTTCATCATTGTCTTTAATAGTCAAATTGCGTTATATCAGGCTTATATCGTTCTACGAAATTCTCAACGCGTTGCATGCTGTATCTTTGTCTTGGAGGGTCTAGGCCTGAAGATCGTTGGGGTAATATCGGATACTCATATTCCGACTAGGGCGAAGGCCATTCCTACGAGGGTCTTTGAGTTTTTCAGAGGAGTAGACCTTATTGTCCATGCGGGAGACCTAGTCCAACTCAAAGTGTTGGAGGAGCTGGGGAGGGTTGCACCCGTTATCGCTGTGTGCGGTAACATGGATCAAGGCGAAGTCGTCGAAAGACTGCCGAGAATTAACTCTGTTGAAATTTATGATCGAAAGATAGGGGTCATTCATGATCCAGGCGTCCTTTTAGGAATGGATAGAGTGGTAAGGTTGGCTAGAAGGCATGACTTCGACGTATTAATATTTGGTCACACGCATAGTCCACTCCTCAAGGAAATAAGCCAAATCTTGTTTCTCAATCCTGGAAGCCCGACGAATCCTCTGCCCCCGTTCCTAACGAAGCCGTCGGTTGGCTTGTTAAAAATAGATAAAGAGGCCATAGATCCTCAGATTATCAACATGTAATCGACTTTGCGGTGCCCCGATTTCCACTGCATCGTTCGCTTTCCCTTACTTCGATCAATATATCGAGCGATATATTTGGGTGACGGAGTTAGACTTGCCTCTTCCCACTTTTTGACGATGCCTACTTGAAACGAATTATTTCTGCTTTCAGAGTCTGCGTATCGAGTAGTGCGTACGTTGACTTTCCGGTCAGATAGCCACATACCTCGCCTGGGTTTATTACGGTCGTACCGCCCTTTCTGTAGGTCTCTGCTTTATGGGTGTGGCCACAGACGACAGCATCGTATACTCCAGAGCTAATCAATGAGTTGAGTAAGTCCTCTTCGTGGCCATGATACAATGCGATCCTTGGACCCTCAGCGGAGACCTCGGCGAAGCTTCCTCTGACCTCCACTCCAATCTCCGTGAAAAGCTTTCTCAAAAGCTCTCGCTCCGCGCAGTTGTTGCCGAAGACACCTATCATTTTCGCCTTTAGCGGTTTGAAGTGAGACACTGTAAAGGGGCTCACGTAGTCGCCAGCGTGTAATACAAGGTTTACCTCTCTTTTGTCTAGCTGCCTAATCACCTCATCGATCAGGTATATGTTGTCATGCGTATCCGAGATTATTCCAATAATCATTTTCCACTCGTTTTTTATATTTGTCGTGAATAAGTTAAAAGGTAATGTGAAGATGTAAGAGAGGTTCTCATTGAGCTAGGGGAATCATTGATTGAAACGGGCAAAAGTTTACTTTGCGAACGCTAGGTCACGCGAGCGGAAGGAGAGCATGGTACTTAAGTTAGAAAGGCTTCTCGAGGAGTCGGAGATAATGGATGTTTTCTCTAAAGGCGAATCTGTTGCGGTGAAGGTTCACATGGGTCATAAGCTGTGTACCAGATACGTCAGGCCAAATTTCATCAGAACAATAGTTGACAAAATCAGGGATGCGGGAGGTGTACCTTTCGTAACCGACACAACTGGACTTGGACTGGCGCTTCGTCCAACCTCAAGTCATCGCTACAACGCAAAAGATTACCTGAGCATGGCTGTAGAACATGGGTTCACGCCAGAAACGGTTAATGCTCCGATCATAATCGCCGACGGGTTATGGGGAGACGATGATGTCGAGGTGTCATTCGATGGACTTAAACTAAAGAAGATTTCTGTTGCTAAGGCGATCGTGCAAGCAGACTCTGTTATTTCGGTAGCTCATTTCAAGGGTCATGATCTGACTGGCTTTGGTGGAGCTCTGAAAAACATAGGTGTTGGATGCACTAGCAAGGCGGGTAAGTTTGCTTTGCACGCGACAGGAAAACCGTCTATAAACCTTGACTTGTGCGATGGATGCGGTGTCTGTCTCAAATACTGTTTTGCAGGAGCGATCACCATCAAGAATGGGAAGGCATTCATCGATTCTGATGGGTGCTCTGGTTGCCTCCACTGTAATGGTCAGTGTCCACTAGCTGCTGTCAAGGTCGGCTGGGAGGAATCAGATGCTTTTCAGGTTAAGATGGTTGATGCTGTGGCCGCTGTGATGAAGGTTGTTGGAAATGAACATATAGGCTACGTAAACTTCGCTTTAGATATTACGCCGCTCTGCGACTGTGCACCATCTTCCGATGTACCGATAGTGCCTGACATAGGCGTCTTCGCATCAGAGGACCCGGTCGCGATAGATAGGGCATCAGTTGATTTCATAAACGATTCTGTAGGCATGCCGGGATCCGCGGCTGAGGAGGCTGGAGCTCTAGCCCGAGGCTCTGATAAGTTCAGGCTGATCCACAAGTTAGACTGGAACAAGCAATTCGAGGCGGCTACCAGGCTAGGAATAGGAAGCGCAGAGTATGATCTAATCGTGGTTTCTTAACACTACCCTTCATAGCAAGCCAAAATCGTGCCGGTGTCTCAGATTCACCATGAGGTTGCCAATATAGTATATCATGTCCTAGGCATCCTCGATTACTTATTTTGTCGCTGGCTTTGTTTGTCTGATCAGCCAGACCATCCTCTTCCCAAAGTTTCTTACTGTCCTCAGGCCCTCCTCGTCCTTCGCGACATCACCCTTCTCTTTTCCGAAGGCGATGTTCCAATATGTCGAGCCGGGAATGATCATTCCCTGTTCAAGGAAGAAGAACATCAGTTGAGCGATGGTGAAGTTTTGTCCAGCCCTTCTAGCAACGACAATTGGCCCTCCAACCTTGTTTTCGAAGACTCTTCCTATTGCGCCTGACAGGTAGCCGGCCCTGTCGATTAAGGCCTTTATCTGAGGTGTCGCTGAGCCAAAGTATACAGGCGATGAGAGGATTATGCCGTCTGCCTCAACCATCCTATTGAAGATAGGCTGGAAACCATCCTTGATGTGGCATTCCTTCTTCTCTTTACATGATCTGCAGCCATCACAGGGCTTAACATCCTTTCCCGCCAGCCTTATCAGCTCAACCTCAGCGCCTTCCCCAGCCGCGGCTTCTAAAGCCTCCTTGACCAGCGCCTCTGTGTTTCCTCCCACTCTCGGGCTACCTACTATGCCTATAACCTTAACCATTTCCTGTAACTCGCTCCTTGGACATGATTAGTGTATTTGGAGTTTAATATCGGGCTGCTGCCGAAAAAAGAGTTGCGATTCGACCGATCCCTAGATTGCGTGTGATCTTTTTAATCTATCGCCTCTAACGCGTGCGCGATTCTTTCTGAAATGGCTTTCCCGACCCATCGAATGGTTCTCAAGCCTTCCTCTCCGGTTCTCTGATATATACCCTTCACGTTCTCCTCTAACTCGTCTATTGTCCAAGCTGCTCTCCTGTAGGCCCAGATCTTGTAAGGCTCTTTACCCTCGATTTCCATATAGTATGCCTCATTGAAAAGCTTCTCAGCCATCCTCTTGTTCGTGGCCAACTCGCTTGGTTGAATGTATCTTGGC